>Ga0209603_1001614_pt1 | contig 23000 bp, 17 predicted proteins | sample COGITO_mtgs_1206_FD_184812 | JGI IMG/M metagenome (GOLD analysis project Ga0209603, IMG submission 184812) | Pelagic marine microbial communities from North Sea - COGITO_mtgs_120607 (SPAdes) (version 2) | ecosystem: Environmental > Aquatic > Marine > Epipelagic ... | reverse complement strand
CCCCCGTCACCCCCGCCGTCTCCACCACCACCAAACCCACCTCCACCCAACCCACCGCCTTCCCCTCCCCCTTCCCCACCTCCTCCAAATCCGCCTCCGCCGTCGCCACCCCCTGGACCGCCTCCCACACCACCCCCACCGAGTCCTCCGCCGCCGAGTCCGCCGCCGAGTCCACCGCCGTCTCCTCCTCCTCACATCATTCTGTACTTGTCGGAATATTTTTTCTGGCACGAGTACCCAGAAGAGCCCAACGACCCGGATTCCCACGTGGACCTTTGGGCAAACGCCGCTTACAACGTCGAGCTGGCGGGGAACCACACCTACATTACGGGCGACGACCCGTCTGTAACAACGACATACGCCTGGTTTGAGCCACAAGGGCAGTGTGCAAACTCGACGCCTCGTGGTCCTGTTTCGATTGGAAATATGTTTTCAGCAGTGCTTGCAGATGGCGATTATGTGCTCTGTCTACAGGAGAATGGAGTTCTAACGGAGCATACCCACGTTACTGCGTCGGTGCACTCGAGTCCTCCTTCCATGCCACCGCCGATGCCCCCTCCGAGCCCACCACCGTCGCCACCGCCACCTTGTCCACCACCACCGTCTCCACCACCGACCCCCCCTCCTCCGAGTCCACCTCCGTCACCACCACCGACTCCACCACCGCCGAGTCCGCCGCCTCCGAGTCCACCCCCGAGCCTACCACCCCCATCGTCGCCACCTTCTCCTCCACCAAGTCCACCACCTCCGAGTCCACCGCCCTCGCCCCCTCCTCCAAGTCCACCACCTCCGAGCCCACCGCCGTGTGTCGACATCAGAATCACCTACTATGCACCTTCACAAGAGTGGAGCAACTACTACATCACGATCGGTGACAACGTTCTGTACCACCCAGAACTCGACGGAGTAAGCGCTTTTGCACCAAGTGACGACATACTGTGCGTTCAAGAGGGGTGCTACGACGCGAACGTGACGATCACGGGGAGCGCACTCGAGCGGTTCTACCCAACTGTCTCTGTTGTCAGCTCAGACACCGTCATCTTTCAGTCCCAGGGCGGTCCTGCTCAGGGTCTGGCGTGTGTCGGCACACCGCACCCATCACCACCTCCGCCCTCCCCGCCAAGTCCTCCGAACCTACCGCCACCGTCGCCGCCACCGTCTCCTCCGCCTCCGTCGCCACCTCCCCCGAGTCCCCCTCCTGCCGCACCGCCTCCCCCTCCCGGACTTGCGGTCGGGAATAGCTTCGAGGTACTCGCTCAGCAAGCCGCCGCCGGAGACGCGGACGCGGTTATCTACACGTCGAACCTGCTTGGAAGTGAGCACGTTCTCGCATCTGATGCAGACATCGATTCGGGGGCATGCACGCAGCAGTGCATAGACACCAACGGAGCCAGCAATGTCCAGTTTGTGCTGTTCGTGCAGCACTACGCCCAGCCCGGCATCTGCATGGACTCGTGCCTCTCATTCGGCGACACGACCACGGCTACGGGTGGCGGACTCTCGTACGCGGGATACAGGTACCGATACGACGATGGCACCGGAAATGGGCCGGGTCCTTCGGTGACGGGAACGAGTGGAAACTGTGGAAGCCCCGGATTCTGCTGGAGCATGGGGCCGTTTTATTCCGGGATGACATCATCGTACTGGAATGCTGCCAACGACGGCTGGTGCGACGATGGAGTCACGCCGGTGTCGGGAGGACGAGCGTTTACGGAGCACACCAACGACGGCTTCTACTCGGACGGGCGCAACTACTACGCCATACACTTGTCGTCGAGCCTCTACCCCATCACGGTCAACTTTTTTGCACCCGCGACCGGGACAACGGCGGGCGGAAACGTGCTACAGACCTCTCAGACGGGAGCACCAACCAGCCGAACCTTCACCGCGAGCATGCGCGGCGCGGGCAACTACATTACGCTGCCAAACATCTGCGAGTACGGTCACGACTGCTCTGACTGTGGAGAACGACCCGTATCTGGAAAGACGTGGCGTCGCCTCGCGGAGGAGGATGAGGACACGCGCCAGTGGGTGCTCTACGAGGACAATGGATACAATGCTGTACGCGGGTCGGTGCATGACCGAGACTTCATACGTGAACTCTACACTGGCATCAAGAGCGGTCACTTTGTCAACATTTCTCTCCCACTCGACTACATGTACGCCATCGACGCATACGACCCAGAAACGCACAGCATTCCTGAGCTGAGCAAGTTTGAACAGTTCAAGATACTGTCTAAACATACGAACAACGTCACGGCCTACAACATGGTCTACAAACCGAAACCTTCGCCTCCCGAGTCGCTTCCAGGTCGACTCAGTCGAGAGCGCAGAAACAGACGATCTCTTTCCACGTCGCATCACAGAAAGCTCAGTAACTCCCTGGTACCGTCTGGGTCCTCCGTCGACGACAATCGTTGCTACTGTTACAGTGCCGACCCACGGGGCGGTGCATCCACCGCGTTCACTGCGTACTCTGACAACTACTACATGAACCTTTACGAGGTCCACCCCGGACCGCCGATGCCACCACCGGAGCAGCCACCTCCGTTGCCGCCTCCATCACCACCTCCGTACCAACCTCCTAGTCCGCCGCCTCCGTCTCCGCCTCCTAGTCCGCCGCCACCATCGCCGCCACCGCCTTCTCCGCCGCCGCCATCGCCGCCACCGCCATCGTCCCCAGACCCATTGGTCATCTGTCCCGCCGACGACTTTACGTTGCTCGAGGGTCCAGGCGTGGGAATGTCCGGAGACTTTCTTACAGACATTCACAACACGTCGGAGCACTCTTGCTGTTGGCAGTGTACAAGCTACGTGGCACCAGCGGAAGCTTCTTGCCCTGCTGACAACGCGAACGACATGTGTGACGACTGGAGCATTGAGGCCACTGGCCAGATGCACGGCACAGAAGGGTGGGGCGATGCTGCATACACATACCGAGGAATGCTCTACGACGATCTGTGGTACTCCTACGAAAACGAGCCCGGCAGCCAGAACGATCCGACCATCGACCCGCGTCGCAACGCTGGTTACCACCCCTTGACCCCAAACCACATGAGCGACACGCAAGCGTTTTTCAGGAACAACGGCGTCTGCGACGACGTCCCGCACGACAGCACTGGCACGTTAGCTCCACCAAGTGGCAATCCTATAGGGGACTGGCGGATATACGCTGGGGTTGGCCTTGCTATGTCGTCCGGTGACCCTATCACTGTCATCCGCCCGGATGGCAACAACCTCACAGTTCCGGCAAAGCAATACTATTCGTATGTGCCGTGTGCCTTTGGATACGACTGTGCCGACTGTGGCGCACGCACGGGGGTCAATCCCGCAACTCCCATCTCGGGAAGACGGCTGGGCGAGATGCCAGACGATCTACCGATGGGAACAAAGCGACTGCCACTCCCCAGCAGCGGCGATGTCTTTACAAGCTTTGTCCACTGGATCTACGACGGAATAAAAAATGGCACGATTTCACACGTTCAGCTACCGCCCGTGTACCACGCGGTGTTGGACCTTTGGGGCACATCCAACCACAGTGACTACGAAGAGAAGTTCACGGACAGGTTGGAGCACCATACTCGCAAGCTTCGAAGACGTTTGTCAATGGAGGATCAAATCATGCCACGCAGGCTCACTTCTGATCTTGCAAGCTCGACCAGAGACTGCGCGGCCGTCGTGATGTTGTCGAATGGCACATGTCGTCTTTACGGCGACCAAAGTTCCATTGTTACAGGAACTGGAGACGGAGTTCGTCTATGGCACCGACCCAGTCCACCGAGTCTACCTCCCCCGTTGTCCCCGCCATCACTGCCACCGTCGCCATCGCCGCCGCCGAGTCCGCCGCCACCGAGTCCGCCGCCGCCGTCGCCCCCGCCTCCGAGTCCGCCGCCGCCGTACTCTCCCAAGGCGGTGCTTGCTGGTGACGCGGGTTGCTACACGATTGGCGATCCGGTGGAGTGTTGCAACTCCATCGATGGCCGATCTGGACACTACGGGAACCACCCGTGCCTGCCCGTTTCCGGGTGGCACGACGGAAACAGGTACATTGTCAACGGCGTGGCCGGCGGTCGCTGCGAGCCGCAGGTCTATCTGTCGGACAACAGCATTCTGGACCAAGCCGCCGACTGCCATGTTGTCTATCGCGAACAGCCACCGAGCGCTCCACCGAGTCCGCCGCCGATTACGCCGCCACCGAGTCTGCCGCCGCCATCGTTTCCGCCGGGCTATATGTGCACTGACACTTGCGACGATCCGGGGCACGGCAACTGGGGTGTCAGACCGGCTAACCCACATGACTACTCGTACGGACTTGCGTTTGGTCCTGAAGACTACATGGTGAATGGCGTGTGCGATGATGGTGGATCGGGGAGCACTGGCGAGCACATGTGCGCCATCGGCACCGACTGCACGGACTGTGGCGCTCGATACATCAGCCCGCCCTCGCCGCCACCCTCGGCACCACCGTTTCCGTTGCCGCCTGCCCCACCTCCTCGCGCACCGGCGATCGCATACAGCCAGTGCAACAGCTGTATCCTAGATTCGCAGGAGGTGCAGGTTGTACGCCTCCACGGACAAAATGCCGGGTATACCTCCGAGCGGTGCAGCTTGGCCGATGGACGCAGAGAGCTTACGTCGACCGAATGCAGTGCGCTCTCTTCGCTTCTTGGAGTCTCGTTTGAAACCCACAATGGCCAAGGGGCACAAGAGAGTGGATGCATGCAATGGGACAACGTCGGTAACACCCTGGAGTACATGTCAAACGCCGCCGATGAGTTGTGCGTGTCTAACTACTGCTACTGCGCCTACGACATTCCGCCATCACCACCGATGTCACCGCCACCGCCCGTGGGCACCCAATGCTACGATTGCAGCACTTCGTCCGACTGTGCCACCGGCTACCGCTGCTCGGACAGCAACTGCATGTTGGACGGGACAGGAACGTCCGGCACCGTTCCCGCAACGTTGTCACCCGGGGGGTACTCGTGCCGAGACGACAGCGACTGTCAATCAGGATCATGCACAAGTTGGTTCGGCTCCGGACATCGCAACTTCTGCCATGCATCCCCGGGAAATGCCTCGCCGTGCAATGTGGCACTCACCGAGGCAAACGTTCCCGGATACTGCTTCACCGATTCCGGGGACACAATCACATGCGGAAGCCAGACGACTTGTACCAACAACGTCTGCGTGTGACCAGGTACACCACATGGTCCGCACTACACAGGGGAGGGAGGGAAAGGAAGGAGGGTTGGTGATGGGAAGGCAGAGAGGGGCGGGAGCATATTGTATAGACAGAGTCTAAAGTTTTTTGTGACACCGAAAAAGCGTCTCTCTTTGATAAGCGCGTTCCCAACTGCCCCAATTAGAGGACGGGTAGCATGTCCGCCCCGTCCGTTTTGACAAACAACAAAGACCCCGAACCCGGCAAGAAGCCGGAGGGTAAGCCACCTCCGCGAGAGGAGGAGAAGGAGGAGAAGTACGATGTCACGGCGAAAGACCCGCCTCGCAAAAAGGCCGGGGATGTGATACCGGAGGAGAAGAAAGGAAGCGTGTACCTCAAGTTCACGGCAAGCCAGAACGAGCCGGATTTCATGGGCATCTTCATGGAGGGGGGTGGCCAGATCAACGCCGCTGCGACGCGGTGGCACACCGACTTTGCCATGACGGGGTCCTCCGAGACGACCGTCACCGAGCTCGACCGCAACGATCTGAAAGAGGTCACCATAGAGATTCCGTGGGACGAGTGGCGGACCCAGGAGGTATTTGACGTGGAGGCGGTGGCTCTTTCGGCGGCCACGCGCGTCAACGTCAGCACCTCGCGCATCGGTGCCGCGATCAATGGCACCCTCGTCTCCAGCGTGTCGGGACAGGGAAGTGAGTACCTCAAACGGGTCCTTAAGCACAGCGGTCACGCGCAGATGGGCCTCGTGTACTCCAGCTGGCTAGCCCATGCCGCGAGCATCGGCATTTCCGACACGAGGATTGTGCGCATCATGCCCGACGGCAGCGAGCAGGAGCAGAACGTCCTTTTCGAGGGGAGAGCGCCAGATGATATGCTCAAGCTGTCCAGCGCGGCCAAGATCGTCAACATGTACGTGCAGACCGGGTGGGCAATCCGGCAGCACCTCGTGTACCCGCCGTCTCCCATGCTCACAAAGACGGTGTTCAAGGAAACTGTGGGGTGCGACTCTCAGGGATACTCGCTCGTGCACGACATCGTGGAGCGCGGCGCGCCCATGGGTCTGAAAACACTCGACTCGCTCTTCGAGGCGGGCATCAGGACCGACTGCTGCCACGACACGAATGACTACGTCGCGTTCATGGGCGCGACCGCAACGCCCGGCGTGGTGGCCGCCAAGGAGGCGCGCACAGTGGCCAGTGCCGCGAGTCTCGTGGTCAACTTTCTGGTGGCCTACCGAGCGGACGGACGCAACTTCGTTTCCGCGACCGGGGCGGACTTTGCTCCCGCAGAATCGTGGCTGCGACAGGTCACGCGCACGCCGATCGAGGCGAACGACTGCGACGGATCCGCACTCCTGGGGGTTGGGCTCATTCGAACGGCCATGTCACTGCGCGATGAGGACGCTGCAAAGTACATCCACCTCGCGGCCGTTAAGAACGCGGTTTCAACGTACTACTCCATTGGCGTGTCCGTCGTCGGCGCGTCGGCTGCCGAGGCCACCAGCGCCAACGGCGACCATTCCACCGTGGCGGGACACGCAATCGCAGTTCTCATGCCCAACATTGCAATACTGCGCGGCCTAGAGAAAGCCGCGCCAATGAAGCTGGGCAAGACGGATCAGTTCGTGTGCGACGAGAGCAAGCGCGGACGGGTGGCGGAAGCGCGCTTCAACGCCCTCTTCCCCAAAGAGGTGCGCGAGGGTCTCGCCAACCCCGCGGAGCGTGGCTTTCTCAAGGACTGGGAGACCGCGCGGGGCAGCTTTCTGGATGATTTGTTTCCATACGCCATCGAGGGCACGACGCCCTCTTCGCCGGTCATGTATCAAACGAACTCCGTCACGCGGCGGAACGCTGAGAAGGATGCCAAGAAAGACGACATTGCCCTGGCCAAGGCGTCCCCGAATGTGTTTCGGTCCGTCAAGGTGCTGCATGTAGGAGGGTCCACGTCGGGCAGCACGCACCGCTTTTACCGCGACCTCGTCGAGATCACCTTCCCGCGCACGCACCCGCTGTACCAAGACAGGGAGCTGCGCGAGCTCAAGTCGGCCGCCACACAGTACGTGCTGTCGCGCCCACAGCCAGGAGAGGCGATCCAAACGGTGGGGGCAACCCCAAAAGACCTCGTGGAGGAGAATTTCCTGGTCACCCCGCTCGTGTCCCTCGATGACCAGATGGCGGACATCCTCGACTACGCCTCGGACGTGGCGGCCAAGGACGTGATTCCTCCTCGTCCCACCGGCCCAATGAAGTTAAATGACTTCCAGACCAACTCGCTGAAGCAGAGCATGGAAACGATTTACGACCTGCGTAAACAGATCAACAAAGGGGGAGAGGGCATCGAGGGTTCGCACTGCGTGCAGTACATAACCGCTTTCAGCACCCTCGTGCACAACCCCAAGGGCGTCGAGCACTTCTGCAAGACGATCAAAGGGCTAGCAACCGATGGATGTGTCGACTGTGTGCCGATCAAGGGCCTCGCAGTGTCAGACGACGGGGAAGAGGTTGGGGAGTTTATCTCCATCAACGCTTACGTTCCCGTCTAGAATAAGCTCGGTTCCATGCGTACACAGTCGGGCGGTTAAGGGGAGTCGTTGGTCGGTGTGCGCGTTAGTCATGCTGCTCATTCCGAAAGAGAGGACGAAGAAGAGGCTGTGTGGAGGCATGGTGCACAAGAAGCGCCGTAGACGGCATGGGGACGACGGTCGCCGCGACCAACACAGTCCCCGTCTGCAGACCGCCTGCATCAGTCGTGCGGCCTCTTCCTCCTCCCTATCCTCCGGCGCTGGAAGCGAGGCGTCCTCGGCGCCGGACATGTCCGACGTGGAATGCCCATTGGGCAGCGTGTCAAACGGTTGTATGTGAAGTAGCTTAAAATGCGTCGTACATCGAAGTATGAATTCTAAACCCATCTCACCACACCAAAACTGCCGTGAATCCCGGGAGGTTCCCTTCTACCCTAGAAACGACATCTGGGCGGGGGTGCGGGACCAGATCATCTGCTCGGTGGATGTCGACGGCAACTTGCAGTTCAATCCACGCGAGCTTACGCGCGATCCCGAGACTCGCTACCACCCCCTGCCTTTCCAGCGGCAGCGGTCGGTGCAACCGCCTACACCTACGACTCCGGCGCCGCAACTCCAGCCACTCAAGGGCCTCGACACGAACATCATCGTGCTGGGCAAGGAGATTTCGCGTTTGGAGGGAGAGAATAAGGCGCTGAGAAAGCAGATGGCGGCACAGGAGATCGTCATTCGCGGGTTCTGCAAGCTTCACGTCGCCAAAGGCGGAGATAACAAGGAGAACTGATTACCGAGTCTGATGGCGCGTCGCTAGGATATGTACCTCGGTTTCACTGTTTGACAAGACTGTTAGAAAATGTCCACGAGGCGGGAGACTTGTTTGAGTATCAAAAGGTTTGAGCATGTTCTGCGAGTGGGATACCTGAAGAAAATGCAACAGGAACGCATCGAGTCTAAGCGAGATGCCGATGGGCTAGTGATTAGGGCTTTTAGTCGAGACAGCGGGGAGGATGAGGAGGAGGAGGAGGGTGAGGAGGAGGAGGGTGAGGAGGAGGAGGGTGAGGAGGAGGATGAGGATGACGGCGATGTTGTGTCCGAACGTCGCACGCTTGCTCAGCGTGTTGCTGACGCGATAGACAAGTCGGACAAGGTTGCGAGGGACATTCGCAACGGTGGTCCGATTCAAGACGCCGAATGTGGTGGTGGTGCGCAGTTTTTAGTCGAGCAGGCGGAGGACTTGCACGATTCCACGGTGGACGACATACAGGCTCTACTGCAGGAGGTCGTTGCCGACACTTCGATGGATGAGGCTCAGAGAGTGGTTCTTCGAATGCGTCTGCGAACCTGTTTGATCGATCAGGAAACAGCACTCGCGTCCTTCTCGTCCGCCTTAAATTTGGAAGTTCCATCTCTTTTATAAGGTTGGCGCAAGCACCGCTTTATTCAGCGCGGCGCAAGCGCCACCGCAGTTCTCAAAGCCTTATCGACCAATTTCGGCAGCTTGTCGTTCCCTTTGAACCGATTCTTTATGAGCAATCTCATCTCTACGTCGAAAAGCTGGGCTGGGTCGCCAAAGACGAGGGGGTTACCAACCCGCCAACTCTGAATGCCCATTGTCAAAAGATTGATGCGGCGCTCGAACGGCGTAGCCTCCCGATCCACTTGTTCTTGGAACGGGCCATACTCCCAAGCCCTGTCCCACCAATGACAGCCGGTGGAGCTCTCGTAAGTGCCAATTCCCGTTGACCGCATCTTGTCCGAGATGAGTGGATACAGTCCCCAGACCCAGACTGCCATCTTGGCGAGCATCGCCTTCTTTGCGTCCGATACGTCGCTGGGTGCGTAGACCCCTTGGCCGGGAGTGGCAGCTTCGGCGTCGTCGTCACTGCTCATGGTCGCAAGCGCGCTGTCGCCCTTTCGAGAGTTTTCTTCGAGAATGCAAATGACAACGGCCGGCAGTTGAGCCGGATCGCCGCACTCCAAGAGTAGCCGGGTCCCGCCTTCAAACCATCGAACGGGGGTGACATGGTCCGGCGGGGTACTGGTCGCAGTGGACGCTTCTGGCCAATTGGGTCCGTACGCAGACCCATAAATATTGCTGCTGTGATCTGCTTGGCTGCTGTGCTCGTCGCGCTGCAACCGAAGCCATCCTTTGGCTTCTTCGGACCGGCCGGGTGCTGAAAGAAAGTTGCGAATCTTGGGCAGCTTCAATTTTGGATTGGCTAGATCCTTTGGCCACCTGTTTCCCAACAAACCCCACGCTGTGATCAACCTCCGATTGGTCGCGTTTCGAACGAGGTTCTCGGATAAATCCACGCGCGCGGGTATCCCCCCGGATGCTTTCACCACCAAGAGCGCCTCCAGCTGCTGCATCAGCTTTTTTATTTCGGCTTGATAGACGGTGCGTCGTTGGGCCCATCGCTGCTTGGTCTCGTTAGTCAGGTCAACTTTTCGATCTCTCTGCCAATTGGCCAAGGCCGTTGCTTTGGCCGCATCGTTGTCGGGTCCATAATCTCCACTCTCACGTCGTTCCAAGTCACGTTGCTTTTCAAATTCGGCATCCAGTGCTTTCTGGTTTATCGTGTAGAGATCTTCTCCTAGCGTCTCCAGCTCACCGTCCGTTGGAGGCTTTGCTCCCGCGGTACTCGATGTCGGCGGCGTGCGTGATTTTAAAGCCCATATCCGGTTGAGCGTGTATTCAATGAGCGCTTCCACGGTCCACAGCGGATCTTCAGGATCTTGCTCGTGGGCGGCAACTGCTCGCCGGAGGGACAGCTTTGGCCTCCCAATACCCGGATCCCACTGTAAAACATTTGGAACTGCATCGCCACCGCCGCCGCCGCCACCGCCCCCACCACCGCCACCGCCGCCACCGCCGCCGTCACCGTCATCATCACCGTCACTATCGTCATCATCCGATGCGTCTTCCTTTAGGTCAAAGTCTTGGGCCATCCGCTGAGCGCCGGGGACGAGCCGGTTCATTCGCAAGGGCTCTTCCCGCGTTGTCTCGGGAACCAAGGCGTAGACATCGGCGTCGATGACCCATTCGACCGTGTACTTTCGAGCAGTCCTCGGTCCGGTGGCTTTGACGATTTTCTTCACCCATCCCGTAAGTGAGGGGTCATTCAGTGGTCTTGTGCCCAGGTATACGGTCAAGAGAGCGTTCAGGCGTTCATCAGCTTCCATACGTGACTTGTCAATCCACTCAAATACAGTTTGAGATTTCCAAACGAGAAAGGAGTGCCGTGTGGCACCCAGGTAGATGTCGGTGGCTCTGCCCACAATTCGTTGCTGGAACCGTCCCACGCCGCTCGGACCCGCTGCGTTAGCCGGGTCCGCCGGGTAGGTCAATTTGAGTCTATTCAAACTCTTTACCATGCGATCGACCACCTCTATCTTGAATTTCTTGGCAAAGGGTGTGAGCAAACTGATAATCTCAAGGAGCTGCTGACGCAGTTCCGGGGTCATGACCTTTGTACGATCCAATTCTCTGAGAAGCGAAACGACCTTTGCCTTGAGGTCCGTGACCTTTTTAACCGTTCGTTCAGCAACGTCCCTGGTGGCATCCACGCCCATTTCCTCTAACTCTGACGGTCCAAGTATTGGAGACTCATCGTCAACAAGGTCGTCGTCGTCACCAAGGTCGCCAACATTCACACGCTGGGATTCAAAGCTATCAGCGAGCTCAGACAATTGTGATGCCATGGGATAGTCGTTGCTTTCAAGGAAAGTATCAATTTGCCGCATGTAGTAAGAGCACATGTTTTGAAGCTCACGATCAAAAATCTGAATGCAATCTTGAAGCAATTCCTCAAAATCCCGTCGAATGGCGATCAGTTCGGTGGCGGTGGATTCGATATTCGTTTCATTCGTTTCACTCATAGCCGTATGAAACCGGCTGACGAGTGCAGCATACCGCTCTCGCCAACGATCACAGCGTGTACGTGTACGCTTTGCCCGCTCCGCTTCTAACTCGGGGGTTGTACGAATGGGACGCTTACCCGATCCTCCAGGCGGCCTTTCGGCATCCGCACCGATTGCAAGTCCGTCGAAGCTCGAGGCGAGGCTCTGCTCCGGGCTGAATTGCAATAGAAGGTTGATGCGTGCCGGGTCGCGAGGACACCACCGAAGTGCGGACAGATTCGGCAGCATTGCGTGTGTCGCTCCCTCCCTATACTCACACGGCTTCTCACGCGTACATATGAATCAAATCCATTGTCCGAAGCCTCCGCCGAGCACTTGATACAATCAATGGCGGCGGCCTGCACCGCGCTGAGGGCCACAGGACCAATTATCGGGAACCGTCCGGAGTGTGTATGACCATAAATCTCACAGTCAAACGGTAATTAACTGACGCGCGCTAATAGCTATGCATGGCCAGGTCGTGTGCATGGTGATTGGCCAGCAGACATGGCAGAGTCCTACAATTCTACACATGAAGTGCTTAACGCAGCTATAGACCGTCTCGAGGAACAACTCGAGGACGCGCGAGAGATGCCGCCGTGGGCGATAGCTCTCGTGGTCATGATGTCTGTAATTGTCGCATGCTGCCTGTTCCAGGCCATGATATTCATGATATTCGGTCCGATTGTGCTGGCCTACAGCAGGTTGCGCGGGGGCGACAACCAACGCCTCCTGTCGGACGGTGAGGCGGACAACGGCGGAGACATTGAGATTGCTCCCGCCGGAGACCTTGACGAGCCGTCGCCAAGGGCGGCTCAAAAAAAGCATGGCAAAACAAAAGTAACCTTTAAGACCAAGTCGGGCACACTGACGCGTCACTCTAGCAACGTAGCGGCAAGCAGTACCTCACGGGAAAATACGTTGCACGACATGGAGCTGTGACAATGTTCACTAGATGGCTCTCTCTAGCTCAAGAACTATCGGAGAGTGGTCAGAGAGACCGATGACCGACTTGCGTGAATTCTGATGCACCGCCAGCTCGAGCACCTTTGCCGAAATTGTGTAGTTGTCGCGCGTGTCCTCGGACAGTAGGAAGTTGTCAAACGCTCGCCTTCCAGCGGTCGTCTTTGTGTTCTCACCGAAAAGAACTTCAAAGCCCCATTTCGACGCCTCGTAACGAGGGTTTCCCAAGTAGACGTTCCAGTCTCCCGCGAGCACGTGGGCGACAAAGGGAGTCCTGGCGTCCTTGGCACCACGTGTGGTAAACGGGGTTTCGAGACGGACGCTGGATTCTCCGGTCTTGCCGTACATTTCCAGGAGACGCACGATCTGTACGTCTCGCTCCCTTGCCCGCGACTCGGGTGGCATGTGCACGCTGGTGACCACGACGCGACCGCCTCCTGGGCGTGAGTCCTCGAGGAGGGCAGAGAAGGGAGCGTGGTCCATCTGGATCGAGCCGATCGCCTGGAGGGTCTGGCTGCGCATGACTCTGATCGGAGACTTGCACAGGATGACGTGGAGCTCGGGGGTGCCCGGACCGCTCGACTCGGAGGCGACGAGGCTCCACACGCTCTCTCCCACGAGGTTGAGCCTCTCCAAGAGGCCCACCGCGCGACGCTTGAAGAGTGCTGTGGATGCTCGCACCTCCGACAACACGATCACGTCCATGTCCTGGGCAAAGTCTGCGATCAACTCCCTCCAGTCGTCCTCCAACCCATCCCGGTCTAAGCGAAGCTTGAGGGCGTTGAAGGCACAGATTTTGAGTGAGTACCTCGGCTTCCAGATGGAAGCCCGTGTCCGCGATGCGACCGGACCCTTCTCATCGGCATCTGGAGGCGCCGGTGTAGCGGGTCTGCGCGGAGGAGACGGCCGTCTGAACTCCTCCTCCTCATCCTTGGCGTCCTCCTTGGCGTCCTCCTTGGTGTCCTCCTTGGTGTCCTCCTTCGACTTGGCATCCTTGCGCTTCTGCTTCAACAGGATCTTGATCATGTCCGCACTCGGTGTACTCTCGTCGATGAAGTCTTCTGCACCTATCCCGGCTATCAGAGCACGCAGAACGTCATCTTCCAGAGCAGCCAGCTTCTTCTCACCCTTGCCCTTGAGGCCCGTCCGCAGGAGCTCTGAAGCGATCGCCGATGGGTTCGCCGATGGGTCTGTCGATGGATCCGTGCTCATAATATTCCGTTTGGCTAAAGAATACCGTCCCTCTTTACTCACACGCTTGTTCAAATTTTGTAAGTTACTTAGCGGAATTCTCTCTTCCTTTGTCTAAAAGAGGCTCGTCCAGACTGGACACATCGTCGCCTTTTGGCCGCTGACCCTCCTCCTTCTTGAGATTGTGGTGTGCAGGGTTGAGGGCGATTAGGGGGAGGTGATGCGTGCGCGAGTAGCCGATGACAGACCGAGTGACAAAGAGGGATGTGCAGGCACAGAAAACAACTACAGCAACAACTACAGCCACCAGCATACCGCCAACAAGCTGGACGCCGTAGTTCGTGTTTGCGGTGGGATGGATTATGCACTTGGTGCAGCACCCAGTGACGATGGACTTGTTGGCAAAGTCGGTGTGCATGTCGGCATCGCCGTTCCAGTTCATTCCAAACACGTGTATGTACTTGATGTCGGACACCTCCTGTAAGAGACTGAGTGCTGCACCTCCGGTAGAGGGTCCTGCCCATCCAGTGCTGTGAAGGCACGATGGACCACAGTTGCAGCTGGGGAACAGGCGTTCAGACGCGTTCACAGCGTTGCTTAAACCATGCTGGCTTTCGTACACGTACGTGACCACCCTCGCGTCAGAGGGAATGTCGGCCGCCTTCGGAGACACGTGCCATTCTGGGTGGACCGCGTGCTTGAAGGTGAACCACGACGGGTGCCTCACGACCCGCACGGTTGTCTTCTCACCCTTCAGCTTGTTGTTCACGTCGTTGAACCGGATGACGATCGACGAGAACGCGATCCGAGCTCTATCAGAGACCGAAAGCGGGCCATTCCCCACCACGGCTACACTCGAAGCGTCGGTGTAGCCTTTTTCGGTGAATAGGCGAAGCAGGTCGCTTGGGGGCGACGAAGAGTCACTCGTGGCATGGTTTGTAGATTCACTGCACACGATGCTAACGACCACGGTACACAGGAACGTGCTTTTGTAACCCATGACCCACCCTCATTATGCTTAGACTGACACCGACATTGCTTATTACATACATAACCTTTGAAATTCGCGAGCCAGTCCCCAGTAGAACTCACTGGTCCTCCGATGACGGATGCCGTCGGAAACCACGTCGGATATTGCCAATGTGTAGTTGGGCAGGTGGTAGAGCGAACTGTGGTGCGCCCCAGGAGCGTTCAATGTCATGCAATCGCCCTGGTCCTCCGAGAGGCGGGTGAGCAACTCCGCCGATCGCGGCAGGTTGTCGGTGTCGGGGTTTACGGGTCGATCGTCGTAGTAGTGGTAGGAGGCGTTATTGCCGATGTCGCGGGTACCAGCGTGCGTAAATCCGTACACGTCAAACCCCATGGGACATACTCGCGCGGCGATTCCGACCGCCCACTCGCCGGACATCAGGTTGCCGCCGGACATCCATCCGGGCCACAGGGCGTGCATCATTGGGTCCCACGCGTCTATCTGTTCACGACCGAGCGTTTCGACGTCGGGACACTTGTGCTTGAACGCGTCGATGATGTCTGTATTGTCGGTGTTCATGTAGATGGGGTAGTGCGGACAGGTAATATTTACAATGGAGTGGTTGCACAGCTTCTCGTATAGAATGGTCGCGAGGGCCTCGGAGTTGAGCACGCGCATGGACGTCTTGGACCCGGCGATCTCCTCGTACCCGGCGACAGGGGCGAGGTTGGACCGTATTACAAAGTCATGCGAGTCTATCTCGGCCCCCAAACGCTGTAGGCGAAGGTGACCCGCAGACCCGACGACGGCACAGGACGTAGCGCCGGTGGCGGGCACGGTCGACATGGCCCCCCGCACCGCTCGCGTAGTGGCGTCGTTCTTGGAGCACACCATCGCTCCTGGTAGCCAGGGCTGCTGGACTGCGTATCCGACCCCACCGATCACGAACAGAACGAGCGTTACAACGGCGATGCCAATGCAGATGCACCTCACATTACACCGCAGCCTGGGCATGCGTGCTCGATACCGCCGCCCACCCCACCCGTCCCCACCGTCCACGGCATCGTAATCGTAATCGTAATCGTACTCGCCCCTACGCTTACGCTTCTTCTTGGCATCCACTGTGACCGGGAGCGGAACCGCAGATGGAACATCGAGGGTCCGCCGTTCTCCCCCGGTAGAGAGACTCTTTAGTGAAAGCAAGGGGAGCATGTCGCCGACCATTTCGAGTTTCTACCCTTTCGCTACTTCATAGTTTCTGCTCACTTGTTATGAATCGGACACTTCAAAGTAAGACTTCACATTGCACACTATCACGTGGATCACGGCCATCACCACAGCGCCCACAATTACCTTGCATACACACACACCCGCACACCACAGTGCTTCTCCGTACATTGCCCGCACGAGCATGTCCGCCTCTTTCTGTTTTTGCTGCTGCTGTGCAGACTTGGCATCCTTGCGCAACAGCCGTGTTCTCATCCCCCCATTCGTCACGCGCTTAGGTCGCAGGCCGGGAGCAAAGCCCGCAGACGCAGGCATGCTCTACCCGTGCATCAACATCACCATGCCATGACGTCTCTTAGCGGCGGTCAATGACTGCCTAGTCGTCAGTATCCATGGGGATCGACTCGGTCGCCTTCTTGACCTGCCCGCCGACCTTGGCCATGGTGGCAAGAAGGCCGTCCACCGCCTCCATCGTACCGGTGAGATTGCGCTTGAGAGCGACCAAGCCGGTCTGCACCTCGCAGAAGGAGCTGACGGCGGTGTTGCTGATGCGCTTCGACGCCTCAGCGTCCGCAGAGCGCTGCTCATCCGAGATGGTGGAGTTGTTGATCGTGTGCTGCACCGAGTTCAGGGAAATGAGGCCCTGGTAGATCTTGTACGAGTCCTGGGTGGCGAAAGACGGCCCTTGGTAGGACTCGAAGCGCGAGGCGAGGTCTTCGCAGATGTCGGAGACAGTCTTGGTCATGGACGTGGGGATCGCGCAGGAGTTCTTGACCGAGGAGAGCATCGTCTGCGCCTGCGCCGCGACCAGGATGCGGCTGTCGCGCGCCGGCTGGCGGCTGTCGCCCTTGCGCGACTTGGGGTCGGCGGCGGCGCGGTCGGAGGAGACGTCAACGGACTTGCCCATCGAGACAAGCGTGGTCTGCGTGAGGCCCGACGAGGACGGCTTGGCCTCCATGTCCGCTGTCTTGACCAGGCGGCTCTTCTTCTTGGGGCGCTCCTCGTCCTCCTCGTCCGAGGTGGTGGGGGCCGAATCATCCGACGACTCGTCGTCGTCGTCCTCGTCGTCCTCGTCGGAGTCGTCGGAGTCATCCTCCTCGTCGTCGGAGTCATCGCTGAGCTCCTCCTCGTCTTCCGAGTCCGAATCCCGCTGGCGGCGCTTGTGACGCTTCTTGTCCTCCTTCCTCTTCTTGCGCTTGCGCTCGCTTTGCTCCGAGCCCGAAGACGACCCATCCTCGTCGTCATCGTCCTCCGAGTCGTCGTCCTCCTCCTCCTCCTCGTCATCCCGCATGTTGTGGTCGACACCAACGGAGTCCGCAATAAACTTGCACTGACCACCGCGCTTGTACTTCTTGTCCTTCTTGCCCTTCTTCTTCTCCTCGACGGGTTCCTTCTTCTTCTTGCCCTTCTTGGACAGGTCCTTGGCGACGACGGCAACCTCCGTGTCGTTCTTCTTCTCGACGACCGCTGCGCTGTCGTCGGTCTTGGACTTCTGGGCATCTTCTGCTGGCTTTGGGGCTGCCATTGCAGCGCGTAGCCCGACAGGCACCTCGTCGTCGTCGTCCGAGTCCTCCACGGCCTTGCTCTTGGCCTTGGGCTTGACGGGCTTCTCGGGCGCGGGCGCAGGCGCGGGCGCGGGCGCGGGCGCCTCGGTCTCGAGCGCAGAGAGCGAGAACATCTTCATCACGTCGTAGATGCGCTTGTTGGAGGCGAGGGTGTGCGTCACCATGCCCTCGCAGTCCGGCATGGGAGGCGGCTCGCTCTTGATCCACCCATCGATGTGCTCGTTGTTGGCAGCGCGCGTGGCAAACGGGCCGGTGATGTCGATCGACAACTTGCTAAGGACCTCCTCTGCGGCGACGGACGCAGCGGGCACGACGACGACAAAGAACTCGGTGTCGGGTGTGACCTTCTCCTTGATTGCGGCGATGCTCAGAGAGCTGGGAGGATCCGGGAGCGGGAACCGGGGGCCACAGAGCATGGAGTACACGAGAGACGTAAAGTGCGGGTGGAAGTTGGTAGGCATCTTGGTCTTGGTCACTTGCAGAAAGTCCGCGATGGCGGCGTGGCCCTTCTTGCCAGTGGTCGGTGTGTAGACCGCCATCGGGGTTCCGCGAGGGGCGCGCATCCACACCTGCACGCGCAAGATCTTCTCACCGACCTCGTCCATCTGGCACGTCAGAGCAACGGGCTTGTTGCTCCGGGTGTAGCACTGGGTGGCCAGTGGGATGCCATCGGAGTTCTCGTCGTCGTTGAAGAACGCGGCGGGGTCTTTCACCTTCACGAGGCCGGCTTTCACGACGTCATGGTCGCTGGGGGAAGCAAGCGGTTTGCTGAAAAACTCGGAAATCTTGGATAACACGGCCTTGTCGCTTGGTACGCCCTCCTTGCGGAAGAGAGAAACGCAGTGGCTCTCCACTCCTGCGGGCAGCTTCTTCTTGGGCGGCTTGGCCTCCCCGGAGGCGGCCGACGCTGGGACGACGGCGCCGGTCTTTTTAGGCATCTGCTTCTCGGCGCCGGACATAGTTGGGAGGTTTTCTGGGACGTCTAGCGAATGTGTCGCTCGGGGCGGACGCAGGAGATTCTGTGACAACTTTGTGACAATGTCGTTTGACGCCGAAATGTGGGGTAGCGCATCTCCAGCTCGACCCGGCGCCGAGTGCAGATCACACCCGGCGCCGACTGAAACTGCCTCGCGTCGGCGCCGGGCACACAATGCCCATAGGTGGTAGAGTTAAACCACATGAAGCAGACAGATCAAAAGGAACAGAAGTGCGTGCCTTTCTTACAGAACTGCTACTGCTAGCCTCCCTTTGTCCCACACAACCTCCTGACGCCCGTAGGCGGCCGACACAGGTACCCGACGCCGACGCAATGACTACATACGAGTGGGATGATGTGGCCTACGTGAGCGGCCTCCAGGGTCGCCCAGACCTCAACAACCGCGCAGCGCGCGTGTGCAAACCGACTCCCCGGGCCGACGGACGCATCGGCGTCGAGATGTTCATCGGACAAGAGCGCGTTTGGATCAAACCTTTCAACCTCACGCCCATCCCCAACGTGGAGACCCTGTCCAACCCGCCATTCAACGGCATGTCCTCCACGGAGACGACAGACGTCGGCATGTTCTTTTTCGCCAACGAGGGCTCAACGCGCATCCCCGGCTTCCCCGGGCGGATGATGACCACGCGCCGCGACCCTCCGGCTCCCGCCCCGTCTCCCGCCCCGGCACCGGAGGCGGACGAGGACGAGCTCCAGCCGTGGATTCGCCGCAATGCCCGTCGCTCCCAAGAGATTGCCCGCGCCGCTGTGTGGAAAGACGGTTGACATAACACAACACTACAGAGGCAACAGTCAGTAGTGGACGGCAAGCTCTGCGTGTGTGTGATGTCGACAAATCACCTCCCTCTCATAGCCATTGGCCCTGGCTGTACCGCCGCCTCTGAAATACCGGAAACTACCGAAAAGGACGTGAACGCCGCTCCCTTCCCCGCGCTTATCTACACGCCAATCGATCTCGAGTTTGGGGGCGGCGTAGACATCTCGAGGCGAGGAGGCCGTAGGCGGGCGCGGCGCAAAGCCAGCTCTTCCCAAAGGAGGAAGCGCCAGAGCAACGTCTGTGTTGACTTTTTCAGGGCGATCTGGTACGTCATCAAGCTGCTTCTCTGGGACCTGCCGTGCTGCTTCATCAGCTGCGGTAGGGAGGCGGTCGATTGCTTTCAGGCCTGCCGCGGCGGCGACAGCAGCGACGAGGAGGACTCTGCCTACGAGAGGCCGCCTGCCTCCAAGCGCAGCAGAAGCGAGGCCGGTTCCGTTCCGTCTACACAGGACGAGGTCTATCAGTTGCGCGCCGAGGTCGACCGACTTAAGCAGCAGCAGAGCATGAGCCGGAGATAAACACATTGGGTGTGGTGTGTGTTAGTACAGTGAGGGTAACGACCATGGCGAGTGTGATTAAAGACACTGCGGCCTTTGTTCTGGCAGCTGCAGAAGGCCTAACCAAAGGACTGTTCACCTGGGCGTTGGTCGGTGTAGTTGTGTCGTATGTGACGATAGCAACGCAAGGCGACTCTGCGCCTACGGCGTTCACAAACGACACTATAATCTCGTTCACGTCCGGAGCGGTGTCCCTGCTCGTTGGGTTTCTTGTGTCCAACAACATCAACACGGCGTTGACGATCACGTCGATTGTGGCGGACATACAGGGCTCGTGCATGGAGCTTGTCAGTCTGTCTCATGCGCTTCTCGGTGACAAGAGTGGCTGTCGAGACGAGGCCAAGTCGCTGGAGAAGATGTCGATCTACGTGCTGCGAGCTGTGATAGAAAACATCAGAGACTCCAACAAGCTGTCTGTAGATGCCAGCATCTTCCAGGGATTCAGGGCGGTCAAGAAGGCCAAAGAAGCGGGTGTGATCGAGGCCACGCTCATCGGCGTCTTCTCGCGCACGCTCTCTGCGATTGCCACCAAGTACGACAGACTCTACCACCTGCGCAACATCGGCACTCCCCCTGCAATACGGGCGATCGTGTACGTGCTGGGCGTGATCAGCGTCGTCCAGTATGTTATGAACACCAACGGCGAGGAAGACATGACGCGCATCGCTGTAGGAACATTCGTCGCTGTTGCGACAATAGGGGTTCTGGCGACGTCCGCCGCCACTCGCGACCCCCTCGACTCCGTAGGGTTGTCGGACACCCTCAAGAAGTCGGTGCAGGACACCATCAAGGAGATACAGTCTCTGACAGGAACGGACTGCGAGCCGCCTGCAAACATCTTCAGCAGCCTAAAGAAGACGACCAAGGACGTAGTAGACGACACCACTCCCACGTCTCGCACCAGGCTCTTCTCCAACCTGGATCTAAGGATGTGAGGTTGTAAAATACTATAGTTTGTCCGTCCAATCAGAAGCCTCTCTTTTTACTCTACTGGCTAGCTTTTGAAGCGAGTTTTCGGTTTCGGACCCCGCGAGGCGTCGTGGACGCAGCATCTCCGAATGTTGCCTCGACCGCATCATCCAGATCATCCACACAAAATTACAAAACCCCAGTACTGAGAAGATTGCCATGACGACAGTGAGCCCCCAAAACCAACCCGGGATTCCTTTCGACCACGCCGAGAAGTCTGGAGGAGGTGCTGGAGGAGGCAGACTCGGAGGACAAACGATCGTGTAGTCGGTGTCGTTCATGTCTACTTTTCCTTATCCTTCCTCTGCCGCTTGGCAGCACTCTCGCCGTTAGCGGCACTCAGTGCATCGGAGCACAGGGCGTTCAGGCTCTCCAGGTCGGCAGAACCCAGCATCATCCTGTCGCGCTCCTGCTGGTCAGGGGTATTGCGGCCGCGAACGTGACCCCTCGCAGCCTCCTCCATCCAGCCGCCGATCGCCGAGCAGACGTCCTTGAAGATCTCCTCCTCCGTCTTGGTGGCGTCGATGACCGCCTTCCCCGTCCCGCTTGGGATGGTGTCGAGCCACTCGTCGTGCAGTTTGTCAAGGAGCTGCATGTACTCGCACGGAATCTTTCCCTCGCCGTCGCGGGCGCGGTGGTCGGTGCGATCCTGGAGACAGCTGACCGGCGCTTTCATGTAGACGTACTTGACGTTCAGCGACGACGGCATGCCGCCGAGCACCCTCTCCCAAGTAAAGTGGTACATCGCGAGTTCTTTGTCTGTCAGATTTGCTTTGCCGAAGACGTTGTAGTTTCCCCACGGACTGCGCTCGGAGATGACCACCACGGGGCGGTCAGTCGCGAGGGTCTTCAGCAGGTCGCCGGCGAGGCTCATGAGGACCATGTGTTGAAACGCTGCGCGGTTGATGGTCCCATCGTACATGCCCTGCAAGAAGCCGTGCTCAGTCCACTCCTCCGCCGGCTCATCGACAAACGCGATGCCAATTTTGTCCTTGAACAGGGCCTTCAGCCTTGCCAACACCGTGCTCTTCCCGGCGCCGATGCCACCCTCGATGGCGATCAGCAGCGGCCTACTGGGGGAGGACATGGCGATTGCGACGAGATGCTGTAGCCCAGGCGGTTGCTTTTGTATAGAGATGCTGTTTTGTCGTTTGACAGCTCTCTGTGTGGTCGCGCATGCCAGCGGCGCCGGGCCCACGCCCATGACGAAATCCCTGATCTCCCGTCCCGGAGATCGCCGGGGCCCCCTCAGGTCCGGAAGTCGTCCACTTCCCGTCCGGTGGGCGGACGACTTCCGGACCTCAATGTCCGGAAATCGTCCGGAAGTCGTCCAGTAGGCGGACGACTTCCGGACGGTTTCCGGACATTGCATTTGAGACACCCACGGCTTCCCGCGCGCAAAAGCGCGGGAAACTTCCCGCTAGTTCCAGGCCGTGTCTGGCCGCCCCTGGAAGTGGCACGAGCGACAAATGTGGCTCTTTCTGCTGCTGTTGATTTCTTCCAGCCAGGCCATCCAAGTAGGTCAAGCCAGCAAGACTGTGCACGGTATCATAGGCAGGGATGCCACCCTCTCGCTGCTCCGCCGCAAGTCGTCGCTTGGGAAGCTTCGCTGCGCCCTTCTGACGGAAACGTCCTCCACGAAGGCGATTGTTACGACTTGCCTTGCGTTGCGCAAGGAGGACATGTTCTCCATCCTCCAGCTGCGCCCCGACGGCTCCACCACGTTTGTCTGTGCTGCGAGGCGGGACGGAGAGGAGACCACACACCACCTCGTGGCGATACTGTCCTCAACCGACAACACGCCGTTCTCCGCCATGAAGACTGCATTGAAATGGCACAAGGACACGTTTGATGACATTACTATGTGTACGTAGTTGTCTGTGGGTAAGTTTCAAATACAGACTAAAATTACTCTTGCGCTGAAATTCAGCACTGAAATTCAGCACTGAAATTCAGCGCTGAAATTCAGCGGGGCGTGCACACATCCTTTCTTAAGACTCGGCCGCTTCAGGGTGACACATGTGCCGGCGCCGACTGTAACCTACGTCGGCCGCCTACGGAACGCAGGAGTCGGCGCCACAAGCAATGTCCGGAAACCGTCCGGAAACCGTCCGGTAGGCGGACGACTTCCGGACGAT
>Ga0209603_1001605_pt1 | contig 23095 bp, 18 predicted proteins | sample COGITO_mtgs_1206_FD_184812 | JGI IMG/M metagenome (GOLD analysis project Ga0209603, IMG submission 184812) | Pelagic marine microbial communities from North Sea - COGITO_mtgs_120607 (SPAdes) (version 2) | ecosystem: Environmental > Aquatic > Marine > Epipelagic ... | reverse complement strand
CTTATGGAGACGGAGGATTGGCGCGAGGGCCGCTGGCTGCACATCAACTTCCCCTCGATCCAAGACAAGCCCATCGACGGCCTTAACGGCAAGGTGTCCCGCGCTTCTCTCCCGCCCGAAGACCCCCAATATCTCGACGGCACATCTCTTCAAAAGCTCTCCAAGGGCAAACGCTACATCCGCAAGACTATAAAGACTGCCCTCTGGCCCGAGCGCTTTTCGGTCGATGACCTCGAGCGCCGACAGCGCCTCAACCCTCGCGAGTTCGCCTCACTGTATCAACAGACCCCCTACATCGAGGGCGGTAACTTGATCCGCGCTAACTGGTGGCGCACTTACCCCGAGGATATGAAGCCCGAGAAGTTCTCCTCGCTCATCATTGCCGCCGACACCGCCTTCAAGGCCAAGCAGGACAGCGACTACAGCGTAATGATGGTGCTCGGCCTCGACACAACGGGTGACATATACATTGTTGACCTCATCCGAGACCGTTTCGAGTTCCCCGAACTCAAGCGCCGCATGATCCAACTCAACAATGTGTGGCGTGGTCGCGGTCTTCGAGGCATTTACATTGAGGACAAAGCCTCTGGGCAGTCCCTCATCCAAGAAATGCAGCGCGAGAGCGGCGTATCCATCATTCCTTACAAGGTCGTGAACGATAAGGTATCCCGCCTGACCGCGATCCTCCCACTCATCGAGGGCGGTCGCGTCCTTCTCCCCACGTCTGCGCCGTGGCTCGACGCATTTCACGAGGAATGCCAATCGTTCCCCTCGGGCAAGCACGACGACATGGTAGACGCGCTCGCAATCGGCCTAGACGTACTCGCTCGCACCCCTTCAACGGGTGAATATTACCAGCCACCCGCCTTTTCGCTGCCCAAACCGTCCGAAAGTTTGTGGGCCCAGCGCTCTGACCTCAATAATTCTTTGGGTCAGTGGCGAGGATGGGGTGAATAGGGACGACTGAGGTACAAATTAGGGGGTAAATGGCCGCATGACTGCTGCACCAATAGATTATAGAGCCGCTTACGAGCCGAACGGGGATGGGGTCATCGTTGATCTGTCCGATCTGGGCGATAAGCTGATGGCATACGAGGATATTTCTTCTGATCTGTCGATGGATCAGGAGCAAAAGCTCGTGGACTACGTGAAAGCTGCGATGCAGATGTCATATGACCGCGTATCCCGCCGATATGACCACTGGAAAGAGGCAGACCGCGCCCATGACGTGTATGTCCGCCCAGATACGACCCAGTTCCGCGAGAAGGCCGTCATTGCGGACACTCGCGCCATATCGGACACGGTGCTTACCTATCTGATGGCAGCCCTTACGGGCCGCAATCCGATGTTTCAGATGGAGGGTCTGAACAGAAAGTCTCGCAAGTCATCCGCAATTATCGAGCGCCTTCTCCACCAACAGATGCGCCGCACAGCGGGGGAGGCACGAATTGCCCAGCATTTACTTGATTGCATCCGTTACGGATACTCACCCACGAAGGTCACATGGGACGCGAAGACCCGAACAAACCAGATCACCAACTTCGACCCGCGCCGCGTATTCCATGACCCCCGTGTCCAGTGGGGAGATTGGGAAAAGATGCAGTACATCATCTTTTCTGACTTCGCTTCTTACGACAGCCTGCTACAGAGCGGCATATACCCCAAGCTCAAGCGCTACCCCTCCCTCCGCAACCGCCTCACACCTCCTGCTGGTGGGTGGGACGGACATAAGTGGCACAAGGAAGCGGGACGAGGACTGAGCATTGATCCTGCCGAGCGTCTCGAGCGTGGCAGCAGCAACTCGTACTTTGCTCTCGGCGACAGCCGCGTGTATGACGAGTGTTATATCCGCCTTGCGGGTTACGAGGTGAACCTTCCCCAGATCGAGCAGCTATGGCTCGTCGTTACCGTCCTAGACGAGAACGTCATCATCCGCTTTCAGTTAAACGCTTACGGCAGGCAGTTCCCTGTTGTAATCGGCGGCCTGTACCACGATGCCCATAAGACCTATGGGCAGTCGCTTTATGATTTGCTCCTCCCACTGCATGACGTGGCTACGTGGCTCCTCCGTTCACGTATCGATAACGTGCAGGCCGCCTTGACTAACCTGATGTTTGTTGACCCCACCCAAGTCAGCATAAATGACCTCGTAGACCGCAATCCCCACGGCATAGTTCGTACCCTCCCAGGTTCAGAGCCAGGGAAAGGCGTATTTATCTCGCAAATTCCTGATGTTACGAAGGGTCACTGGCAAGATATCGAGGCAATGAGCGGTTTGAAGCAGCGCCTATCAGCCGCCTCAGACGCCCAACAGGGGATGCCTACAGCCGAGGGCGGGGTTCGTACCGCGACCGAGATACAACGGCTCTCACAGCTAGGCTCACAGCGTCTCGGCGTACTCTCTCGCGTCATCTCCGCCACCTCCGTACGTCCTATGGCCCGTATGATGGTTGCGAACATACAAGACTTCTTTGGCAACGAAGGCGCGATCCGCATTTCCGACAGCGACAGCGCGGCGGGCCTCACTGATATGGTGCAAGACGGCTACCTCGACTTCAACTTGCAGGATATCCAAGGCGAGATTGATTATCTCGTAGTTGACGGCACTCTCCCGCTCGAGCCCACTCGCAACGCCGAGACGTGGATCAACATGCTCAAGATGCTGAACGAGACGGGCATGGCGATGGAATATAACTCGGGCAAGATTGTCGAAGAGGCCATTCGCTCGATGGGCGTCAGCGATCTCGATCAGTTTAAAATCTCCAAAGAGCAATCCGCCAAGGGGCCGACCCCATCTCAGCAAATGATGATGATGGAAAAGCTACGCGGCGCGAACGTCCAGCCGCAGGGCGACATTCAAGATGAAGTGCAGAAGGGCAATCTCGTACCAATGAAAGCGAGCAACGGATGACCAAACCACACAGCAGCGTATTGGCTTCTCGCATTGAGCCGCACCTACGAGACTACATTGACGCTCGTATAAACGAAGAAATGAAGCCCGTGCGGGACGACATAGCAGCATGTCTTGTTGCATTGTCCCATAACAACGCCGCAACCGAGATCAAGTTAGGCGAGCAGGCTGCCAAGCTGAACGACATCGAGCACGTCCTCAACTTGCCCAGCTACAAAATCGTTAAGCTCCTTGAGCTTGCCCAGAAGGATTAGCAATGGCACGTACTTTCGTCCCATCTGAACAGCTAAACTTTAGAAGTGCTGCCACTGGTACGCACCTTCTCGACAAGTACCTCGAGGACTGCGAGAAGGGCGGCTTCACGGTTCCAGTTCTTCTCGACAACCTGTTTACTTCCTCGGGCGGCCTCAACCCTAGTGCGCTTGACTTTCGAGTGACCCCCAACTCGAGCGGCGACCCTGTGTTCCAAGCGCGTTTCGGGCATTACACGGACGCAACTTCGGGCTGGTTCGACACAAACCAGAAGTTCTTTCGCCAGAAGGGCGTCTACGCCGCTAACGTAGACTTCGATTTGCTCGATATGACGCAGCTTGGGCAGAAAGTATTTGTCTGCATAGAGGCTCACACCTCAACTGCGTTACTCGACGCCACTAAATTCACCCAGTTCTTCGATGGAAACGCGATCCTCGCTGAAATCCAAGACTTTAAAACCAACTCCGAGCCGCGTTTAGACCTGCTTGAAGAAGCAGTTTTGCTCGATATCGATGTCCTTTAGGAAGGGAAGCCCATGTCTACTAACTCTTTAAAAGAACTTGTCGATGCGATCAAAGCGCAAGGCAAATCACTAGCTAACGGCGATACGCCGAATGCCTCTGGCAATGACGCCACCGCTCGAGACCTCGTGTATCTTTCGACAGCGGTTGAGAGAATATTTGGCGCAGACGCTCTGCTCGAGATGATCGACACGGCTACTGCTCCCGCCGAAGTAATCACTTTTGCTTCCACCACGACTGCTTACACCCTTACAGACGAGCAAGTATCTCGCACAATCGTTAAGTTTCTGGTTGGGTTCGCTATGTCTTCGTCGGAAGTGGTTGTCACGGCCCCGACTAAGGGCGTCGCGTTCGTCATCGACAACAGTTTGCCAGTACCCATTAAGGTCAAAACGCTGGGTCAGACATCCAACATCCCGTCGATCCCCGCCAACACAGTGGGCTGGGTCTACTGCGATGGCACTAACTACGCACACGTTGTTGACACAGCCGCAATCGCACAGGCAGTCACCACGCCTATGACAACCGCTGGCGATATGATGTATAAGGAAGGCGTGACGACAGCAGCAACCGTGCAGCACACTGTCCACGTCCGTAATTATGGGTCAGAAAGCTACTACTACATCAAGCCTCAAGCCCATGACGCCAGCGGTTTTCACAGTAGCTTCGACAAATCCCCTACGTTCCCCATGCAACCCAGCGTCACCTACATCTTCGATGTCTCGGACGCATCTAACACGGGCCACATATTCTCGTTCTCGACCACATCGGATGGCACACACAACAGCGGCACAGACTTGGCCTCATTCGACGCGACTAGCACAGTCCACGTTACCCGCAACGGCACGGAAGGTTCGTCTGGTGCGACAGTCACAGTCGCAATGCCAGCCACACCGAACGTAACAACTCTTCACTACTACTCTCGTGGCACAGACAGCGCGACTTTCGACACTGTTGGCCTCGGCGGTCAGATCAACGTGCTAACAAGCACAGCCGTCACCCGCTTACCTATCGGCAACTACGGCGACACGCTCGGCATCGACAAGTACACAGGCAACCCAGTGTGGCAAAACTGGGGCGCAAACGAAAACCGCAAGTTCGCTTCTCTCCAAGGCGACTACACTGGCATCTGGTCAGGTGGACGCTACAAGTTTGCTAACTACATCGACGAAGCCACAGGCACTCTCGGCGGCGCGACCCACTCATATGCTGCGAACACAGGCACATGGGACATGGGCAGGACGGGCTGGACTACTGGCAACCACTCGGCAGCTATTGTCTACAATCGTGGCAGGCTGGAATGTTCGACATATGGGTCTAACTCCGAAGGGCAAACTGGCAAGTACAACCACGGCGACTACGTTTGGGAAACCAACGGTTATGCGAAGAACGGGCAAGGTTTGGGCGGCTTCACGATGGCCGACAACGTAGTGTTCTCGGACGCAATTCAAGTTATCAATCTATACAGCCACACGACCATCCTTCACGCAGACGGCTCCGTTTACGTGACGGGTCACGGCGACGAGGGCCAGCAAGTTGACGGCTTCAACGTAGACCGTAACTACTTCCACAAGGTTCCGATCCCGTCAGGCGCGGGGCGTTGTCGCTACATTGCATCTAGCAGCCAATCTAGCGCCGAGACAGCATCTACCATAATGCTGCTAATGGAAGATGGCGACCTTTACGCTTGGGGCTACAACGTCAACGGCGGCATGGGTGACGGCACAGTCGCTAACAAAAACACCATCACTAAGATCGACGCCTTCGACAAAAACGTGAAGTCGATTAGTAGCAGTGGCGGCAACTACAACCACTGTGTCGTACTCACCACAGACAACCGCATATTCACTTGGGGCGGCAACAGCTATGGTCAGTGCGGTCAGGGTAACAACACCGCTATCAAGCAAACGCCAACGGAAATCTCTGTCTCTGGTCAGACGCCAGTTAAAGCGATTGCGACAGGCGCGGGGAGTAACGGTTGCACACACGTACTGATGGCGTCTGGACGTGTCTACGCATGTGGTAGAAACAACTATGGTCAGCTTGGCCTCGGCAACACCACGTCTACTATTTACACTCTCACTCAAGTCGCGGGTGGCCTCGGCACTGACACCGACAAGCACGTTATCGACGTATTCCCACGGGGGTATTATCCAGAAAACGTGTTCTTCCTGACAGAAGACGGCAGCTTGTATGCCACAGGTCAGAACAATGTCGGCGTACAAGGTCGCGGTAACGCTACCCAAACAACAACGCCTCTTATCTGTGACGACAAACTTAAATGGGTGTCGGAAATCTATCACGCCCCAGCGGGTACATCTGGTTACTACCATATGGGCTTTATGTGCCACGCCAACAAGGAAGACCGCATCGCTCGACGCAACGGCTGGTTCTACATCACGGGTGCGGCGACTTATCAATGTGGTTTCTACAACTTCCCAAGCCCAATTTCTTCGCCAATGTCACCAGCCTTCCCACTCGGCGTAAACGGCACGTTAATTCAAGCCAACGTCCAAGGTTACATGGGGTCTTCAACCAGCGCGACCCAAGGCTGGGAAGTCCTAGACGAGAACGGCGATATGTACACTTGGGGCACTGATAGCAACGGCAAAGTCAGCGGTAACGAGGGCAACCTATACGTTCCAGCCAAGCGGATTTAAGGAGAACTAACCATGTCATACGATAACGCAGCATCAAAAATCTACAGCGTCCCAGACGCAGGCTGGGGCAACCCCTCTTGGGTAGCGGGCAATGTTCGCAGCCTACTAAGCTGGGATGGCAAAATGTATTATTCTGTCCTCAACAGCTACGAGAGCGAGTTTAAAGCCTCGGTCAACGGCGAGGCGGTTGTGACTAACAAGTACGTCTTGCAACAGATTGCGGAGCAGTCTTCCAAGATCAGAGGCAACGCTGAGAACAAGGCCGCGCTCGGCGTGAACGAAGGCAATAGCGCGTCTGCAATCGCCACTGACAAGGCAGCATACGAGGCAGCGTAGCATGGCGAAAACACCTCGCGTCAGCAAGGCTAAGATGCCATGCAACAAGCCCCGCCGCGCACCAGCGGGGTCTAAAAAGAAGTCCATCGTCAAAGCCTGCGCTGGTGGCAAAGAGCGGATCGTTCGGTTCGGCGACCCAAACATGACCATCAAGAAGGGCAACGCGAAAAACAAGGCGTCCTACTGCGCTCGCTCGGGCGGCATCAAGGGTAAGGCAAACAAGCTGTCCGCTAACTACTGGTCACGAAGAGCGTGGAATTGCTGATGGCTAAGAAGGGAAAGAAGTAATGCCACAGGTCGGAAACAAAAAGTACCCGTACACACAAGCGGGGAAAGCTGCCGCCGCAAAAGCGGCAAAGAAATCTGGCAAGCCTCCTGTGCGTAAAGCATCCGCACCTAAGAGGGGAAAGCCAATGAGCAGGCGGAGCTATTAAGTTTGCTACTGCCCTTCCCATCTGTCTCTGATCTCGACCGCCAGTTCGAGGAACTCGAGCGCCAGAAACAGATAATCGCCTTGCAACGAGAAAGGATCGAAGGACTTGAAAACGAAAGAAGTAAAGAAGCTCGGCAAGCAGACCCAAACAGGGCCAATGCAGCACCGAGATTGTCCCTGCACTCAGAAATAGGAGAGCCCATCATGGCTATGCCAACGAAGAAAATCTACACCCAAGCCGTACTTGGCGGCAAGAAAAAGGGGAAGTAACCATCTCCGTTAAACGCAAGATCAAAGACATCACCGCGTTATCGGAAAGCAAAGGTTGGGAGCACGTAAATATCGTGATGAAGGACGAGATACTACAACTCGCCCTTCAAATGTCTCGCAGGACGGACATGACCCAGCAACAGATGGATTTCCAGCGAGGAGCAATCTGGGCAGCAGAGCAACTTCTAAGCCTGCCCGAACGTCTCGTCCAGCAAATGCAGGGCGATTTAGCACTTGAAGAAAGTATGGGCCGCCAAGGCCGCCCAGAAGGAGAATAAAATGGCTATCGATCCAAGACAGCAAGAGCAGGTTTCTCGCATTGCTGCACAGCAACTAGGCGCTGCTCCCGAGCCCGCACCCGCACCTAAAGATGCACCCACAACACCGCAGGAGCAGGCGGCAGAGGTTGCATCACCGCAAACCGAGGGAGATCGTCAGGCCGAAGATGCCGTAATGTATAAGATCAAGTTCGGTGAAGAGGAGCGCAATCTTTCGCCCCAGCAAATCGCAGGCACGTACGACCGCTATCGCGACCTCAACCACAAGCAAGCTCTGATGAAGCCCGTCAATGCTCTCGCCGAGAGACTGATGGAAACGACCAAGGGCAACCCCGAGCAGATCGCAAAGCTGTTGGCTGCATCCGTTGACGCCTACACCAAGAGCCCGCAGATGGGACGCCAGCGAGCACCCACTGCTGGCGTTGCTCAAGGCGGAGATCAAACGGGCACACCGTCAGACTATGCCGCCAAGATGAATGAAGAGTGGCAAAAGTACGAAGACGACAACGCCATTTCCTTACCCCCAGGGTTTAGGGAAAGCATGGAACGCATGTCTCGCATGGAACAGCAGATGGGACAGCAAATGCAAATGATGCAGGGCGTTATGAATAACGCTTCGGCTGCCGCTCAGTCGGGCAACAATTCACGAGACGCCGCAATCGCCTCTCGTGACCAAGTTATCGCACAGACGATCTCAAACAACCTCGACCGAGCACAACAGGAAGCTGGTCTTCCTGACGAGGCAGCCTCCGACTTCGCCGCTTTCATTGGCGAGCGTGGTTTTGACCGCAATGACTTCTCCGACTACGACCTCACCCGCCGCGTGGTGGATGACTTTAAGCGGATGAAGGACACGCCTCAATTCGAGCAACTCAAGAACACAGCGGCTCGACGCGAGGCATACCTTACCACTCAGTCGGGTGGGCCAACCTCAAGCATGGCATCATCAGGCGGCGACGACACACTCGCTCGTCTTGCTTCGCGAGCTAATATGAATAGAGGATGATATGGAACCGTGGACTTTGTTTTTCTGGGTTATCTTCGCTAACGGGCAGCAAGCCTTTGGTGAGAATGAAAATAAATTTGAAACAAAGTCCGCGTGTTACCTAGTGGCTTACGAGAAAGCGCAAGCGATACAAATGGAGCTATGGAAGCAAACGGGTATGCCCGTTCAAGTCCGCCATCGTTGCGCTCTAAACGACACCCCCACATAAAAGAATAACAGGGACGATCTCTCTGCAAAAATAAGTATTCTGGTCATCAATATCGGTGAGCGCCAAGGCTCTCGTGAAGTCGATGTTAAACAGGAATACGATTTATCCCGCGTGAAATTCCGCGAGGCTTCTGACGTTCCAACCAAAATGAAACCCTATCCGAAGGAGGATTAGCAATGGCTGCTATCCAAGGACTACGGGGCACAGGTACGTTTAGCACGGACTTCCGCCCAAAGAATTATCGCGAATTATACAGCCTTCTTGAACCAAATGGCAGCGCACCGCTACAGGCATTGCTCGCAATGACTAGCTCGGAAGCGACTGACGATCCAGAGTACAAAAACTTTCGTGACGAGCTTCCCGCTCGTACCTTGCAAGTAAACGGAGCGTTGAGCAACTCAGCGACTACGATTACTGTTGATGCTGGTAACGACAACTTGTTTGCGGTTTCTGGAACAATCGTTGTGAACTCGCTAACTGGCGAAGTCATGCGGTGTACCGCAGACAGCGGCGCGACAACCTTGACGGTTGAACGTGGCATTGGTGGCGGCGCAGCGGCGATTGCTGACAACACACCATTGTATATCGCTGGCACGGCACATGCGGAAGGCTCGGGCTCTCCAACTGGCGTATCATTCGATGCGACTGTAGCCTCGAACTACACTCAAATCTTCAAAACCGCTTTCACCGTCACCAACACCTTGAAGGCCACAAACCTTCGCACTGGTGACAAAGAAGACGAGATGGCGACCAAAGCTCTCAAGATGCACATGATGGACATCGAAAGAGCAATGTTTTTTGGGAAGAAAGCCGAAAGCAACGGTTCGACTGCCCAGCCACTTCGTTACACTGGCGGCCTCGTAAACACCCTGACCAATGTGAATGATCGGGCAACCGCATCAAGCACAATGACAGAAGATCAATTCGACCGCACATTGGTTGAAGACATCTTCGCATTTGGCTCCAAGCAGAAGCTCATGTTCTGTGGTGCCAAGGTTGCGGGACACCTTCAAAAGTTCGGTAAAGACCGTTGGTCTCCAACCGTTGTCGAAGGAAGCTACGGCGTAAGCCTCTCAAACTACAGCACCTTTGCTGGCGATTTGATGGTTCACTTGCACCCGCAGTTCCGTCAAGTCCCTGGAATGGACAACGCGGCTATCATCATCGATATGCCGTACGTTAAGTATCGCTACCTCGACGGTCGCGACACAAACCTTGAGCGTGATCTGCAAGCCAATGACGCTGACAGCGTGAAGCATCAGTACATTTCTGAGTGTGGCCTCGAGCTAACTCAGGACAAAGTTCACACTTACATCAAAAACTGGAACCTAGTCGCTTAACTTTTAGAGCAATACTAGAGGAGAGGGCTGCGCTTATGCGTGGCCCTTTTCGTTTGGGACGACTGAGAACCAAAAAACATTGATAAAAGTCCCACGCAAATCAGGAGCAAAGTAATGGCAAAGAAGAGAGCCCGAACAAGCACAGGAAGTTTCATCGCTGACGACCCCAATACCCCCGAAAACGAAGCGTACGTTAATGACACCCCAAAGCCCAAAGGAAAGTGGAAGCCCAAGTTTGCAAACTTTATTTCTGCTGGCGAAGAGAGCGGCGTCTTTGACCTTCAATGCGGTGACGAGAAATTCATGGGGATATGGGACGAAAACCGCGAGCACGTAAAGTGGCGTATTCCTATCGAACACAAAGAAAACATGATGTCTCATCACCACGTTTGGGCGGGCCGCATCGTAGCATCTGAGGATAATTAACAATGGCTGAACTGAGCGTCCAAAAACCTTTTGCTGCGGGTACGGGAAACTTTACCCCACTCGAGAACCTTGTGCGCTCGGCTCTTGTTCGGGCGGGTAACTTTAGCGTTTCTCGAGTAGACGGCGAGGTGATGATGATGATGATTGAACTCGCAAACCGAGTGGTCGAGGACGTTCGCCAGCACCCATATTGGACGGGCGGCGATATCGATTATTACGCTGACATCACCGAAAGCCGCGCCATCCCCGACATGATTATGATCGACGGGCTGACCGCTCATTACTTCATCCAGCAGGGCTCGGAGAAAGCGATGATTTTCTTGCAGCTTTACCAAGCTGGAATGAACAACATCCTTCACGAGCGAGCAAATGGCAACAAAGCGTACACCCGCACAATCACAGACGGCGGCTCAAGCAAAGCCTACGCACCAGCCGCTACAGCAAAGGCGTACTAAATGGGTCGTCTTACTTATTCTCCAATCGCAGTAAAGTCGCTCTCGAAAACCTACTATGGCTTTCGGGGCATTGACCGTTCTCGTGACATTACTGCGCTTGAGACCGAGGAAGACCAAAACTTTTGGGAGCTTAAAAACTGCTACGTGGATTACCGAGGCCAGCTAATCCGCGACCCCGCATTCTTTCTACACAAAAGCTCGAGCCGCTTCCCGATAAAAGCACTTCGCTTTTACAGCCGAGAGGGCGTTGTCTACGCTGAGACAGACGCAGCCGCCACACACTTACGATCCGACCGAGATCACGTAGTCTTGAGCGCGTACGCCAAGGACGCTGTTGTCCACATGACCAACTTTAAGGGTCAGGTGCATATCTTCTCTCTCGACACTAAGATGTTCAAGTATGATGGGTTCCAATTCTCGACATCCACTGCCTCGATCAAGCCAGCTTTCGGCGTTCCCATCCAGCGCCGCCTTGCGGTCGCAGGCTTTAAGGACAGGCCGACCACCATCGAGTTCAGCCGCGTTGATAACCCAGACATTTTTCTCGAGGAAGAGGCTACCACCGCAGAGGTAACACGAGCCGCATTTATCGACATCTCGAACTTGATCGGCACCGCTGACCAGATCATCGGGCTGGGTACATTCGAGGCCAACCGCCTTGCCGTGTTTACGCAAGACCAGACGCTCGTTTACATCATCGATCCCAGCTTCGAGGAATGGCAACTCGACAGCCGAGCCAACCTTCGGATCGGGTGCATCTCTCACGGCACGATCATCAACGCTGGCAGCGACCTGCTGTTCTGTTCTCGCCGAGGCATCCACTCGATTATGCGTAACGAGACAAACGGGCTGACCATTGCGGAAGCCTCGCTGTCTGACGAGATCGAGCCTCTCTATCAAGAACTTGTAAGAAGTACGCCCGACCCCACAACGATCTCGGCGGTCTTTGACCCTGACGAGCAGACTTACCATGTATTCTTCCCACGAGCGGGCGGCAGGTTTACGCAACGCCTCTCGATGAACTTCCGCTCGGGCTACGAGATGGTGAACTTCCAGCTAGGCGACACGCTCCTACCGAGATGTGGCACGTTCTTGGGCGGTCGCCTTATGTTCGGAACGTCAGACGGCGTTTACGAAAGTACGAGCCGAACTTTTGTGCAGGACACTGGTTTGTCAGACCTTCGCCGCTCGCAAATGATTGCGGAAACGCCCGTTCTTTGGCTGGGCGATTTCATCGGCACAAAGCGCACTCACTCGTTTGTAATCCAAGCAACGGGTACGGGCCGCTTCTTCATCGATTTTACCGATGAGGATGGTCGCGATATGCACTCACTCGAAGTCATCTTGGATCGCATTGCTGGCGACGAAAGCTGGGGTGACGCCCCACTAAAACACGATTTTACCTTCCCATTTAACCACACGTTCCGAGGCGTCCGAATGCGCTTTCGAACAGAAGACAAAGACGTTGATAGCGATGTCACTGTGATCTCGTTCGCGTTCTTGATGCACAAGGAGAAATAGAATGGCTCGTCTCAAGGTACTATACCCTGGAAACCATACAAGTTCGGGTAATATCGGAGCCGATGTCGAGAACATTGTCCGATACCTAAACGCAACAGAGCTTGGCGATAACACACTTGCCGAGCTAGTGAAGATTTTGTTCGACAGCACGGGCAAGCTGGTCGCACCTGTCGAGCTTCGGAACGACAGCATAAACGGCTTGCAGTATCGTGTCGGCACCTACACTGAGGCCGAGCAGGGCTGGACAACTCTTGCAACAGTCGCAGAATTGCGAGGCGTGTCAGGCTCCGATGTGGGTACAATCGGCTCGCCGCTTTTCTCAGGTCGTGTGGATCACGTTGTCAACGCTACTGTCAGCGGCGCAATACCCTACCCAACTGGAACCACAGTCTTCTCTTTCATCCATGAAGCGCAGGACGCCATCGTTCTTTACGTCAACGGCACTCTCCAAGCGGAGGCGACCTTTACGAGCAGCAACACCGCGAACACAGTGACACTTGGTTCAGCCACAGCAGCCGACGATATCGTGACTATTTACAAAGTTCAAAGCGCGAACGACAGCGGATACACCCGCTCGGACATTGCCGCCGCAGCAGCGCAAGCGGTTTTCCCGTTCAGCCACACAGCAAGCCAATCCGTACTCGTTTATCGTAACGGCGTTCTGCAACGTCAGGGCGGTACAAACGACTATACACAGCAGCCGACAAACTCGACCATCACCTTCACCTCTGCGATGAGCGTGGGCGACATTGTGACCTTCATCATTATCGAGGACACCTCTCAAGTTCGCGTCTCGGGTCTGATGACTGAGGACAAGTTCACAAACGCTGACGGCCTGATCCCGTACACAAACATAGCTGTCACTGACAACCAAATCCCGCAGTCCAAAGTTGACGGCGTTTCAACCCTGCTCGCTAATCGTGGGCGCGTTTACGTCTCTGCCTCGCAGCCTACAACCGCCAACGCTGGCGATATGTGGGTGGACACAGCCGCCAGCCCCAACGTCCTAAAGTTCTACAACGGAACGGGCTGGCTCCTGACATCACCAGACACGGGCATCCCAGCGTTCTCGACATCGAACGCTTTGCAGTTTCTCCGCATTAACTCGACGGGCGGTGGGTTAGAATTTAGTGACGTTGACCAGACAGCCCTAGTTCCAAAAACCTATATGGGCGCAGCGGACGGCGTTGCTGGTCTCGACAGCACAGGCAAACTTCCCGTTGCACAGCTACCCGACACTTTTGCAACGCGCTCGTACTTCTTCCAGCAAACGGGCTCGGTAGCAAACGGGGTCAAGAAAGTCACTCGTGCGTTCAAACAAAACGTGCGGATCGATGCGGTCGCTGCTAAATCCACTTCGGGAACTTGCAACATCCAGCTTCGTGTTAACGGCACCAACGCTGGCGATGTGATCCCCGTCTCGTCAACGCTTACTGAGCAGAACCTCTCGGCATCAATCGCAGTAGACGCAACCACAGCCTCACGAGAAATCGGCTTCGAGATTACATCGCAAAGCTCGCTCACTGACATCGAAGTAACCTTGGCCTGCGTCATAACAAATGTCTGACCTTAAACTCTCCCCTCAAGAAAAGCGGATCGTTGAGTACCACAACAACTCAATGAAAACGGGTCGCGTGGGGAGAGACAGTCAAGGCAGGCCGATGACAGTTTACTCGACGGGCATCCTGATCGAGCGCGGCCCACACAAGGGCAAGTTTGTATCGGTTCCCGCTTGGGTTCCGAGCGTAAACCCAGACCGCCCCTTAACCGAGGGCGAGGCTTTCGACCATTGGGAAAGCCAAATTAACGAGGGCAAGTGGCCCTTCTACGAAAGCGGCCCAGCGCTTAACGCTCGCTCACAGGAGATACACACTATTATGGATAGGGACGCCAAAGGTATTAACTTCAACCCTGCGGGAACGTGGGATCAAAGCCCCGAGGACGAGGCCGCAGGTATCGAGCGAGCCAAGCAAGGCGGCGGGCAAACTCTCGAGATGCCCGCTTACCAAAGCAACGCTCCCGAGACATCTTTGCGACCCCGCCTTCGTCCAGAAGACCCAGAAATGTCGAGCACCACGGGCATGATGGGCTTGGACGCGCAGGGAAACCTCACGGAGTACGGCATCGAGCCTGACGTTATGATGGCGAATATGCAGGCGGATGGCACACAGTCTGTTCTCATCAACGATCCAGAGCTTGAGATGCTAAGATCAATGCTGCCACCTCCGCCCGACCCAAAGCCCTCTCTCGACTATGTTGCCCCCGAGGACGAGACGCTCGGCTCCTTTAGAAACATGGATGTCAAAACTCTTTACCCTGCGGTATACCGCGATACGAGCGGCAATGATGTTGGCTCGGCTGGCCCGATGGCAACTTCTGGGTTGCACTATATAGACACTCGCGGAAATAGCGAAACGTCAATGTCGGGCGATGGAACCCCGACACACCTTCAAAAGCTGCAAGACACGCAGGAGAGTTTCGTATCCTCCCAAATGTTTCTAGCGGCAATGGATCAAATGCGAGCGCAGCTACCCAAGGAAGCAGTTTTGCGGGGCTCAATGTTTGGCGAGCAAGGTGATGATGGCTTGTTCCACCTGTTCGTGGGTGACGATGACACTGGTTACACCGAGATGACTTACGGCAAAGGCGAAGAGGGCATTAGCGGCGCTCGCCTCGACGCTCGCAGAGCGCTTAATTACGCGAGCCAGATGGCAGACTACAATATGGACGGCGGCTTTATGGGGCGCGTAGCAATGGCCCACGCTTATCGGGGCTACGAGGACAGCGACCTCGAAAGAATGCAGGCAGACTTAGCAAGAGAAGCACGAGAGACCGTGGCTCGTGACGGCTTGATGGGCAACCCCAACGTGGGAGTAAACATCGCTGCCATTCTTGAGCAGTCCGAAAAGATCGAGGACGAGCAAAAGCGGCGCGGCAGCAAGAAAGAAACGCAAGGCTTTGACTACTCGGCTCGCGTCCTCTCTCGCGAAATTTCTGAGAAAGCAAAAGGTGCATGGGGCGGGTTTGTCGAAACCGCTGTGCCAGCAATTAACGATTTTGTGTCAGGAGCCACGTCTGTCGGCATGGAGCTAGACAAATATTTCGGAACGGAAGACATGACAGCGTTTCCGAAGATCAACCCGTCCGAGAAGGCAAGAGGAAGTATGTAAATGGCTGGGCTCGCTGAGTATATAAACCCGTCTGCGTCTACCAAGCAAAGACGCTACGAGCGTAGCAAGGGATGGATGGATAGCGTTGACGACTTTATCGCTCCCGTCACGGGCGCAATATCTGGCGCGGTCGATGACTTTGAGGACGCAGTAACACCCTTTATTCCGCCAGAGTTACGCCACCTTCCCCTATCCCCCAGCGACATAGGCGGCGGCGCTCTTACTCTCGCGCAGATGATCAACCCGCTACCCATGATCGACCAAGCCATGACCGACAGCGGTGACGCAGGAGACGGCACTCAGACAGTCGCGGGTGCGGACGGACAGTGGTACGACCGCGAGCTTACGCTTGATGAACGTGCGGGGCTCGCCACGGGCTCGGCAGTAGAAGCCACAGCCGCAGTCCTGCCCGCCGCAATCTATGGCAGGGTCATGGGCAGCAGCGCAGGCTCGGCGATGACAGAAGCTCTGACGGGTTACACAGCACAAACCTCTGACGAGGTAGGCGAGGGCTTGGCAAAAGCCATAGCCAAGCAGACGGGCAAGCCCAAAGAAGGAATGACCCGCCGTACATTCAACAAGGGTGCCGCCGCAACGGCTGTGGGCGGCTCGGTAGCAGTAGCGGGCGGCGACATTATCGTGGACGCGGTTAAGGCTACAGCAAAGAAAGCGGCAAAAGCCGCGTCCAAGCGCGGCGGGCCATTCGCGGATGTTTTCGCAAACGCCATGAAAGCTATGAAGGAAAAAGAAGGCGAATTAGAGTTGTCGGGCATCAGTAGGACTGAGATCGACGTTATGCGCGGCAGAACGATCCATGATAGTGATGCTAGTATTTACGCAACGAACGCGGACGGTGAATTTATCGACCCAAAACTTATAGAAGCCCACGAAGCTGAACAAGAAGCACTATTGGCTGTGGATGACGCCAACGGCGATGTCGTTAGGATATTGGGCATTCGTGGTGGCTTAGAACAAGACGACATGGCCCAGCTTTCAGACGATCAACTGGAAGAAATGCTTGACCAAATAACCAAGTACCAAAGCAATATTTATTACCCCGAGTACAGCTTAAAGGGCGGAGACGGCGGCCCTCGACCTGACCTAGACCCTTACGAATATCACATGGCAAGAGAAGAAAACGAAGAAATGATTTTGGACGCCCAAGAATTACTGCGGAATGAAATAGCAACGCGGAAGCTCCCTGATGATGGCACCGAAGGAATGACGTTTGAAGAGATCATGGCTCGCGACCCAGACGCCCCCGTTGAGGGCGAGTTTGCAAAACTTCGCCGAGAACGAGCAGAGCGCATCGCTCGAGAGAAAGCCGAGGAACTCGCCAAGCAGCAAGCAGACCAAGTTTGGTTTGAGAAATATCTGCCCGAGGGCTGGAAGACGGGTGGCTTCTAATGGGACGACCCCGCCCATCAATATCGCATACATTGACCACAGATAGAGGAGGCCGACATGGCTTTTAGCACACAGATTTTTGGCCCGAACACGGGTATCTCGATTGCAAACCGCAAACAAGCCGCCTCGATGGGCGTCAAAGCTGCAAACCAAGGCAGAGGCGGAGACAAGTACAGCATCCAAGCCACGCCATTCACCGCGAACCTTCTCAAGAATATGGGCGGCGCGACCAGCTTCAACCCCGAGACGGGCGAGATGGAGTTTTTCTTTGGTGGCTACACGAGTATCGGCGATATGTTTGACGGTGGCGGCGCAGGCGGATCGGGCGCTAATCATTACGGCGGATCGCATGATGATTACAGAGCGGCTAACCCAGATGACAATACAGTGGAAAGACACACCTCCTCATCATCTTCATCTAATAACAGCAGCAACAGCAGCAACAGCGGCGGTAATACCACACCCGCAGTCCAAGTATCTCAAACAAAACCAGCGGCCTCGAGCGCAGCAACCAACGAAAAAGGAACGGGTTGGCTCTTCGGCTTTGACGGCATTGGCGATGCAATGGACGGCGGCGGCGCTGGGCGGTCTGGATCGAGCTACAGTACCGAGGGCTCGTCTTTCGACCCAGACGGCATAAACAATTACGTTGACCCTCTCGACAACAAAGGTCTTGGCGGCAGTGACGGCATGGGCAATGCGGGCAACGGTTTGACCACGCTGACAAATGCGCTTGCTGGAAACTTTATCAATGCGGCGGACTACACAGATGGTGGCGGCCCAGGTGGTGCAAGTGACAGATTTATTGGCCCCGCTTTGATAAGTGGCACAGCCAACGCCTTAAAGGGTCTTGATCTCTCAACGGGCAACGTACAAGCGGCAGATGTTGTCGATCCAGCCCTTGTCACAGGCGCAGTCGCAGGAGAGCAAGGCAAGCAGTATGGCCTCGAGATGCGTAACGGTCGCGTGGTTTACTCATCGACAGGCGCGAACTACCAAGGCGGCCTAAACGTAAACGGTGAGCGTCAAGAGTTCTTGGATGGTCAAGCCGTGACTGCCGCACAAAAGGCAGCCAGCATGGGCGGCGACGATGATGGCGGCGCTTCGAGGCAGACCTTTGGCGATTATGTCGGGGATCAGCCAGTGGCGTCAAGTACATCGGAAGGGACTTACGGCCCAACGCCTTTATTCGGCGGCAATTACACAAGCGGCAGCGCCGAAGCGGCAGAGGCAATAACAGCCGAGATTGCTTCGCTCGAACAGCAGATCGCAGAAATATCGGCCTCGGGCAGCGGTCAGGACACTTCGATGATGGAAGCCGAGCTTGTATCGTTGCAAAACCAACTCGCTTCATACGGGCTGTCCTCGCAGGAAGTCTCAGAATATATCTCAACGCTTGATCCAAACTCGCCCGACTATAACCCAGAGGCATATCAAGCGGCCTTCGGGTTTGCCTTGCAGCCTAACTATGATGGCGGCGTTGTTGATCCATCCGATCCCGCCGCAGGCGGCGGCGGGTATGTGCGCCGAGCCGTCAAGGATCGCGAGACAGGCGAGGTGCGCTACGTCAACGTCCCGATCAACGTGGATAGCGGCATGGATCAATTTAGGAGCGAAAGACGCGCTGGCTTTGGCAGGGCAATAGACAGCGGCATGTACGTTTAAGATAGGAGTGCTGACATGAGCTTATTCAATACGGGAATGGCGGTGCTCACTGGCTTGAATATGATCAAGTCAAACGAGCGAGCCAATACAGCGTCTAATAATCAGTCGGCACTCACCGCCGCCGAGATCGCTCGTAACGAGCGGGTCATGTCACTTTACAACAGTGGCTCTGCTGAGATGCGGTCAGCTATTGAAGCTGCCTATTCTCAGTTTGGCGGTTTCGACCAAATCAGCGCGACCCAGTTTGAAAACATGCGCGGCATGTTCTCGAACGCTCGTGAGCTTGAAGAGTTGAAAAACGCCTCGCAAGTTGTTGACCGCTCGACGGGCTATCAAAACACGCTTATCAATGACGAGAGCAGGTTCCGCAACAACGCAAGCTCTCGTTACAACCAAGGCCGATCAGAGCAAGACGAGATGATTGGTCGCTTTGCTGATCTCCGCAACCAAAACACAGACAGGGCAGTCGCAGAAGCTCGCGCTCGAGCGAGCGCCAAGATACCCGAAGGTTTGGAGAACTCGACATACGCTATCCAGATGGAGAAAAGCCTTACTGATATGGAGGCCCAAGCCTACAACCAGAACTTAATTGATGCGATGTCTGATGCCCAGACCTACATCAAAGGCAACCTTGACTACAGCACCTCTCGCTCCTCAGACGACATTGCGGGTGGACGCTACGGAATGGAGTTTGCGGACGGCAAAATCGGCATGTACGGCGGCGCAATAAACGACATTAAAAACCTGCAAGGCATGAGAAACAACACGTACCTAAACGATTACGTGACGGGCCTCGACACGATGAATAATACAAGCACTGTGTTCCGAGACTACGCCATCGGCAAAGGCAACGAAGCTGCTGGAACTTACAAGTTTGCCGCAGATGGCGCGACAGCAGCGGGCTTCGGCACCGCGCTGACATCAGCGTCTAACTCTGCTGATCGTATGGCGACCGCCGCTGATAACGCTGGTAGCGCGTTCGGCACTTGGCTCGACAGATCGCTTGATTACAACCCGATCACGGGCATGACAAATAAAAAATAGGAGAGCGTTATGGCTCTAGCACTCGGCGGTTTTACAAACGCCTTCGTCGGCGCAGATGAGAAACGCAAAGATCGCCGCGCACAGAACGCACAGCTTTATGCAGAATGGATAAGGGCAAATCCAGACGCGAGCGTTGCAGAGCGTAAGGAATATTACGGCAATCTTGCGGGCAACAGTCGCGGGCTACAGTCGGGCATTCCGACCGAGGAAACGATGAAGCGCCAAGTCAAAAAATACAGAGACGCAAAAGCAAAGCAAGACGCAGCGGCAGCGCAGGCAGCAAAGCGTCAAAAAGCACAGGACGCTCGCCAAAGTCTTCAAGACATCATTAGCTTGGGTGACGCTATGGCAGGCATGTACGGCACCGAAGAAGAAGAAATAGCCGCCTTCAAAGCCCAGATGAACTCTTATGGGCTAGTTGACGAAAAGATGTTTGATGCGGTTTACAAGCGGGCTGGCGACAAGGCTTGGGGTGATTGGCAGGAGAACAACGCTCGCGTAATTGACGACTACCTCAACAACCCATCCAAAGGCGCATTTGATACCCTCAACACAAAAGCTGGCATATGGGGCGATAAGTTCACCAACCAGTACAAGGGCGCGTATGTGCGGCAGGACAAAAAGAATGAAGCCACCGTCCTCGCCGAAGTGACAAAAGTTCTGACGGCAGTAAACCAAACTCAGGAGGGCGCGGACGTAGGACTAGAGGCAATCAAGAACCAATATCCAGATGCTTACGAGGCGTTAAGGGTGAGCGGCAAGTTTGAAACAAGCGAGGCCGTTCTTTCTACAACGATTTCTGATGCGGCAGAAGCCGCGACAAATGAAGCGTCAACTTATGCCTTCAACGCCGCAAAAAACATCAAGACCCTCGAGGATTGGCAAACGGCAAGGGCGTCATTCCTTCTCAAATATCCTGACCAAGATCAGGATGGGGATGTTGCTTGGCTCGATGACGCATATAATAGAGTGCAAGGTAATATCGAGGGCAGCAAAGAAGCGCTCGCACAATCCTTCATGGGCCGACTAGAGAAGGCCGCTCAAACCATGTCGCCAGTAGCCTATGAAGAATTTAGAACTACACTGTTGCGTGAGGCGGGCGACGAAGGGATACGAGGCAGGATAAGAATTTCCAGCCTCGACGAAATAAATGCTGGAAAAGAACGAGACAGGCTCGACAAACTCAAGACCGCAGATGATACGAGATTTACTCAACTAGCAAACGAAATCGCGGCAAGTGCCACAACGCAACTCGCGTACGACAGAGACATCAGCGCTTTGAAGGACAGCTTCAAAAACAACCCAAACTTCGATACTTTGCAGTTCGACACGACAACAGCGGACGCAAATATCTCGACAAGATTGGGCGAGTTGAAGCAAGAAAAAGACAAAGAAGTAGCCCGAAAAGTTGCGGTCGCTGTGGAAGATGGCGACCTCGATGAATTTGCCCAAGCGGGAATGAGCGATGCAGACGCGCTTGCGGCAGCCGAGGCGAAGATGGAGGCAACTCTGGAAACAGATGTCACCCTTACCCCCGAACAAAAAGCTCGTATTACGCAGAGGTACGCTACCGCTATGGGCAAGGTAATGGCCTCCATCGAGCAGGCCGCGAACAAGTCTGAGAATGCAAACTTTGACTTTGAAGGCGCGGTTGACGCTGGCAGAGAGGAGTTCTTGGAAAAGTTTGAGCGCGACCTGACGGCACTGGGGATCACCATTAGCCCCGCCAAGAAAGCAGAGTACACAGCTCTTGCGAACGGAGGCTTCGACGCAGCTTTCGAGAAGGCTCGCAGGGCAATCAACGTCCGAGAAAACGAAACAATCGCCGAAGTCATAGCAACGGTTGAGGCGGGTAATCGCTCCCTAATTCCGATGGATACTAATGCCGAAATATTCGAACCCATCCTAATGATACCCAGCATACTTGGAGACCTCGAAAAAGATGATGTCGCGGTAGTGGGCGCTCAAGTTACTTCTGACGTTCGCAACGAAATCCAAAGTGTCTTTAATACCCTTGGCCTGCCAGCCACGAACGAGCTTATAATGGACGTTATGAACGAGTTGTTACTGGGCCAAAAGGAAACCGAAGAAGGGTTAAAAGTAATCCCGTTGTATAACAAAGATAGCGGCACAAACTTGGAGGTTGTGAGGGACGCGGTGTACGCGAGCCTTATGGATATGGAAGGCGGGCTATCTATGGGTGCGTACGGCGGCATCGAGCAGTCGGCATTCTTAGCGGCTATGCGTGAGACGGGAATTGTTGCATTCAAGGGCATGAACCCGATTGACAGAAAAGAGGACTTGGCAGCGTTCAAGGCGCAATACCAACTCAATCGTAAAGCGTACGTCAACAGCCAATACAACGTGGTTGATCCAGCTTACACCGATGCCGCCGAACGATCTGGTGTACTTGCTAATCGTGTAAGCACTGTGGTTGGCGAGGATGGTCGGATAGTGTCTGCCGACTTTAGCGGGCATCCGAGCCTTTCTGCTCTCGAGCCTATCTTCACTGGAACAGCAGAAAAGATAGAAGCTGCGATACGCAAACTTAGCACGGCGAATAACTTACCAAACGTCGATGTGCCAAACTTCACGAAGCTCGCCATTTACCAAGAGCTACTGCAAGAGATCAACGGCAGCGGTGAGGCTCGTCAGCTTACGAGAGCGCTGCATGGCGAGATGTTGGAGCTACAGCGAGAGATCGGCAATTTGCGGCAGGCTGGCGCTGACGATATGTATGGCAAAGGCGCGAGCGCCGAGCAAATGAGATCAAAGATCAATGGCAACGTCCAAGCCCTTCAAGGCCAATTAGCCTACCTCGAAGAAATAAGGGCGGGGATTGAGGGCTATGTGAATGACGCTGAAATGGAAGTGGCCTCACTTACTGAGCTAGAAGATAAACGCATAGCGGAAGACGAGGAGGTCGAGGCCAAACGCATCGAAGGGGTTGTAACAGAATGGAATAGAATTACACCGCCCAACGGTATCAAGAAGACGCCAACGCAGGCATACAAGGACGCTACGGGATTATCTGCCGATGATAACGTCCAAGCCTATCGGGATTGGTTGGACGGCGACCTACAAAAACGAAAGTTTGTTTACGAAGTTGAAGAGAACACACCACAGCAAGACGGGGGTGTGCGACCGACACGGCTGCCACCACCAGAAATAGTATTTCAAACACCAACAAGC
>Ga0209603_1001604_pt1 | contig 23100 bp, 18 predicted proteins | sample COGITO_mtgs_1206_FD_184812 | JGI IMG/M metagenome (GOLD analysis project Ga0209603, IMG submission 184812) | Pelagic marine microbial communities from North Sea - COGITO_mtgs_120607 (SPAdes) (version 2) | ecosystem: Environmental > Aquatic > Marine > Epipelagic ... | reverse complement strand
GCCGCTTTCGGCAACCCAGATGACCCTTGCAGGCGACACAGCGTCTTGGCCGTCGGCCCCGTCGGCACCGTCTTGGCCGGCTGGTCCTTGCTCGCCGGTTCCGCCGCTACTGGTGGTGTAGTAGCCGTAGATGTCAACAACGATGTCAGCTTCCGTGTAGGTGTAGAGGCAGATGTCGCCGTTGTCGCCGAGTGGGACGGTGAACTCGTTGGCGACGTCTTGGCCTGGGAGGTAGTTGATTGTTGATGCAAGAGGCCTATCGATACCGCACGGGTACACGGTGAGATAGCCGGGTCCTGATGGGTTGACTGCGACAAGGTTCGCGGTGACTGATAAAGCATCTGTTGGGACGCCGGCACGGCCTGCGATGTCGAGTTCGTAAGTGGTGTCAGCGTCAAGACGGCCAACAGCTTGGTCGAAACCGTCGAAAGTGGTTTGGCCTTGACGGGTGTCGAGGAGTCGGGTGGGGACGAGTCCAACGAACACTGATTCTTTGGTGCTGTTGGTTGAACCTGACGTGATTTGGGTGGCGCCGAGTACTACGCCTGCAGCAATAACGGCACCCAGAATTAAACGACCAGACCGTGACATAGGGGAGAAGGTACTACAGCGGCAGTCAATTCCGCCCAGAGAGTGAGCGGATTGTGTGAGTCACCAAAAATTTGGTTGCGGGCATCGATGTTGCAGTCGTTTTTGGACCCTTGGCTCACCGGTTGTGCGTGTGTGGCTGTGATCCGCGGGCCCGCCATAAAACGTGAGAGTTGGAGTGCCACCCTCCATCTCTTCGGACTCGTTGATCGTCGCGGAGGCCGCCGGATGCGTTCGGGTGAACAAACGCCGCTGGTGTTCAGGCTTCACCGTTTTTTCTTCTAACAGTTCGAGGTTTTTCTTCTAAGACCCCATGGCGGAGGGAGAGGGATTCGAACCCTCGGAAGGTTGCCCTTCACACGCTTTCCAAGCGTGCCGATTCGGCCGCTCTCGCACCCCTCCCGGGTGGACAAACTCAATGAGATCGTCGGTCGGAAGGATATCCGGACCGGCTATCATTTCGGTCACGGCGATCTCGCCGAGTGAGGTGGTGACCGGGTCCTGTGCAACGGACGCCCGTGAACCAGGTCAGGACCGGAAGGTAGCAGCCTTCATCGGCATCGTCTGTGTGCCGCAGATCGCCTGGTCATCACCTCAGTCGGCGAGATGTCATCAGCAAGTTGCGCTTCGATCTCGGCGTGACCTGCCCAGCAATTCGGTGAAGCTCGCGCCGAGATCGCCGAACGGCTGGTTCAGGGCCACCTCAGCGAGCAAGCCGCTCGGCGTACGCGAGTAGTTCGGCGTTGTCGAGTTCGCCGCAGATCGTTGCGAAGTCCGCTGTCGGACCACCCCACTGCCAATCGTCGACGCTGCCGACCTCGACGTCGTAGTCGAGGGTGGCGATCTGTCGGAAGAGCAACGCATCGTCGAACTGTGCCTGCAGTGTGGCTGCCAGTTTCGCGGCGCCGCGCAGGCCGGGTACGTCCCACTGTCCGGGGGCTGCGGGGATGTTCTCCAAGTGTTCGTATCGAGCGAGGACCGCGCTTGAACTTTTTGCCCCCCAACCGGGAAGACCGGGGAATCCGTCCGCGCTGTCACCGACCAGGCCGAGGTAGTCGGGAATCGACGCTGGCCCGACCCCGAACTTCTCCGTGACCCCGGCTTCGTCGATGATCAAGCGGTTGCGCCGATCGAATTGGACGATGCGGTCGCCCTCGACGCACTGGCCGAGGTCTTTGTCGGCGGTGACGATGAGGACTTGCTCGACTCGTTGGTCGGACCCGGCGATACGAGCAGCGGCGCCAAGTGCATCGTCGGCTTCGAATTCGATCATCGGCCACACGGTGAATCCGGCAGCTGCGAGGGCCCGCTCCATCACGGGGATCTGCTCCTTGATGTCAGGATCCATGTCCTCACCGGTCTTGTAGCCGGGGTACAGGGCATTGCGGAAGCTCTCGATCACGTGGTCCGAGGCGACCCCGACATGTGTGGCGCCGTCTTCGATCAGCGCGAGCGTCGATGCGACCACACCAGCGGCAGCTGCGTGTGGATGGCTGTCGCGATGGCGAGATGCCGTACCGAAGTGCTGGCGGAAAAGTTCGTAGGTGCCGTCGACCAGGTGCACGCGCATCCCAGGAGCCTACGTCTGGCAACGCAGCCCCTGGAACGCCGGCCAAGGGCGGTGGTTTGTGTCATGTCTCTGGCAGCGCTGTGTGAAGTTCTGCCCAAGTGGGCGCAACCGATTGTGGGTCGTCGCGCTCGCCTTCGACACGACCTGCGCCGGTAAGCGCGGCCGCTCACAGCGACGTTTCACCAGCTCACGGGTCTTCCTCGCTGAACAGTTGACGACCCTCAGTAAATCCTCAAGAGGTGCTCGTCATTGGTCGATAGATGACTGGAGGTCACCTTGACCAATCACCCGACCCCGCATCCGCCACAACGAGAAAAAGGAGGCAGCAATGACTGATGAGCTCAACGCCGTAAAGCAGCAGATCGTTGCTGCGGTGCAGCAACAGCTGACCGAGTACAGCGAACAGGTTCGAAGCGCCGTCCAGGCCCTACGCGACGAGATCTCCGCCGAGCGCGCCGCGCGATCGCAGTCTGACGAGCAGGTCCGAGCGCTGGCTCAGGGCCTTGAACGTGCACAGCAATCCCAGACGGGCTTTCAGTCTGAAGTCCAATGTGTGCTCGAGGAACGACTCACTGAAATTGGCGCACACTCCAATCGCCGTCATGAGGAGATGAGTACGCGGCTCGACCGCGTGGTCGGCGAGGCCAACACCGGGCTTGAAGCAGTCGTTGAATCGGTCAGCCGGCCGATTCTGCGCGAACTGGAGCACCGACAGGCCAAGGTCGAGGGCGATCTGGTCGGTCTTGACAAGAGCATCCGCAAATTCGACGATCAAGCAGCGCGAATGGTGACCCACATCAACGACCTCACCGTAAACGTGGACGGACGGATCGAACAACTTGCTGCCGGAGTTGCAGCCGATGTCGATAGCCGCATGGTTGGGATGGCTGCACGCTTGGACGAGGTGTCAGCCCAATCCGCACGTCAGCAGACTGAGGTGTCCAACATCGTTGGCCAACGCGTCGATGAGACAGAGACACGCCTCAACGACAAGATCGCCACGTTCGAAGCGCGCGTCAACGACGAGGTTGGGACTCGGGTTGCCGAGATCGACGCCTACGTCGGCCGTGTCAGCGTCGGACTTGACGAAGGCATTGTGATGCTGAACGATCGCTTCGCAGAGGTGAACACTCGCTTTGAGAGCACCGCGCACCAGATCGCTGCGATGGAGCAGAACCTCAAGGAGGTCGACGTCGAGGCACTCGACGAGATGAAAGACCGTGTTCGCGGCGTCGCTGGTGAGGCAGAACTTGTGCGCATCGAAATGGATCGATTCAAAGAGACGATGGGCGAATCGATGGACAAGAATTCCATCCGGCTGACCGAACTTGAAACACAGCTTCAAGATCAAGCGATGGACACCGAAACCGCGGTGCAGCTCGAACGTCTCGAAGAAGTCGAGCGGGCCCTCATCGCACTGGACCCGGCACAGTTCGTCCGAGTCGACGACGTGCGCAACAACGGCTCCCGGGCAGGAGCGCCGGCGAAACCCGTGAGCTTCGATGCCGACTTCTCGATGTCTCCGTTGTCGGACCCGCTTTACATGCCGAGTCAGCCGCAGGCCACCGATTCGCTGGCCTCGTTCGCACCGCCTGCCGGCTCCTGAACTCTTTCGATTCTTTGACTCTCCCGAATTTCTGACTGGACCGACATGGCGCTCCGCAAACCGAAGAATGAAGCAACGCCGCAGGGAGGCGGCGTCGCTGTGGCCGAGCCGCCTCCGCAGGCTGCCACGGTTGCCGGCGAGTCCTCTGAACAGTGCATGGCGACCGGTCAGGCACTGGTCCAGGCGGGTCAGCTCGATAACGGACAGCTTGCGAACGCGTTGGAGGAAGCCAACGGCGACCTGCTGGTGTTGAGCAACTCGCTCCTCACGAAGCATGGTGTCGGCCGATCGGAACTCTCGAACGCCATCGGTGCGGTCTGTCAGGTACCTCTGGCCGACAGCAATCCTGGAGCGCTCGACGAAGAGCTCTTGGTCAAAGTCGCCGAGGAAGTTGCTCGCGGCCACAAGGTGATGCCAGTTGCCGAGGAGAACGGGAGCATCGTTCTCTACGCGGCTGATCCGTCACCGGCGCGTCGCTTGCTCGTCGAAACGGCCACTGGACAGAAGTTTGTCTGGAAGGCATCGGACTACAAGACGGTCACGGCGATGATCGAACAGATGTATCGGTCGACCGCCGATTTGGATCAGATCCTCGGCACGTTCGCGGCTGAGGACGCTCAACGGCAAGAAGCCGAAACGATCGCGTCGGTCAGCCTCGATGATCAGGCGCCGGTTGTTCAGCTCGTGGCCCGCATCGTGAGCCAGGCGCTCCGCGACCGAACGTCAGACATCCACATCGAACCACTCGACGATCGACTCCGGATCCGATTCCGCGTTGACGGTCACCTCATCGAAGCGTTCGACCTCCCGCTGTCGGCACACAATGCGCTCATCTCTCGACTGAAAATTATGTCGGAGATGAACATCGTCGAGAAGCGAGCCCCGCAGGACGGTCAGTTCTCGACCAAGGTCGATGGTCGCGAGATTGACGTCCGCGTTGCTTCGGTGTCCACCGTGTTCGGCGAGAAGATCGTCATGCGTATTCTCGACAAGTCGAAGTCGATGGTCGGCCTGTCAGAACTCGGCATGCCGAAGGAGACCTACAAGGAGTACGCCAAGCTGGCGCACGCCCCCTTCGGAATGGTGATCTGCGCTGGCCCCACGGGCGCCGGCAAGACAACTACGCTATATGCGACGTTGCTCGAGATCAACGACACGGGCAAGAACGTCACCACCGTCGAGGATCCGGTGGAGTACGTCTTCCCCGGCATCAACCAGGTGCAGACCAACCCCAAAGCGGGCCTCACCTTCGCGACGGCGCTGAAGGCGTTGCTCCGCCAGGACCCCGACGTCATCCTCGTCGGCGAGATCCGTGACGCGGACACCGCTCGAATCGCGATTCAGTCCGCACTCACGGGTCACTTCGTCCTCTCATCGCTGCACGGCACCGACGCGGTTGCGGCACTGCACCGACTGCTCGATATGGGTATCGAGGCCTTCCTCGTTGCATCATCGATCGTCGGCGTGGTCAGCCAGCGATTACTCCGCAAGATGTGCGACAACTGTCGTGAGCCCTACACGCCCGGCGCCGACGAACTGGCCGTGTTCCGTCAGCATTCCGGTGGGAGCGAGAAGACCACGTTCTTCCATGGGGTGGGTTGCAGCTACTGCTCGGGAACGGGGTACCGCGACCGAGTTGGCATCTACGAGCTCCTCAAGATCACTCCCGAGATCCGTCGTCTCATCGTTGGTTGGGCCACGACCGAGGAGCTGCGCCGTCTGGCAGTTGCTCAAGGAATGCGAACAATGCTCCGAGAAGCAATGCAGAACGTTGAAGACGACGTCACCACGATCCAGGAAGTTGTGCGAACGCTGTTCGCGCACTGATCGAACCGATGTCCGACATGAACTCCCTCCAGAACACGACAGCCAAGCAGCAGAGAGACTGACATGCCAAAGTTCGCTTACGCAGCAATTGATGAACAAGGTACGCCCGTCGAGGGGGTGGCCAAGGCCGGCACGATTGGAGCTGCACGCTCAATTCTTGTCGAACAAAACCTCTTCCCGACCAAGATCGAAGAACGCCGCGGCATGCTCGACATCGAGCTCACCGCAGAGAAGGTGAAGAAGAAGGAGTTGATGCACTTCACGCGTCAGCTCGCCGTCTTCGTGAAGGCAGGCATTCCGTTGACCGACGCGCTCGTCACCATCGGTGACGAGACCGAAGACGTGGCGCTCCGACGGTGCCTCGGTGACATGATCAACGACCTCCGCAACGGCGGTCGCCTTTCAGTGAGCGCCGAGAACCATCCCGAAGCCTTCCCTGACTACTACGTCGGCATCCTCGAGGCAGCTGAGCTGACCGGTCGGCTCGATGAGTCCCTCGAGAGCCTCGCTGGCTACCTCGAGCGAGAGATCGATACCCGAGCGAAGGTCGTCACTGCATTGTCATATCCGATGATCGTCATGGTGATGGCCTTCGGCACAGTCATGCTGTTGGCTGGTTACGTGTTGCCGCAGTTCGTTCCGCTCTTCGAGGAGTTGGGTGCCGACCTCCCGTTGGCGACCCGGTTGATGTTGTTCTTTTCTCGGTTCTTCACCGACCTGTGGTTCATCACCGCGGGGTGCTTCATGATGCTGATCGCCCTTCTCGTCTTCTTGACGAAGACGGAGAAGGGCAAGGACATCAAGGATCGGATGGTGCTCAAGCTGCCGGTCGTCTCTGGCATTGTCGATTACGCAATTCTCGAACGGTTCTGTCGCATTCTTGGAGCGATGGTCAGCGCTGGCGTGCCGCTCCCGGACGGTCTAAAGACCACAACCGACGCGACCAGCAACCGGGTCTACAAGGAGCGCCTTGAAGTCGCTCGTGCGGCGATGCTCGAGGGCAAGGGTTTCTCCCAGCCGCTCATCGACACCGAGCTCTTCCCCGGTGCTGCCAAGCAGATGTTCAAGGTTGGCGAAGAAACCGGCACGCTCGACGAGCAACTTCACGTCGCAAGCGTCTACTTCGACCGCGAGCTTGAGGCCCGAATCAAGAAGTTCACCGCACTGTTCGAGCCGGTCATGATCGTCTTCGTCGGCGTGATCGTCGGCTTCGTCGCCGTTGCCCTGGTGTCTGCGATGTATGGCGTCCTCAACGGAACGAAGGGCCAAGTCTGATGGGCTCCTACCCCGGACGCAGTGGGCGTCGCGGGCGGCCCTCAGTTTCGGCCCCTTCACGACGTGGCAAACACCAGATCGACGAACGGTTGACCGACGAAGACAGCCAGGATGGTGCCGAGTGCCAGCGACGGACCGAACGGAATGGCCATCTGTCGGCCACCCTTAGTCAGTGCCATTGCCGCAACGCCAACGACTGCGCCGATGACGAAGCCGAAGAACAGGCCCGGTGCGACGATGCCCGGATTCAGCCAGCCGAGGTACATGCCCAGCAACGGCGACAGCACCACGTCGCCCCAGCCGAAGCCCATCGCGCTGCCGTAGTACATCTTGCTGCCCTGATAAATGGCTCCGATGATCGTCACGGCGATGATCGCTCCGAGTCCGGCCATCCAGATTCGTTCGGGTTCGTCATTGATGATCGCTGCGACGGTCAGGGCAATGGCACCGAGCCCGCCGCCCCACATCGTGATTTCACGTGGCAGGCGGTGTGTCTTCAAGTCAATCCAGCTCTGAACCACGAGTGTCGCTCCGAGGATGCAGAACGCTGGGAGCACAGCGTCGTCACCGAACTTGAGCGCAAAGGCGACAAACACTGCTGCGGTGGACAGCTCGAGCACCAGTGGCTCGATGCCGATCTTGGCCCGGCAATGCCGGCATCGTCCGCGCAGTGCGAGCCAACTGATCACCGGCACGAGGTCGAGCGGACCGAGTCGCAACCCACAGCTCCCGCAGCGGCTCGGCGGAGCCACCACCGAGCCAACTTGCGGAACCCGTTCGGCCACCACGGTCAGGAACGACCCGATCAGCAACCCCATGACCGCGACAATCGGAATCAACAGTCCGAGACTCATGCACACCTTTCAGACTCGACGTACCAGTCGATCCAGATCCAGAACCAGGAATGGCCAGCGATGGCCTCAGCGGGAGAATAGCGAACCATGTCCGAAACAGATCCGATGCTCGTGTCGTTGCTTGAGGCAACGGTCAACTCAGGCTCATCCGACCTTCACCTGACCGTCGGCCGGCCTGCCACTGTTCGCCGTGACGGAGACCTCGTCGCGTTCGAGAACGTTCCAGTTTTGACGGCCGAAGAGATTGATCGAATGATCTACTCGCTGCTCGACGAGCGACAGATGGCTGACCTGCACAAGGACAAACAAGTCGACTTTTCGTTTAGCCACGCCGCGCTTGGACGCTTCCGTGCCAACGCCTTCAGTCAGCGCGGCTCGCTCGCATTGGCACTTCGTGTCGTGCCCTTCCGCGTCCGCACACTTGAAGAGCTTGGTTGCCCAGCGGCGTGCGGCACGCTGCTGAACAAGCCGTACGGCATCGTGCTGGTCGTGGGCCCGACCGGCTCGGGCAAGTCGACGACGCTCGCTGCAATGATCGACCGGATCAATGACACCAAACCGCTCCACATTCTCACCATCGAAGACCCGGTGGAGTACCTACATAGCCACAAGATGGCGATGGTCAACCAGCGTGAGGTCGGCACGGACGTCGAAACGTTCCAAAGCGGTCTGAAGAGTGCACTGCGTGAGGACCCGGACGTGGTGCTCCTCGGCGAGATGCGCGACCTCGAGTCGATGGAGATTTCGCTCTCCCTTGCCGAGACCGGCCACCTCGTGTTTGCCACGCTGCACACGAATGACGCCGCCCAGGCCCTCGACCGCATCATCGATGTGTTCCCCTCCGAACGTCGTGATCAGATTCAGATCATGCTTGCCGGCGCCCTCCAGGGCGTCATCTCGCAACGACTGCTCCCCGCGATCGGTGGCGGACGAGTCGCCGGCTACGAGGTCATGGTTGCCAACGAGGCAATTCGTAACCTCGTCCGCGAAGGGAAGTCTCGCCAGATGCGCAACATGATCGCCACTGGTGCCGAACAGGGTATGCAGACGATCGAGATGGACCTCGCACGCCTTGTCGCGTCGGGCCTGATCAGCATGGAAGTGGCGATGGAGTCGAGCCAGTACCCGAAGGAGATCCAGGCTCAGCTGGCTACCTCACGTGCGCAGTTGCAGGCACAAGCGACTCAGTCAACAGGCCAGTCCGGATCGTCGGGTTCTGGCGCGTTTAACAGCGAACGCGAACCCACTGTTCCGGCCTGAGCCGGAACCGAAAGGCATCTGATCGATGGTTGTCAAAGCACTTCCCTACAAGAACCTCGCTGGTGTCACCACGTGTCCTGGCGGATGGCTCGTGTTGCCCGCTCGACTCGCTGGCATCACCGTCTCGTGTGAAGAAGCCTTCGTGGTCAAGCGGTTGTTCGACGTGCTCGACTATCGACCGAAGTTTGATTCAGCCGCGATCAACATTCCGATTGGACTCAACGACGACCCGAATGGGCGGTTCCGTCCTTGTGAACTCGAAGCACGTCAGTTCGTCGGCTGGCCACGGAGTAATGCGATCAGTGGTGTCCCGAGCCGCGCCGCGTTGCGAGCAGCGAGTACGGCTGAGTCGATGAAGATGGAGCCGTGGATGACTCGCCACGATGTTCGCTGTCTGCGGTGGCTGCGTGAGGCTGAACGCGAGATTCAGCCGTTCCATTCGCGAAGCTGGTTCTCAGGACACCCCGACGTCTCGTTCACCGCCATGAACGGTGACGAACCACTGAGCACCTCGCCGTATCACGAAGACGGACGACTTGAGCGTCTGGAATTGATCCGGATGCAGTTGCCCGGTGTCGAAGAAGTGATCACCCGAGTACCGCCTGTTGGCGCTGCCTCGGTGCACATCTTGGCTGCCGCAGCGATGTTGTGGACCGCACGCCGCGGCTCTGGCCGAGCTATCTCGCGCATGCCGCTCGATCCGTTCTGGGATTCCGAAGGCATGCGCATGGAACTCGTCCGCTGACGCCGGCTCGTCCGATCTCTGCGTCGCGAGAACTCGTCGATGCCCGGAGGCACCTTCCTCCTCTCGCGCCTTGACCTCGAACGACTCCATCTCCAGCGGATTGGATGACTTCGAATTTGGGTGTGTGCCGCTCGATTGAGCGGGTGGTCAGTTCAAGGACAGGTCGCCGATGGGGCCGTCGATGTTGGGGGGCGGGAGCACGGTCGACGTCGGCGACGGGTTCGCTGGCTGAAAGAGTGCAGTGATTGCTTCGGCGAGGGCCTTTTGGCGGGATAGACAATCGCTGATGCCAACCTTGATCACTTCCACAGCTGCTTCGAGGGAGTCGAGACGCTGATCGGTCTCTGACGTGGCACTTGGTTCGGTGCCGGGCGTCGGCATGCCCATTCGCTCGGCGCGCTCTCGCTCGATCAGTTGGGTGAGACGGCTCTCGGAACGCTCGTTCTCGGAGCGTGACTCTGAGCGTGCGAGCTCGATTTGTTCCTGCGCGATCTGCGCGTAAGCCGCCATCGAGGTGAACTGGCTGTTGATCTGGCCTTCGACGTGGTTGACACGTTCGCGCAGCTGAGCGAGTTGGGCCTCGTGGTCAGCGGCCTCTTCGTCTCCGAAGATGCCGCTGAAATCACCTTCGATGACGTCTTTGGTCTTTCCGAACATGTGTGGTCCTGAGTAAGTGTCGTGTGCACGCCCGCTGCGTGCGCCTAGGTATGTATCGGTCCGCAGATGCAGGGACTTGAGCCATCGGCCGGCGTTGGAGACCACATCAATGGTGTAGTTGCGGGTCCACAATCTTTTCGAGTTTCCGCTCAAGGATTCTCGCGGACGGACCGAAGAACTAATTGCGCTACGGGAGATGGAACTCACGGGGTGCTTCCAAAAACAACGATCTCCATCAAAGCGGAAGGAACGCACAACATGGACAACAAAACACAGGACAAGGGTTTCACCCTCGTCGAACTGCTCATCGTCATCGTCATCCTCGGCATCCTCGCCACGGTCACGGTCTTCGCCGTTCGTGGCATCACCGACTCGGGCCAGGAATCTGCATGTAACGCAGACGAGAAGACGTTGCAGGTCGCCGTTGAGGCGTACTTCGCCCAGAACGGCGGCACCGCACTTCCGGAGGAAGTGCAAGCTGGAGTCGACCCCGCCCCGGCTGCAAGTGTCTCGGGCACGCTCGTGAACGCGGGCTTCCTCGTCGACGTCTCGCCGAACTACACCGTTTCGACCGCCGGTGTGTTGACGGCAACAGGCGCTTGCGTTTGATCCACTGAACAACTCAGGACCCCGTCGGCTTCGGCCGGCGGGGTCCTCTGCGTTTTCGGAGAACTCATCTTCGCCTACAAGCTCAGGTCATGCACGTGGCCACCTCGGCGGCCATCATCGAGCCTTCGATCCGTTTCGACGTCGAAGTCCACCTGAAAACGTTCGGAGAACCGGGCGCGACGGACCGACTGAACTGCGTTGCGTCCGCAAGGATGACGGCCATGATTTCTGGACAGGACCGAACCCGGAAGCTTGCTGCCGCAGCGCTCGCCGGCGCCTTTGCGCTTGCTGCCTGTGGTGCTGGTGACAGCGGCGAATCCAGCGGCGAATCCAGCGGCGAAGCTGCCGGTGCTGCTGTTGAGGTTGCCGACGCCGTCGCCATTGACCCGGTCGCTGACCTTGAGACCAACCTCCTGCCCGACCTCGTCGTTGACAACTTGAACGACGACAACAAGGTCAACCTGCGCAACTACGGGGTGGGCGACAAACCAATTCTCCTGTGGATGTGGGCCCCGCATTGACCCACCTGCCGTCGGGAAGCCCCCGATGTTGAGCAGTTTGCTCAAGAACACGGTGACACCATCCGCGTGATCGGTCTCGGTACGCAGGACAGCCTTGGTCAGGCCAACGACTTCGACAACAAATTCGGCACCACCTTCGACATGCTGTGGGACGAATCATTCATTTCGTGGCAGACCATCGGTGTCAGCTCACAACCCACCGCGGTCATGCTCAAGGCCGACGGCACGCCAATCACCGGTTGGATCGGGGCGTTCCCCGAAGATGAAGTGCTTCGCCTGGCCGCGGAGAATCCCGCCTAAAGCGACTTCACGCCATTCGCTGAGGTGCCCGACTCTTTCCTACGAGGATGAGCGGCCATGCAGCGTTTTCGGCCTGACGCGCTAATCCCAGTCGACACGGACGTGTTGCATCGCGTCGCGGAGTACGGCGGCAAGATCTCGGTCCTTCGGCGGCCGCAAGTCGGCGCGTTCCAGCACCGGGATGTCGGGCAACTCTGTTCCCGGTTGGAGGATCAGCACCGGTTGGAGTGAGTCTTCGACGATGCGTGGCTCCGGTTCGACCGCCGCGGGCTCACCGGGCTGATCGCGAACCAGCGAGAGGTGCCGTCGTTCGCCGCGGCTCGGCGTGTCGTCGCTACTGAGCGAGTCGGGGTCATCGGTATCGGACTCGGCCTCCGGGTGGTGGCTGTCGCTTGCGACCTGTCCACGCCAGATGTCGAGGAGTTCGGGTTCGATCAGAAACTCGTTGCTCAATGTGTACAGGGTGGCGACGACGTGTTTGCACGCATGCCCATCCCAGTTGTCGTCGTCGGGGCAACTGCACGTGCAGGTGATGTCGCGACGCAACGGCATCCCGCTGCCGCGGGTGACCTCGACGGTGGCGACATACGGCATCGAGCGCGACCCTTGAATCTCGCAGGTGACGACACCTTCGTCGATGATGATGTCGAGCACCGACCCGTCGCTTGCGTATTGCTTGCCACGACGATGCCGAGTCGGGTCGCTCATTTCGGCCGCGAGGACCTTCATCATCGTTGCCGGCAGGCGACCTGGCTGACTGGTTCCGAATGGTTTGCGGGGCCGACTCATGATGCCGCCATGTCGATCTCACTCAACGTGCCCATCACGATTCCTGCTCCAACACGACCAGATCGCGAAGGTCGTCGGTCGACAGCTCACTCAGCCACGCTTCGCCGGTCCCGACAACCGCATCGGCCAGCTTGCGCTTGTCGTCGATGACCTGACCGATGCGCTCTTCGACCGTGCCTTCGCACACCAGCTTGTGGACGTTGACGGTGCGTCGCTGACCGAGCCGCCAGGCGCGGTCGGTCGCCTGGTCTTCGACCGCTGGGTTCCACCACCGGTCGTAGTGGATGACCTGGCTCGCAGCCGTGAGGTTGAGCCCGGTGCCGCCGGCCTTGAGCGAGACGAGGAGAAGTGGTGGACCGGACCCGTCTTGGAACTGATCGACCATGTGGTCGCGTTTGAGGCGCGTCACACCACCATGCAGGAACGGCGGGTCGAACCCGAACTGTTCGGTCACGTGCTGCGTCAGCAGCTCACCCATCTCGCGGAACTGTGTGAACACCAACGCCTGTTCGCCTTGATCGAGCAAGTCCGTGACCAACTCGTCGAACCGCGTGAGTTTGCCGGATCGGCCGGCCAGGCGCGACCCGTCCTTCAAAGCGTGCGCGGGATGGTTGCACACCTGCTTCAGCCGCATCAGTGCGGCCAACACGAGGCCCCGTCGGCGCATGCCGCTCTCCTGCTCGGCGTCGTGGAGCAGTTGGTCGACGACCTTCTGATACAGCGTTGCCTGCTCTTTGGTGAGTTTCGCGTAGGCGATCTGCTCGATCTTGTCGGGCAGGTCGGGCAGCAGCCGCTTGTCGGCCTTGGTCCGCCGGAGGATGAATGGTTGGGTCATGCGCCGCAACCGCGCTGCAGCATCTGGGTCGTGGTGGCGTTCGATCGGCGTGCCGAACTTGTCGCGGAACTTGGTGAGGCTGCCAAGCAGACCAGGGTTGACCGCGTCGAGGATGGCCCACAACTCGCTCAACCGGTTCTCGACCGGCGTGCCGGTCAGCGCCAACTTCTGGTCGGCACTGAGGGCCCGGACCGCTTTGGCGGCTTTCGTGTTCGGGTTCTTCACCATCTGGGCTTCGTCGAGGACGACGGTCGACCATTCGATCTCGCCGAGATGCTCGAGGTCGCGAGGAAGCAACCCATATGTGGTGATGACGAGTTGGTGTTCCGGGTCGATTGAGAACAATTCGCCGCTCTCGTCGTGCGCGGTGCTGACGTTCGTCTTACGGGTGGCGCCATGATGCACGGTGACATCGAGCTTGGGTGTGAACCGTTCGCTCTCGGTTCGCCAGTTGCGGACGACACTGAGCGGGCAGATGACGAGGTGTGGGCCGGGCCGTTCGAGCAGGTGGGCCAACGTGGTCGCGGTCTTGCCGAGACCCATGTCGTCGGCCAACACACCGCCGAGGCCGAGTTTGGCGAGGAACTGCAACCACGACAGCCCGCGCCGTTGGTAGTGACGCAGCTCACCGTGGAAGTCAGGTGACTCGCGTTGCTCTTCGAGCTGTTCGTCAGGCAACCCGGCAAGCAGTTCGCGCACCCAATCAGCGGCGACGCGATCGCGTTCGCCGATGCCGGCTGCGTCGTACGGGTCCTCACCCGGCGCGTCGTGGACGAAGATCAGCGGAGTCTCCTCGGTGCTGTCATCGTCGTTCGCGAGCCTCATCAACTCGAGCGGCTTGACCTTGCTGTGGTTGGCCTTCAGGTCGGTGAGACGCTCGCGTTTACGACGCAGTTCGTCAGCGTCGATACGCACCCAGCGGTGGCCGGTGTGGAGCAGCGTGGCGCCGGCCTCCTCAGCCCGCGCGAGTTCAGCGTCAGAGATCTCTTCGTCGCCGATGACGAGCTTCCACTCGACCAGGGCATCTTTGCCGAACTGCTTCTTGCGATCGTCCGGCGGGGATGGTGTGGCCTCGCCGGACACGCTGACGCGGGTGCGGACGAGCCGTTCCGGACCGATGAGTTCAATGCCCAACCTGTCGAGTTCGGCCGGAGCGACGTCGATGAAGTCTTCGGCCAGGTCGAGTTCAAGTTCAACTCCGGTCGGTTCGTGCTCGGCAGCGAGATCACCGAGTCCGGGGATGGCCACGATCCGTGTCACGAGGTCACCGATCAAGTCGCCGAGCGCGTCAAGGTGCTCTTCGCCCCGCGCGACATCGATCGCGACTCGGTTGCGTTCCCACACGTCGTTCGCCGAACACCAGCGTGCGGCATCGGTGTCGTCGACCAGTTCGAGACGGACAATCCACGGGTCGAGCGGATCGTCGGCGATCAGCAGACGGAGACGCGGGACGAGGACAGGTTCGCCATTGAGCCGCCGCCGATGGCGGTCAAGGTCATCGCGCAGATGTTGCACGGCGGCGTCGTAGCCATCGGTGTTGCCACGCATGACATGGTCGGGCTTAGAGAGTGCGCCAAACAGTGCCCGCATCGCCTGATAATGCGGCTTACGTTGGCGGCCGAGCTCGGCCTTCCATCCGGCCTGATGGAGGAACGACCGGGCAATGCCATCGACGAGTTGGGCGTAGATCGTCTCGGTGGTGACACCCGAACCGGCAACGCAGATGTCCGGCATCGATGCGCCGAGGGCGATCAGTACGTCGTCGATTCGGTCGTCGGTGACCGCCTTCCAGCGTCCGACGGTGAAGGGCCCTTCATTGTCGATCGCCGGCACGATCCGATTGCTCGCGACCGTGCGGCGCGCGAGTTCAGCGATCCGTGCGAACCAGCGCAGTGAGTCGCTGAGAAACTCGGCCTCGGGAAGTTCGCTGAGCCACACCGCCGTGCCGATGGCGTCGAGCTGCACCGATGACGCGTGCATTGTGTGATGGCCCGGTACATCGATCGTGATGCGCCCAATGGCGCCGTAGGAGATGGGCGAGTCGTGCCAGCCAGTCCGTCGGCCGTCTTCGCCGATTTTGCGGAAGCCTGAGTACAGCCACGCCATCGAAGCGGTATCGAGCCCGTTCCAACCCCAGACGTGCAACGCACCCGATCGCCACGTGCCCTGCGGGACATGTGGCGGGCGGTTGCGGGACATCCCCATCACGATACCGAGGCGCAGTCACACCCTTCTCGGCGTTGTGATCTCGCCGCACGTCACGCGTTGGAAGCGTCGCGTCGATGCACGTGGTCCCCGATGCTGACGTCCGCCACCCAGGTAGTGGGAGACGGCTCACTCAGCAGATCCAGGCAAAGTCGGGCAGCGACAGAAACTGGTAGAAACCAACCGCCTGCAAGGGACCAGCGCTTGCGACCCCGGCATTTGCGCAGGCTTGCTTGGCGGCGTCTGCATCGTCGGCGGCCACCACCGAAATCCGCGAGACTTCTTGGTGCGCACAGGTCCCATTGTTTGTGGCCCAGAATGCCGCATTGTCCTTCTGCCCCAGCTTGCCCTCGAGCTTGAGATCAAAGAACTTTTCGCTGCCGTAGCAGCCTGCAACCGGGCCCGTCTCGACAGGTATGCAGCTGTCGTCATAGACGAAATTGTCGAGGCCTGCAACGGGGCTTCCGGGGGCACCGTCGCCATGACGGGCATGAGCCGCTGAGGAGTTGACGGACACGTGGATCAACTTGGCGGAGCCGTTCCGGGCGACGTGACAGATGTCGACCATTTCGGGTTCTGTCGGACGCTTGGCGCTGTTGCCGGCGAGCGTCGGCGAGGCCGGTACGAGCAGCACAGCGGCTACGAGGACTGAGAAAGCGAAGCGGGCAGATTTCATCGGAGTCTTCTTTCGCAGGAGGGACCTGGCGTGTGCGGAGCAGCCCGATTGTGGGCTCACCTCTTCTTCGACAGGTCGGCTTCCTACTGGATTCAAGCTCGATGCAAGACTTCTCCAGCGTTTCGTGAACATCGCGCCGCCGGTGTCGAGACGGTCAGAGCTACGTCAGCAGGTGGCATCGCAGACCCGCCAGGAATTCATAACGAGTTCCCAGGTGCCCACGCCGGCCCCTGATGCGGGCGGAGCGAATCGAACCTGAGCGATGACACGAACCTGGGTGGTCCCGTTCTTCGTCGCGGTGGCGGTGTAGGCAAGCCGATCGCTCTGCGGGCTCCCCTGCACCTGGATGACAAAGCCGCTGGCGGAGGCAGCAGCTTGAGCTTCGATGCGTGCGACGATTGCCCCACCGCTGAGCTGTGCAGCCGCTGCGTTTGCTACGTTGCCGAACTCGAGCGATGCGCGGGGTGCGTACACCATGCCGTGGATGACCATCTGCTTGTTCGAACCCGGTCCAGTGTTGATGATGTCCGTGTTGTAGTCCAACGTGCTCGCCATAGCGTGTCCGGGGGGCAGAGCGTGGAGGCTGACGAAGTCATTGTTCTGCTGCCGACGAAGGATTTCGAACCCGCCCTGAGTGCTCACTTCGAAATGTGAGTTGCCGCCCATGTAGACGGTGGCGCCTTCAGCGACGTCCGCATCGCGCTGTGCATCGCACGTTGCATTGTCAATCTCCTGCTGGTCCCCGGCAACACCTTGTCTTCCGAACGTGACCGTGACCTTGTTGACGGACATCGTCCCAGTGTTGTGGAACAAGTAGTTGCCGGACTTCATGTAACTGTTGTCACCGAAGGCAGGGGCAGTCGTGTAGTAGCCCGGTTCGAAGACTCGACACCCGGCAATGTCCTGGTAGGGCGGGTTGGGGGTGGCGGTTGAGACTGCTGCGATGGACGGTTCGGGGAAGAGGGACTCCCATTGCTTGTCGGTGCACCACAGGCCGCGCGATTCGGGCGAAAACGTCAAGTCGGTGAACGTTGAGCCGTCGTAGGTCCCGCCGGAATCACAGCCTGGATCGGTAAACCAGAGGTTGCCGTCACGCATCTCGAGCGGCACGTTGACACCGAGTAAGGATTTGTTCTCGATGTACGACGGCCCGCCGAACACCTTGGCCACGCCGGCGCCGCCGGCGGTGACGAGGCCTTGTCCGGCTGGGACGCCGCCCTCACCGGTAATGACAATCGCCCAGGCCGTGATCGCTGACAGTGTCCCGTCGACTTGACGGCAGTGCACCTCGACGCTTGCGTCGCTGATCGTGCCCGGAAGTGTGAATGTGGTGCCACCTCCGGTGCCGGCTGCAGTTGTGCAGAGCGAGTTAGCTTCCTGTTCCTGTTCGAGCATGTGGCGCAAGCCGGCCTCGGCTGCAGACAGTCGGTCAGCGCGGTCTTCGACCACGTTGCCGTAGCGGAGGTCGCTGAACGTGTAGTTGGCGAGATTGATGACGAGCATCGACAGAATGACCGACACCACAAGGACCATAGGAAGCACCGAGCCAGCGTCGTTGTGCCTGTGGCGACTGGTCATCAGGTGACCTCCAGATTCACGGTGAAACCTAAGGGTGGATTTCCGATTCCATCGAGCAGGGTCATCACGTGGATGCCCTTTGACCAGTTGAGGCCACCCGGATGCCCTTCCACCGTCACGCTGGTGCCCGCACCGAACGACAAGAACGTGGGGTCGTAACTGCCGTCGTCGAGGTTGTTGTCGTATTCGAGGACAAGATCTGTACACGGACCGGTGTAGGTGACATTGAAGGTCACGCTGTTCTTGAGGCGGCCGCTGTTCTTGAGCTTGACGGTTGAATTCGAAGATGTCAACGCCGTCACATTGCAGGTGGTGAACCCAATCTGGATCGTGTTGCTCGCGGTAGCTCCGGACGGATCGGTGACCGTGTAGGTGAACGGCCCGGGAAGGTTGGTAGTGCCGTCGGAGGTGATTGACATCGTCGTGTCGGTCATGCTGATCGACAAGCTCGCGTCAGCGCCTGACCACGTGACCGTGAGGGGGTCAGCATCCGGATCGGTGACCGGCAGATTGATCAGCGTTGCAGCGCCAGCCACCCCGGTGGTGACAACAGGGGCCGCGGTGGGAGGGTTGTTGGCCGAAAGAACTGTAACGATCTCGACTGAGATTGTTGCACTGGCGGTGAGGCCGCCCGGGTCGGCGACGGAATAAGGGATCGAGGCGATGAAACCGGCTGGGTGTGAGTTTCTCGGGTCGAGCTCGAGCGTGAGGCCCGAGAGGCTGCTTGACCAACCAGAGGGGAGTGCGCCGAGGGTGACGATCAAACCATCGCCGTCGGGGTCGCTGGCAGGGAGGGCGAAAGTGACGGGATCGCCCCTGGTTGTGGTGGTCACCACATTTGCGGCAGTGGGACCTCCGTTGGTCGGCGAAATCGGACCGCCAGGGGTGAACACGACTGGTGGGAGTACCTCGTTCAGGTTGTTCGTACGCATCTCGAAGTCGAAACTGCCGCCACTCAGTGTTTGGATCTCGATTGTCAACCCGTTGATGTCGCCATCGGAGTTCAACGATTCTGCAATAACGAGGGGCGCGTCGCCCTTGGCCCAGGTGAGTTCGTCGATGGGTGGCAGTTCCGTCGACATCCCCTGTACTTGAGTGGTCGGGTCGCCCTGCTCGCAATAGAAGCGGTAGATCTTGTAGCCATCGCCGTTGTCGATGTATCGATACGACGCCAGATATGTGGTGCCACCGCCGATGTCCTCTTGCCACGTCATGTGGATGAGGTTCACGCCGCCTCCTGGGTCTGAACAGCCCGACACTTTGGTTTCGTCGCGATCGAAATTGCCGGCCGGCGTCGAGTTGACGTCCTCGGGCATGTACGTGATCAATCCAAGCAACGATCGGGCGTCGTCGTCACGGCCTTCGGCAGCGGGAGATGTCTTGAGCACGGTGGTGATGACGGCGGACAACGACACAGCGAGCACGCCCATCAACGTGATCACAATCAAGCCCTCAAGAAGCGTAAAGCCAGCGTCGGGTGCAGTGGATCGAGATGCGGTGTCGCTGCGGCGAACTCTGGTGGGCAGCGTGCTGGAAGTACTCATGGGACCTTGACCACTTCGACTTCTTCGATGATGTCCCCGTCGGGGTTCTGGACTTGGATGGTGATGCGTTGACGATGTTCGGTTGCCAGACAGGTAGACCCGTAGGCGCCGCTCGCACCAGCGAACTCAACGCCCTTCGGGACCACGAGACGAGCCGGATCCCACCCTGGCGGGATGATTGTCGACTTGAGGCGAAGTTCGGTTTGGTAGGAGTTCTGCAGAGCTGTTGCGCTGCCTGCTGAATCAGTGTCATCGCAGTCAGACCACGGGATGTCGTTGACGAGAATCTCGGTCGAGGACTGCAGCCATTCGTGTGCCTGGGCGTGGTCGCGTGCGACTCGTGAGGAGAGGATGGTTACTTGGAGCGAGGCGAGCAGTGCCACGCCGACGGTTCCGACCAGTGCCACAGACACGAGGATCTCGATCAGCGAGAGCCCGCTGTCCGGTCCGCGTGACGGTGGCGGCTCGCGTGACAAAGACTTCATATGAGAGATAGAAGACTTCACTTAAAAGCTATCGGTCACTGGTACGAGTTCTTGAATCGGATTGGTCACTCGTCGGTTGTCGAACCGTCGCAGGGCGACACGTGGTGGAAGCGCTGACACAAGAACATCATCGACAGCAGCGCGGTCACCTCCACACTTCTTGTCCGAGCGCTGGCCCTTCGGCAGCGTTCTTTGCCATTCCTTGACGCGATTGCCGCACTACTGCCGCGGCTCCGCTCGTCGGCTACTCGCGGAGCGACTCGTACGGCCTAACGTTGAGCTGTGTCGTCGCCACCGTACTTGCCGTTTCTCGACGGCCACCTCGGGACCGAGTTCCGTTGGCGGCTCGGCGTCCGGCCGCTCGACCTCGTAAATTGGATCGAGTGGGGTCCCGACGCCGAGGCCGCGCTGGCGTACAAGACCGAGTTGAACGACAGGCATCCTGACACGGTGTTCGCGGTGCTCGAGGATGTTGTGCCGGAGGCGACCGAGATCGCCGAGGCCATCGCGACACATGTCGACGGTGAACTGTGTCCGGATCTCCATCCGCTCGACGCAGCTGCCCGTCTCGTGCCTGAGGACCTGGTGATGATGGTCGAACGGGAGGGGTGTTTGGTGTTCGGCGGTGGTTCGGTTTGCTTCCCCAATCGGTGGGACCTTCGATCGAAGCTCGGCTCCACAATGGCCGAGGTTCATGCACCCGTGGCGTTGCTGAACGCGCAACTCGAGGGACCCGTCGACAGGTTCTTCGAGCGGTTGCGTCCGGAGCGGAGCTTCTGGCGCCTTGGATGGGGGATCCTCGACACCGGCGACTGGTACACCCCGCTCGACGGCACCGCGTCGCCGCGCCCGCCCGACCCGATGCCTGACGAACTTTACCTGCGTGTCGAGCGCGAGACCCTTCGTCGCTTTCCTCGTACCAACGCAGTGTTGTTCACGATTCGGACCTACGTCACCCCGCTCGATGCTGCCGTGGCGACGCCGGCCGGCCGGGCGCAGTTGGCAGACGCCCTCGACAACATGCCGAGCGACGTGCGTGCGTACAAGGATCTCGCAGAGACCACTGACCGCATTGTCACTCACCTTCGTGTCAGCTCACCACCTCATTGACACCGGTTCCGTCGCACCTGGGTGTGACGAGGATCGAAAATCCTGATATGATAAGACTCAGAATTCATGAACAGATATAACATAGGTGCACTCATCGAAGGAGGAGCGGATGGCACTCGACCCGAAGAAGTGGACACTGAAGACTCAGGAGGCCTTTTCGGCGGCCATCGATCAGGCAAAAGAGCTGTCGAACCCTGAGTTGACGCCCGATCACGTGCTTGGCGCGTTGATGCGCCAGGAGGGCACCGTCGTGCCAGCAGTGCTCGCAAAGCTTGGCCAGGCGCCGCTGATGGTGCGCAACAAGGTTGACGAGCGCGTCCAGGCGCTCCCGAAGGCCTTCGGCGGCAACGAGCCACGCATGAGCAAGGAGCTGACCAACAAGGTCAGCAACGCGGAGAAGTACCAAAAGGATCTCGGCGACGACTTCTTGTCCGTCGAGCACCTCTTGTTGGCAATGAACGATCGCCTCGACGTCGGCTCCGAAGAGCTGCTCGTGGCGCTCAAAGACGTCCGCGGCTCGCATCGCATCACCGATCAGAACCCCGAGGAGAAGTTCGGGGCACTCGAGAAGTACGGCCAAGACCTCACCGCGCGGGCGCATGAGGGCAAGATCGACCCGGTCATCGGCCGCGATGACGAGATTCGACGCACGATCCAAGTCCTCTCGCGACGCACCAAGAACAACCCGGTCCTCATCGGCGAGCCGGGCGTCGGCAAGACGGCCATCGTCGAAGGCCTTGCGGCGCGCATCGCAGACGGTGATGTCCCCGAAGGCCTGAGGAACAAGCGGCTCATTGCGCTTGACATCGGTTCGATGCTGGCCGGAGCCAAGTACCGCGGCGAGTTCGAAGAGCGACTAAAGGCGGTCCTCAAGGAGATCACCGACGCCGAAGGCCAGGTCATCACCTTCGTCGACGAACTGCACACCATTGTCGGCGCCGGTGGTGCCGAAGGCGCAATGGACGCCGGCAACATGATCAAACCGATGCTGGCCCGCGGTGAGCTCCGGATGATCGGTGCGACCACCCTCGACGAATACCGCAAGTACGTGGAGAAAGACCCGGCGCTCGAACGCCGCTTCCAGCAGGTCTACGTCGGCGAACCCTCGGTGGAAGACACGATCGGCATTTTGCGCGGGCTCAAGGAGCGCTACGAGGTGCACCACGGTGTGCGCATCCAAGACTCGGCGCTCGTCAGTGCAGCGGTGCTCTCTGACCGCTACATCACGTCGCGTTTCCTGCCCGACAAGGCGATTGACCTCATGGATGAAGCAGCGTCGAAGCTGCGCATCGAGATCGATTCGCTCCCGACTGAGATCGACGTCGTCCAGCGGCGGATCTTCCAACTCGAGATCGAACAGGTCGCACTCGAAAAGGAGAGCGACAAGGCCTCCGCCGAGCGGCTCGAGATGTTGCACGACGAACTCGCACAGCTCAATGCGTCCGTTTCTGAAATGAAGGAGCATTGGGAACAGGAAAAGCAGGCCATCGACGCGATTCGGTCGCTCAAAGAGGAGCTGGAAGGACTGCGGACGCAGATCGACCGCGAGTCCGACCTTGAGCTCGCGGCTGAGATTCGCTACGGCCGCATTCCCGAACTCGAACGGCGAATCGAAGAGGCGACCAGGCACCTCGATCAGCTGCAGGAAACCAATGCGATGCTGAAAGAAGAGGTCGACGCTGAAGACATTGCCGAAGTCATCGGCAAGGCGACCGGCATCCCCATGAGCCGTTTGATGGAGTCCGAAACCCAGAAGCTGGTCAACCTGGAAGGGCTACTCGACAAGCGGGTCATCGGCCAGGACAACGCGGTAAACAAGGTGGCCAACGCCATCCGCCGCAGCCGTGCCGGCTTGAGCGACCCCGATCGTCCGATTGGTTCATTCATGTTCCTCGGGCCAACCGGTGTGGGCAAAACCGAGCTGGCGCGTGCGCTGGCGGAGTTCTTGTTCGACGACGAAAAGGCCATGGTTCGTATCGACATGGGCGAGTACATGGAGAAGTTCTCCGTGTCGCGCCTCGTCGGCGCCCCACCCGGATACGTCGGCTATGACGAAGGCGGCCAGC
>Ga0209603_1001587_pt1 | contig 23312 bp, 18 predicted proteins | sample COGITO_mtgs_1206_FD_184812 | JGI IMG/M metagenome (GOLD analysis project Ga0209603, IMG submission 184812) | Pelagic marine microbial communities from North Sea - COGITO_mtgs_120607 (SPAdes) (version 2) | ecosystem: Environmental > Aquatic > Marine > Epipelagic ... | reverse complement strand
TCAAGTATTTCTACTTCATTCCATATACCGCATGAAATAGCCCCAATTTGGTCAAATATAGGATTTTCAGCAATCTTACCACTTTTTAATAAAAAATTTACTGCATCATATAAAGCCACCCATGCGCCAGTTATAGAAGCAGTTCTTGTGCCGCCATCTGCTTGAATTACGTCACAATCAATTTTAATTTGAAACTCTCCTAATTTTTTTAAATCTATAATTGACCTCAAAGATCGTCCAATAAGTCTTTGTATTTCTTGAGTTCGGCCAGATGCTTTTCCCTTCGATACTTCTCTATCCATTCTAGAGTGAGTAGACCTTGGCAGCATGCCGTATTCGGCTGTAACCCAACCTTTACCTGAATTTCGAAGCCATGGTGGTAATTTTGTCTCTACTGATGCAGTACATATTACGTGAGTATTTCCAAATTTAGCTAAGCAAGATCCTTCTGCATAAGGAGAAACTTTAGTTTCAAGAATTATTTTTCTAAGTTCGTTAAAATTTCTTTTTGATGGTCTTATTAACATTATCTATCTCACTTTATTGTTAAATTTATAAACAGTCTATTATCCCAAAAATTCAGAAAACTCTAATTCTAAATTATTAATACAATTTAACTCTTGTAAAAAACATAAATACAACTTATTTCAGACCAATATATTAAACGAATTAGGAGATCTACATTGTCTGAAAATAAAGAATCATCAAATACACATGATGAAGACAAAAAGCCCGTTAAAGATGATGCTCTAAATTTAGAAAACATCCAAGTAGAAAATGAATTAGATGAAGGCCAAACTGATGAAGATAATGTCTCATCAATTGAAGAAAGTAATGAAGAACTTCAAACTAAAAATGAAGAACTCAAAGATCAATTGATGAGAACGCTTGCTGAAAGTGAAAACTTAAGAAAAAGAACAATAAAAGATGTTGATCAAGCAAAAAAATATAGTCATATTTCTTTCGTTAGAGATTTAGTATCATCTGTGGATAATTTTAAAAGGGCTCTGGATTCTTTACCAGAGGATAAAGCAGACTTACCAGAACCTATTAAAAATCTAATAATAGGTTTGGAAATAGTTGAGAAAGAGATAAACAGCACTTTTGAAAAACATAATTTAAAACAAATATCCCCATTAGGCGAGAAATTTGATTATAATTTTCATCAAGCTATGTTTGAAGTTCCAACTAATGACACAGATCCTGGAATAGTTATCGAAGTGTCGCAAATAGGTTATTTATTATATGATAGATTAGTCAGACCAGCAATGGTTGGAATTTCAAAAAAAATTGAAGAAAATAATCAAGATAATGATAATCAAGAAGAGAATTAATTATAAATAAATAATTTTTTTTATAATCTTGTAAATTCAACAATTTAAACCATATAAGGTCTGTTGATAAGAAATCATAAATCGACAAAAAATTGCATTTTTAAGGGAGTTTATTCATGGCAAAAGTTATTGGTATTGATTTAGGTACAACTAATTCATGTGTATCTGTGATGGATGGTAAAGCACCAAAAATTATTGAAAACAGTGAAGGTGCAAGAACTACACCTTCAATGGTAGGTATAACAGATGATGAAAGGTTAGTAGGTCAGCCAGCTAAGAGACAAGCTGTAACAAACCCTGAAAACACATTATTTGCAATTAAAAGATTAATAGGAAGAAGGCATGATGATCAATATTCTAAAAAGTTCTCTGAGCTAGTTCCATATAAAATTGTATCTGCAAAAAATGGAGATGCGTGGGTTGAGGCAAATGGGCAAGAATACGCACCTTCTGAAGTATCTAGTTTTATTTTAAGAAAACTTAAAGAAGATGCTGAAGCTTATCTTGGAGAAACTGTTGATAAAGCAGTTATAACAGTTCCAGCGTATTTTAATGATGCTCAAAGGCAAGCAACTAAAGATGCAGGTAAAATTGCTGGTTTAGAAGTCTTAAGAATTATAAATGAACCAACAGCAGCAGCTTTAGCTTATGGTCTAGATAAAAAAGAAAGTGGAACAATTGTTGTATATGATCTTGGTGGAGGAACTTTTGATGTTTCAATTTTAGAAGTTGGTGACGGAGTATTTGAGGTTAAATCAACTAATGGAGATACTTTTCTAGGTGGTGAAGACTTTGATCAAAGAATAATAGATTTTATTGCAGAACAATTTAAAAAAGAAAATGGTATTGATTTAAGATCTGATAAATTAGCATTACAAAGAATGAAAGAAGCAGCTGAAAAAGCAAAAATAGAGCTATCAAGCGCAGCGCAGACAGATATAAATCTTCCATTTGTTACAGCTGATGCTAGTGGTCCTAAACATTTAAATGTAAAGATGACTAGATCGCAATATGAGTCTTTAGTTGATGACTTGATAACAAAAAGTATAGATCCTTGTAAAGCAGCTCTCAAGGATGCGGGTGTTAAAGCGAGTGATATAGATGAAGTTATTCTAGTTGGTGGAATGACAAGAATGCCTAAGATTATTGAAGCTGTAACTGATTTTTTTAAAACAGAGCCTCACAGAGGTGTTAACCCAGATGAAGTAGTCGCTTCTGGTGCTGCAATTCAGGGTGGCGTTTTAATGGGAGATGTAAAAGATGTTCTTCTTCTTGATGTAACACCTCTGTCTCTAGGTATTGAAACACTTGGTGGAGTGTTTACAAGGCTTATAGACAGAAATACAACAATACCTTCTAAGAAATCACAAACATTTTCAACTGCAGAAGATAACCAATCAGCAGTTACCATTCGTGTTTCTCAGGGTGAAAGGGAACTTGCTAGTGATAATAAATCTTTGGGTGAGTTTAATCTTGAAGGCATTGCTCCTGCAGCAAGAGGTATACCTCAGATTGAAGTAACTTTCGACATTGATGCTAATGGTATTGTAAATGTCAGTGCTCAAGACAAAGCTACTGGTAAAGCACATAACATAACTATTCAGGCATCTGGTGGATTAGATGATAATGAAATAGAAAGAATGGTTAAAGAAGCTGAAGACAATGCAGAATCAGACAAAGAAAAAAGAGATGTCATAGATGCAAGAAACCAAGCTGAATCAATGGTTCATGGAGCAGAAAAATCTTTAACTGATTTGGGTGATAAAGCAGAACCAGCTACCAAGAGTGAAGTTGAACAAGCTATTCAGGAAGTTAAGACAGCTTTAGAAGGTGAAGACACATCTGTTATTAAAGAAAAAACATCTGCTTTATCGGCAGTAATGATGAAGATGGGTGAAGCTGCGTATAAGGCAAATGAAAATCAACCTGAGGAAGGCAACCCGGACACTTCTAATTCATCAAGTGAAAATAAAGAAGATGTGGTAGACGCTGATTTTGAAGAAGTAAAAGACAATGAAGAAAAAAAAGACGCTTCTTAGATAAAGTTAAATATACACTTTAAGGTTTAAATATGGCGCGTGATTATTACGATATATTAGGTTTATCAAAATCAGCTTCAGATAGTGAAATTAAATCATCGTATCGTAAGCTTGCAATGAAATATCATCCAGATAGAAATCCTGATGATAAAAAAGCCGAAGATAAATTCAGAGAAATAACAGAATCTTATGAAATATTAAAGGACCCTCAAAAAAAAGCTGCTTACGATCAGTATGGACATGCAGCTTTTTCACAAGGTTCTGGCGCTGGAGCCGGGGGAGGTTTTTCTGGTTTTAGTGGCGGAGGATTTTCTGATATATTTGAAGATATGTTTGGTATGGGAGGCGATCAAGGTAGAAGATCTGCTTCTACAGGTTCTGATTTAAGATACGATTTATCTGTTTCACTTGAACAAGCCTTTTCTGGTGATCAAGTTGAGATCTCTTTAACAGTGCCTGCAAAGTGTGAATCATGTAATGGTTCAGGTGCTAATAAAGGTTCTCAACCAAAACAATGTAGTCAGTGCGGAGGACATGGAAAAGTTAGAGCTCAACAAGGATTTTTCACAATTGAAAGAACATGTGCTTCTTGCTCAGGTGTAGGTGAAATCATTGGAGACCCGTGCCGCCCATGTAAAGGGCAAGGTAGGGTAAATAAAAGCAAGAAACTTTCTGTAAATGTTCCTTCTGGTGTAGATAACGGAACGCGTATACGTCTTTCTGGTGAAGGTGAAGCTGGGGCTAGAGGCTCCGCTCCTGGTGATTTATATATTTTTATTGACATTAAAGATCATTCTATATTTCAAAGAGATGGTAAAGACACTTTTATCGAAGTTCCAGTTTCTCTTATTGATGCTGTCTTAGGAAATTCAATACAAGTTCCTTGTGTAGATGGATCTAAAGCAAAAATGAATTTGACATCAGGAACTCAAAGTGGAACTCGTTTAAGAATGAAAGGTAAAGGAATGCCAGGGTTACGTGGTGGTTCTAGAGGAGATCAATATGTGCAAATTAACGTAGAAACACCAGTTGGTATCTCTAAAAAACAAGAAGACTTATTTAAGCAAATAAAAGAGTTAGGAATAGAAAAAATTAGCCCTAAAACTAGTAGATTCAAAAAATTGATTGAGTAATATAATTATTAGGTATAATCGAGTACAATTTATTTAGTTAAGGTGATTTATGAAAAAAATATCTGTATCTATTCCTGGCGGCAACGGTCGTATGGGCAAAACTCTTATAGGTTTAATCATAGAAAATGAAAAATATAATTTAGTGAGCTCCACATGTTTGCCTGGTGAAGATGAAGAAGGCTTTGATATAGGACTTTTGGCAGGGAAAACTAAAATTTCTAAAAAATTAACAAGTGATACTTCATCACTTTTTAGAAGTTCAGACGTATTAATAGATTTTACAGTTCCTAAAGCAGCAATGCTTCATGCAAAGAAATGTTATGATAACGATATGTCTATTGTAATAGGTACAACAGGTTTAGATGTTTCTCAGGAAAAAGAATTATTATCATTATCTAAAAAAATACCAATTGTTTACTCAGCCAATTTTTCTATTGGCGTAACTTTGCTTTCAAATTTAGTTTCTAACGCCACTAAAATTCTAGGTAAAGAATGGGATATTGAAATATTAGAAATGCATCATAAACATAAAATTGATGCTCCTTCTGGTACTGCTTTAATGCTTGGAAAATCAGCAGCTGAAGCCAGAGATCAAAAACTGTCAGATGTTAAAGAAGTATCAAGAGATGGTATAGTTGGTAAAAGAAAAAGTGAAGAAATTGGTTTTGCAGTCTTAAGGGGTGGAGACGTAGTTGGTGAGCATTCAGTACTATTTTGTAATGAGGGTGAAAGAATTGAACTGGTCCACAAAGCCACGGATAGATCAATCTTTGCTTCGGGAGCTTTAAGGGCTGCATATTGGGCAGCAACAGCCAAACCTGGTTTATATTCGTTATCAGATGTTTTAAATCTTGGAGGATAAGGGAAATAATTAATTTTTTGTAATATTTAACTTTGTATTTATATCTTGTAAACATTCTTCTTTTTTTAATGTGCCATCAAGTTTTATTGGTCTAGTTTCAAAAAAGTTTACATAGTAATCATTTTCTTTTTTGATAACAAAAACATCTAAAAAACATTTAGAAAAATAATATTGATGATTTTTTAATTTGCCTTCAAATTTAACAAAGTCACTTACACCTAATCTTTTTAAAAGATCTGTTTCAGATAATTTTAAAATTGATGTTAGATTAAATTTTTCTTGTCTTGATTTCTTTTGTTTTTTTAAATTTTCTAATTCAGAATTTTTATTCAATTTCTGAGTAACCTCTTCTGTTGTTTCCTTTTCAATTTTACTATTTTTAGACGAAGTCTTAAAATTATTATAAATGATATTTTTAGTTTCTTTTTTTGGTATTTTGTCCTGAAAGCCATTATGCTGTAGCGTATGACAACCATTCAATAGTAAGATTAACAACAAATTTAAAATTATTTTATTTGGAACTTTTTTCATAAGTGATATTCATAGATATAGTTTTATATTAAGTCTATTTAAAAATACTTTTGGGGCAAAAATGCACAAATTTAATCATGATATAACTTTTATAGGTAATGCTATTGTAGATATTATAGCAGAAACTTCAGATGAGCTTCTAACTGAATTGGATATTCCAAAAGGAGGAATGCAATTAATAAATACAAAAACGGCTGATAAATTAATAGATAGTATTAGAGCGCCACTTGTAGTATCAGGAGGAAGCGCGGCCAATACAGCTGTTGGCTTTAGTTCTTTTGGAGGAAAGGCATGCTTTATTGGTCAAACAGGTCTCGATGAATTTGGAGATTTATTTTCTAGGGACATAAATAAGTCTAATGTTTTTTTCCAAAATAAGACTTCTAAAATGTTAGATAAAACATCTAAAAGTATTATTTTGGTTACTCCTGATGCAGAAAGAAGTATGAGTACTTTTTTGGGTGCCAGTGTAAAATTTAATATAAATTCTATAAACGAAGACCTAATAACTAATAGTAAATTGCTTTATATTGAAGGATATTTATTTGATCAACCAGAGGCTAAAAAAGCAATTTATCATTGTTGTAGACTGGCAAAAGATAAAAATATTCAAATAGCTTTTAGTTTATCAGATCTGTTCTGTGTAGAGAGACATAGAAACGATTTTCTTAATTTAATTGTTGAGTATGTTGATATAATTTTTGCTAATGAAGAAGAGATAAAAAATTTGTATCAGTCAAATTTAAATGATTGCATTCAATTAATTCAAAGTGATGTTGAAATGGGCGCCATTACACTAGGATCTAGAGGTTCTATTGTATTTGAAACAAAAAAAGAACACATCATTAATTCTGTTGCTGTTAAATCACTTGTGGATACAACCGGGGCAGGTGATATGTTTGCGGCTGGTTTTTTATATGGATATATGTATAAACATTCCATAGAGGAATGTGGGAATTTAGGAAGTAAAGCCGCTGCTGAAATAATTCAATATTACGGAGCCAGACCTAAAATCTTATTAAAAAGTTTAATTAATTAAGATAATTTTAAGTTTCGTTATTTTGAGTAAATAGCATTATATGCTGCAATAGAAGCAGAATTTACAATATCCGATACAGACGAGCCCATCTGAACAATTTGAAATGGTTTTTCTCCACCAATCATTAAGGGGCCTAAAACTGAACCACCTCCTAAAGACTGAAGAAGCTTAAACGATATGTTTGCTGATAACAATCCTGGCATTATTAGGACATTAGCAGAACCAGATAATCTACAAAAAGGATAGTTTTCTTCTATAAGATTATGATCTAGAGCAACCTCTGCAGTCATTTCTCCATCAAACTCAAAATCAACTTCTCTTTCTATTAATATATTTACAGCCTCTCTTATGTTTTTTGAACTAGGTCTTATAGGATTACCAAAGTTTGAAAATGACAATAAAGCAACTCTTGGAGTATATCCTAAGTTTTTAACTGTATTTGCAATACCTGAGGCTATGTCAGCAATTTGTTCAGCAGAGGGTCTATCATGTATATTTACATCTCCAATGAACACAGTGCGTTCTTTTGAAACTATCATAGACATAGACAGAAAAGATTCTTTCTTTCTTGCGCTTATTACTTTGGTAATGTCGTCAAAGCATCTAGCAAAAGGTCTTGTTACTCCTGTTACCATTGCATCTGCATCTCCTGCAGAAATCATTGAAGCTGCAAAAACATTTCTATCTTGATTGATTAACCTTTGACAATCTCTTTTAAGATGACCCTTTCTATGAAGCTTTTTATAAAGTTCTTGAATATACTTTTCATTATTTTTACTTAGACTTGCATTATGAATAATTAATTCACTAAGTCCTTCAAGATTAACTTTCTCCATAGTTTCTCTTATTCTGTGTTCTCTACCTATTAAAATAGGTGTTCCAAATCCCGAGTTATAAAATGATAATGCTGCCCTTATGGTTTTTTCTTCTTCACCTTCGGCAAAAACCACTCTTTGTTTTTTAGCTTTAATTCTAGATTTTAAAGGTTCCAAAATTGAAGCTATAGGATTAGTTCTACCTTCTAACTCTCTTTCATAAGATTCCAAATTTTTTATAGGTTTCTTGGCAACACCTGAATCCATCGCTGCTTTTGCTACTGCTGAAGAAACAGATGAAATGAGCCTTGGATCAAAAGGAGCTGGTATTATGTAATCATTACCGTAATGTAATTGGACGCCATGATAAGCTGCATTAACTTCATCAGGCACGTCTTTCCTTGCTAATTCAGCTATAGCATTGGCTGCAGCAATCTTCATTTCTTCATTTATAGTTGTAGCCCTAACATCCAGTGCACCCCTAAAAATATAGGGAAACCCAAGAACGTTATTAACTTGGTTAGGGTAATCAGATCTTCCAGTTGCTATTATAGCATCTGACCTTACATCTTTAACATCCTCAGGCATAATTTCAGGTATAGGGTTTGCCATTGCAAAAATAATTGGTTTAGATGCCATGCTTTTAACCATGTCTTTAGTAACCGAACCTGGTACAGAAAGTCCTAAGAATACGTCTGCGCCCTTTAGAGCATCTTCTAAAGTTCTAGCTTTGGTATCAACAGTATGACCAGATTTCCATTGGTTCATATTAGACTGTCTTCCTTTATATATGACGCCATCTCTATCAACTAAAGTTACATTTTTATTTTGTGCGCCCATTGCTTTAAGTAATTCAATACATGCAATAGATGCTGCACCTGCGCCATTACTTACAAAAGTTGTATCTTTAATATTTCTATCAGTTAAATGAAGTGCGTTTATTATTCCTGCAGCAGTTACGATTGCAGTTCCATGTTGATCGTCATGAAAGACCGGAATATCCATCATCTCTCTTAAACGCTGTTCTATTATAAAACAATCAGGTGCCTTAATATCTTCTAAATTTATTCCCCCAAAACTTGGGCCTAATAACGATACTGCATCTACAAACCTATCTATATCATCGGTATCAACTTCTAAATCAATACCATCAACATCTGCAAATTTTTTAAATAAAACGGCTTTTCCTTCCATAACTGGCTTTGATGCGCCCGCACCAATATTACCCAAGCCTAGCACAGCAGTGCCATTTGAAATAACGGCAACAACATTACCCTTAGAAGTATAATCATAAATTGTATCTGGTTTTTTTTCAATTTCGAGGCAAGGAGTAGCCACACCAGGTGAATATGCTAAAGATAAATCATGAGAACTAATTAAGGGCGTAGTGGGTGTGATCTCTAATTTTCCTGGACGACCTTTTTTATGATAATCCAGGGCTTCTTTTTCTAAATTCGATTTAACTGTATTGTCGTTTTTGGTAGTAGACATTTTTTCCTCAAAAACTTAAAATGATATATGTTTGATATCATAACTTATTTTAATAAAAGATCATAATTTAATTATATTTGAATGTTAATTTATAATCTAAATGATTTTATAAAAGCTAAAGGTTTATAAGTAATTGTGAATAATAAAACCACTCCTATGATGGAACAATATTTAACTATCAAAAACAAACATAAAGATGCTCTATTATTTTATCGCATGGGTGATTTTTACGAATTGTTTTTTGAAGATGCAATTGCAGCCTCAAAAGCTTTAGACATTACCTTAACTAAGAGAGGGAAAACAAATGGCATGGATATTCCCATGTGCGGTGTGCCGTTCCATTCAGCAGATAATTATTTGCCAAAATTAATTAAAAAAGGTTTTAATGTTGCTGTTTGCGAACAAACAGAAACAATAGAAGAAGCAAAAAGTAATTTAAAAAAAGGTCCTTTAAAAAGGGAAGTTGTAAGAATAATTTCTCCAGGCACACTTACAGAAGACAACTTATTAGATAGAAACGCCAATAATTTTCTTGGAGCGATTTCAGATGTCAATGGTTCAATTTCTATTTCTTGGGTTGATGTGTCTACTGGATGTTTTAAATCCAGAAACTTACAAAAGGAAAATAACCAAAAGCAATTACTCACTAACTTACTATTGAGAATGAATTTTTCAGAAATACTAGTTTCAGATGCAATGGAATTGAATATTATAAGTGAAGAATGGCATTCTATAATAAAAAAACAATCTTCTAGTTTATTCCATTACTCATCGTGTTTACAACAAATATGTTCATATTTTTCTATAATCTCTTTGGAAGGAATTGGTAAATTTAGTGATGGAGAAGTTATAGCTGCTGGCGTTTTATTGTCGTATTTAAAACTAACTCAGTGTGGCAAACTTCCAATTTTATCAATGATACAAAATGAGTCAGAAAATAATTTCTTAGAAATAGATTATTTCACACAAAAATCTCTTGAGATATTATCTAACTTATCTGGTGAAACTAATGGTAGCTTAATTATCTCCCTTGATGAAACTAAAACAGCTGGTGGCGCTCGATTATTAAAACAAAGAATAACAGAACCATTTTATAAAGTTGTAGAGATTGAAAAAAGGTACAATCTTATAAATTGGTTTTTAAATAATGATATTGATATTTTTAAACTTCAAAATAATTTAGAAAATACACCCGATATTGAAAGATCATTATCTAGGATTTCATTATTAAGAGGAAGCCCAAAAGATTTATCTATTCTCTGTGATGGCCTTTTAAACGTAAAACAAATTTACGAAACTATAATATCATTTAAAGATCGTTTAAACCAAGCGCCATTATTAAATAATATTCTCAATCAAATTAGTGTTGATTATAGTTTATTTGAAAACATTAAAAACTCTCTAAAAAAAGATCTTCCGTTATCAACAAAAGAAGGTGGCTTTATAAGAGATGGCTATGATGAGAATTTAGATAAATTAAGAAATTTTAGAAATAATGAATTAGAGGAAATAACAAAGCTACAAAATAAATATTCTGATTTGACAAATGTAAACTCTTTAAAAATTAAATACAATAGAATGTTAGGTTATCACATAGAGGTAAGAGCTGTTCATGACAAGTCATTAAGAGATAAAGACATTTTTATTCATAGACAAACAACAGCCCAAACATCAAGATTTACAACTATTGAATTAAACGAAGCTGAAAATCAGTTAATAAATTCATATGAAAAATCTATTTCTATAGAAATGGATATTTTTAAAAATTTTACTAACGAAATAATAAATGAGGGAAAAAAAATACTAGATATTGCATCTGCAATTTCCGAATTAGATATAGGTATTATGGTCGTAAAACAATCCAAAGATAGAGGTTATGTATGTCCCAAAATTTTAGAAAACAAAACATTAGAAATAATTGAAGGAAGACATCCAGTTGTAGAAACACAAATGAAATTATCAGAGAATTCCTTTATATCAAATGATTGCATATTAAATAAAGATGATTTTTTATGGTTAATAACAGGACCAAATATGGCAGGAAAATCAACTTATCTGAGACAAAATGCCCTCATAGTTATTATGGCTCAAGCTGGTTTGTTTGTTCCAGCAAAAGAAGCCAATATAGGAGTATGTGACAAAATTTTTTCTAGAGTTGGTGCGTCAGACGACTTGGCAAAAGGACAGTCTACTTTTATGATAGAAATGATAGAAACTTCCTTGATACTCAACACAGCTTCTGAAAAATCTTTGGTCATTCTTGATGAAATAGGTAGAGGAACAGCAACGTTTGATGGACTTGCTATAGCCTGGTCCGTTTTAGATTATTTACATAATAAGATAAAACCAAGAACTCTTTTCGCAACACATTACCATGAACTTACATCATTAAAGGAAGATTTAAATCATTTGTCATGTCATAAAATGTCTATCAAAGAATGGAACAATTCAATAATTTTTATGCACAAAATAATTGAAGGCGAAGCTGACAAATCGTACGGTATTCACGTTGCTCAATTAGCAGGGCTTCCATTTGAAGTAATAAAAAAAGCAACACAATTATTATCCAAACTAGAAAATAACAAAGATAACTCATATTTAAAAAAATCTGATAATTTAGATGATAATTATTCAAACATAAATGAAAATCAGATTTTTTTTAAAGAATTTGATAATATTAATGTGGATGATATTTCACCACGTGAAGCTTTAGATATTTTATATAAACTTAAATTATTAAGATAAGATATGGATAGAATTAGTTTTAAATCAGGATTTACTTTATTTAATAAAAAAAAAGAAAACCTTCAAAACACGTCAAATAAAATTAATCAAAATTCATTATGGGTTCAAAGTTTGGAACCAATTAAATATGCAAAAAATTGTTCTGAAAATTTATATAAGATAGATGATTTTAAGACTGAAACAAATGATTTAGTTCTTTTCAAAAAAGAATTGTTTTCAAATTTAAAAAATCAGTTAGATGAAAAAAATGACTTAATTAAAAAAATATTTTTAGGAACATCAGATGGATCACTTAATGTAGGTTTAAATTCTATTTTAATTGATAGTATGTTGAGAGTAGTATTTAAAAAAATATATCATAAGATATTTAATAATACAGATTACATTTTTTCAATAATTGCAGTTGGTGGCTATGGACGAGGTGAACTTGCACCTTGCTCGGACTTAGATTTATTGTTCCTATTACCTAATAACTTAAAAATAAATGAGAGCAAGCATGCTGAAGAAGTTATTCAATTTATATTATATATATTATGGGATTTAGGATACTCAGTTGGCCACTCCACTAGAACGATTGATGATTGTATTGAAAAAAGTAAATTAGACTTAACTATTTCTACAGCCTTGCTAGAGAAGCGATTTATAGTAGGAAATGAAGATGTTTTTAGTTTATTAAATGATAAATTCACTCTTTTTATAAAAAATACAAAGACATTAAAATTTGTTGAAGCCAAGTTAGTCGAATCAGAATTGAGACATAAAAGATTTGGCGGTTCAAGATATGTCGTAGAACCTAATGTGAAAGATGGTAAGGGTGGTTTAAGAGATTTACATACACTAATTTGGATTTCAAAATTTGCTTACAAAGTTGACAGTGTTTCAAAATTAATAAACATGGGCGCATTATCAAAAAAAGAAGCAGCTTCTTTTGCTGAATCTCAAAGGTTTTTACTTTCTGTCAGATGTCATCTGCATTATAGAGCATTTAGAGAAGATGATAGACTAGCCATGGATGCTCAACTAGATCTTGCTAAAACCATGAATTTTAAAAATACTATAACTCAAAAAGATGTTGAAAGGTTTATGAAAAGATATTTTCTTGCAACTAAAACAGTTGGTAGTTTGACAAGGATATTTTGTGCGGCAATTGAGACAGAGTTTGATAAGCCACTCAGGTTAAGCTTTTTAAGTTTTAAAAAAAAGGAAGATGTATACCCATTTGATATTGAATTAGGTCGTTTATTTGTAAAGAATAAAGAAGTATTATCAGAAAATCCTGTCAATATAATTAAACTTTTTAATATTTCACATAACAAAAATATAGATATTCACCCAAAAACCCTCCGGTATTTAACTAGCTTACAACGACTGATAAACTATGAAGTTCGAAATGATTTTGACGCTAATAAAATGTTTTTAGATATTTTAACTAGTGATAAGGATTCAACTAGAACGCTAAGATTAATGAATGAATCAAATATTTTAGGTAAATTTATACCTGAGTTTCAAAAAATTGTAGGTTTAATGCAATTTGATATGTATCACTCATATACGGTTGATGAACATACTATTTTCACAATCTCTAATCTTTATTCTTTAAAAAATGGAGAATTCAAAAATTTTGCACCATTAGCAAGTAAAGTAATTTTAGAAATTAGCTCAAAAAAATGTCTGTTCGTTGCTATGTTATTACATGACATTGCCAAAGGGAGAAAAGGTGACCATTCAGAGAATGGCTCCTTAATAGCCTCTGTTGTTTGTCCAAGATTAGGTCTCAGTAAAGAGGAAACAAAAACTGTAGAGTGGCTTATTTTATACCACTTATTAATGAGTAAAACTGCATTTCGTTATGAATTAGGAGATGCAAGAGTAATTAAGAGTTTTGTTGATAAGGTAAAGTCAGTTGAGAGGTTAAAATTGTTATTAGTTTTAACCGTAGCGGATATAAAAGGGGTTGGTCCAGAAATATGGAATGATTGGAAAGGATCCTTAATTACTGAACTATATTCCAAATCATTTGATATGCTTCAAAAAGATAATGTTAACGAATTAATTAAAACTCCTAAAAAATCATTTGAGAATTTTCTAGTTGAAAATGGTTTAACTAACTCTGATGCAAAACAATATTGCAGTTATTATTATGACAATTACTGGGAAATATTTAACTTATCTAGAATAATTAACCATTATGAAATTTTTAGAAATATGTATAAAGATTCAAAGAAGTTCAAAGTTCATCTCTTTGACGAAAGTAAGTTGAAAGCAACTGAACTTCTTGTAATAGCGCCTGATCATCATGGTTTATTTTCATTGATTTCAGGTTTAGTATCTGCTTCAGGTTACGATGTTGTAAATGCAAAAATAATAACACGTTCAGATGGTTATGCTTTAGATACTTTTTTTATACAAAATAAAAATAGACAACCAATTATAGAAGAACATTCTAAAAAAAAATTGCTTAAAGTAATTTCCCAGGGTTTAGAAGGAAACTTTAATGTAGAAAAAGCTTTGAATAAAAGGTGGGAAGAAATTCCAGCACGTTTTCGTGCTATCAAAGCTCCTACCCGTGTCATTATAGATAATAATATGAGTGATGAATACTCTATTTTAGAAATAAAATGTAAAAATGCACCGGGTGTATTATATAGAATTACAAAAGTTATAACAAGCTTGGGCTTGCAAATTAATACTGCTAATGTATCTACCTACGGTGATAGGGTAGTGGATATTTTTTATATAAAAGACGCATTTGGATCAAAAATAGATAATAATAAAAGTATGGATAAAGTTAAAATGTCGATTTTGAAAACATTAGAAGAAACAGATCCAGCAAATCAAATGACTAGATCTTGAGAAACTGATGAAAGACAAAACTTCCTTTTTTATTAAGGGTTTTACTCAATTAGCTAGTTTAACTTTTTTAAGTCGTGTTTCTGGGTTTATAAGAGATATATTTATAGCCACTTTTTTAGGTGCGGGTATTTTATCTGATGTTTTTCTTATTGCTTTTAAGTTACCTAACTTATTTAGAAGAATTACTGCTGAAGGTGCCTTAACTTCTGCGTTACTTCCAATTTATACCAAACTGATAGAAAAAAAAAATAAAGCATTTGCTATTAATTTTTATAAAGCTTTTATACTTAGATTTTTTATTTATTTGTGCATATTTACAATAGTTGTGCAAATATTTATGCCTTTTATTGTACATGTTTTAGCACCGGGGTTTTCAGATAATAATCTTGTTATGAGTCATATAATTTCATTAACAAGAATAACAATTATCTTTATGCCCTTGATATCAATAGTAGCTATTTTAGGTGTTGTAACAAATGTTTCAGGTAGATTTTGGCCTTTTGCATTTACGCCTATTATTTTAAATTTATCTTTGATAATAAGTTGTTTTTTTATAGATGATTCTTTGATAATTAAATCTATGCCATTATCTATAGGAACAGTTTTAGCAGGCTTTCTACAATTAATTTTTATGACAATAATTGTTAAAAAATATAAGATTCTAAATACAACCAAAGCCAAAACAGAGGACGTATCTTTTAAAGATAAAGATGAGATCCAATCTTACATTAAAAAAACATGGTATAAATTTTTACCGGCTGCTTTGGGAGGAGGTATTCTCCAAATAAATTTATTAGTTGACACAATTTTAGCTAGTTTATTAGGTTTTGGTTCAATCTCATATCTTTACTTTGCAGATAGGGTTGCTCAGTTACCTTTAGGTATAATAGGAATTGCATTAAGCACTTCGTTATTAACTTCTTTGTCAAAGTCAATTGCAAAAAATGATATAAAACAATTTTCAAATGAATTAATAATATCTTTAAAAATTGGATTGTTTTTTTCAATTCCATCCTTGTTCGTTTTTGTAAATTTTTCTGATTTAATTATTAATGTTTTATTCCAAAGAGGACAGTTTGGCATAGATGAATCTAATGAAACAGCATTAGCATTGAAAGCATACGCTTTTGGAATTCCAGCTTTCATTATTTTAAAGTCATGTCAGCCGGCATTTCTTTCAGAAGGAAATACAAAAACCCCAATGTATATTGGAATTGTATTACTTATTTTAAATATAATTTTTTCACTAATTATGATGCGTTATTTTTATCACGCAGGGATAGCTTTAGCGACGTCAATTTCTTCATGGGTAGGATGTATTATTTATATCGTTCTTCTTATCAAAAGTGAAAAATTATCAAAACCTAAAATTAGTTTTGATCATTATGCTTTTAACATTTTTTCTATTTTTGTTTATTCTTTAAAGATAAGTTTTGTGTCTGTGTTTATGGTATTTATAATGAAATTTTTTGTGTATTTTTCCAAAAGTTATCAAATTAATGAATTTTGTACTTTATTAATAATAACTACATTAGGGTTTTCAATGTATATTTTGACTTCTTCTTTATTAAGTTATATTCCTCAAGAGCTTTTAAAAAAAAACATGTTAAAATTTAAGAAAGATGAAAAAGTGTAATGACAATTCCTCAATCTAAAAAAAACGAAAAAAGAATTTTTTCAGGTATTCAACCAACCGGTAATTTACACCTAGGTAATTATTTAGGAGCCATTAAAAATTGGGTAAAACTTCAAGAGGATTTTTCTTCTATTTTTTCAATAGTAGATTTACATGCAATAACAGTTCCACAAGAACCTTTACAATTAAGAGCATCAATACACGAGGTAACAGCTGCAATAATCGCTTCTGGTATAGATATAAATAAATCAATACTTTTTAATCAATCCTCCGTTAAAGAACACTCTGAATTAGCATGGATATTTAATTGTGTTTGTAGAATTGGTTGGTTAAATCGTATGACACAATTTAAAGAAAAAGCTGGTAAAAATAGAGAAAATGCTACAGTTGGACTTTATAGTTATCCCGTGTTAATGGCTGCAGACATCCTGTTATACAAAGCCACCCATGTTCCCGTTGGAGATGACCAAAAACAACACATTGAATTAGCAAGAGATATAGCATCCTCGTTTAATAATATGTTTACTTTGGACAATGAAAATAACTTCTTTAGTTTACCAGAACCTCAAATATTTGGACCTGCAACTCGTGTTATGAGTTTAAGGGATGGAACAAAAAAAATGAGTAAATCTGATCCGTCAGACGCATCCAGAATTAATTTAACTGATACTAAAGAAGAAATATCTAGTAAAATTAAAAAAGCTAAAACAGATCCTAATCCATTACCAGAAACAGTGGATGAACTTAAAAAAAGGCCAGAGGCATTTAATTTACTTAACATATACTCATCTCTATCAAATCAAACTCTTGATAAAACTGTTGAAAATTTTGTTGGGCAAGGCTTTTCCCATTTTAAACCTAAGCTTATAGAGTTAGCAGTTGAAAATTTAAATCCTATTTCGTCTGAAATGAGATATTTGTTAAAAGACACAAAAGCAATAGACAAAATTTTGAAAACTGGAGAAATTAAAGCAAGACAGATTGCTGAACCAGTGTTGCAAGATGTTAAAAGTTTAGTTGGTCTTATTAACTAAACATGAAAGATAGTTGATAATTTTTAAAAAAATGATACCTTACATCATGGAGGTTCATAATGTTTATTCAAACTGAAGACACACCAAACCCTGAGACGTTGAAGTTTATGCCTGGGGAGAATGTATTAAAAAAGGGAACTGTAGACTTCTCAAATAAAGAGCAATCCAAGGTGTCACCGTTAGCTTCCCGTTTATTTGATGTAGATGGAGTAAGTAGAGTATTCTTAGGTTCAGACTTTATTTCAGTAACTAAAGATTCAAGTTTAGATTGGAATACTCTGAAACCTTCAATTCTAACTGGAATTATGGAACATTATTCTAGTGGATTTCCAGTATTAAATGATGATGCATTAAACAACTCTGAAACTAATAATGAAGAAGATACTGAAACCATTAAACAAATTAAAGATCTTTTAGAAACTAGAGTTAGGCCTGCTGTAGCAATGGATGGCGGTGATATAACTTTCTGCTCATTTGAAGAAGGCGTAGTTACTCTTCAAATGAAAGGTGCTTGTGCCGGTTGTCCCTCTAGTACGGCTACTTTAAAAATGGGTATTGAAAATATGCTTAGACATTACATTCCAGAAGTTACAGAAGTTAAAGCGGCAGAATTATAATTTTTCAATAAATAATATGTTGACTAAAGCTATAAACATTAAAGATAAATATTTTATAAATATTTTATATTTATTTGTAATATCACTATTGTTTTTGTTAGGTTTTATAGGTCCAGGCTTCTGGAAAATGAACTCGCCTAACTTTAAGTTTGTTGTATTTCAAAAAGATCTGAACAAAGATACTATTATTGTAAATAAAGAAGTGAAATTTAACTTTAACAATAAATACTTATCTTCAGATCAAATTAATAAAAAATCTAAAGTTATTAAATGGTCAAATCAAGTTTTAAGAAGTATTGAAAATCAACTTCCCGTTCCACGGATGTATTTTTCTTCCATACCTAAAAATATTAATGAATATAAAATATTTGAAAAAAAGAAAGTCTTTTTGAGTATTTTATTACCCATAGCGTTAAGGGGGAACGAATTGGCTTTGGAAGAACGAAAGCGATTGAAAGTTGCCTTCCTAACCAATAATATTTATAAAATAGAATATTTTGCAAAAAAATATAAAGTTAAAAATTTTACAAAGATTAACTTTGGGAGCTTAAATAGCTTACAATTAAGAAATATAAAGAAAGAATTACTAATTAAAGTAAATAGAGTTCCTGTCTCCATGATAATTGCGCAAGCTATTATTGAAAGTGGATGGGGGTCTTCCCGATTTGCTCAAGAAGGTAATGCATTATTTGGTGAATGGACCTGGAAAAGTAATGATGGAATTAAACCGAATGGAAATTTAGATGCAAACTTTGCTGTAAAAAGTTTCAAAAATATATCAGAATCTCTTAATTCTTATATACTAAATTTAAATAGACATCCAGCGTATACAGAAATGAGAAATTATAGATCAATGATGTTTAAAGCCGGAAAAGACATTACGGGATATGACACTGCTGCATATTTGGAAAACTATGCAGAAATTGGATTAGCTTATGTAGAAAAAGTCAATGACATGATTAAAAGTAACAAATTATATAAATTTGAAAATTCTGTGTTAGAAAAGCGTTAAACTAAAATTATTTAACTATAAATTGTCTTCCTAACCATCTCCACCTGTTATCTTCTGCAGCCATAGTACAATTAATTCGGCCTCTTCCTTGGGAAAATGGTTCATTTAATCTTACTTCGATTCTATTTTTTCCAAGCCTTTTTGTGTCAGATGTAATGCCATTATTTGCAAAACATCTAATTATGTTTTTTGGTTCAATTGAATCAGATAATGTAAAACCATAAAATGGAGGATTCTTTGAAATTAAAGGGTCTTTAGGTGACAAATCTAATATGGGCAGAGGTAAAGCATTTACGGCTAACAAAAATCTTTCCATTCCCCCATATTTCTCATTCATCGCAAAGCGAGGTAGCTCGTAAAGTCCTAAACTTTTGTGAGCTACACCAGAATGTTGACCAAATGCCGCTTCAAACCCATGCAATTTAACTTGCTCTAAAACTTCTAGATTATATTCTCCATAAGGATATGCAAAAATTTTAGGTTGACTGCCTATCTCATCAACAAATCTTTTATTTGACATTGAGAGTTCGCTTATAATCTTCTGTCTGTCAAGTTTATACATATGTGGGTGAGATTTAGTTTGGCTTCCAATAGTTATGCCATTATCTCTTAAAATACGTATTTCTTCCCAGCTCATATATCCAGGTGTATTATTGTCAATGACGTCTGTAGAAACAAATAATGTAAAAGGAATATTATGTTTTTTAAAAATTGGCCAAGCATAGTTAAAGACTGACGAATATGCGTCATCTATAGTAATTACAACAGATCTATCTTTGACTAACTTTTTATTATTTATGGCATCAAGAGCTTGTTCTATATTAATTACATTATATTTTGGTTTTAATAATTCATTTATATGCTTTAAAAACTGTTCTTTTTTAATATTTGTTGAAGGATATCTGTTTTCACCAAATCTATGATACATAATAAATGAAGCATAATTTGTCATTAAACCTTCTTTTTTGCTATTATCCTGTGCAAACGATAAATTAGTAAAAAATAAAAGTAGAAAAGCAAAAAAATAATACATGTATTCCTCAAATCTTTTTAATATTTAAAGTTCTAATTTATTAACTTTAATATATAGTAAAACCATATAATACTAGATTTTTTTTGAAAATTTTAAAAAGTAATTCATGTTTATTTCTATTGAAAGTAGTTCGTCTGATTTATCAGTTGCTTTGTTAGGGAAAGAAAGATTAATTGATAGACTAACTATTCCTATTAAAAATGAATTGTCTGAAATAATTATTCCTACAATTAAAAATTTTTTGACGCACAACGGAATCACTTTTAAAGATATATCAACTTTAGTTGTTGGATGTGGCCCAGGAAGCTTTACTGGTATCCGTGTGGTTGTTGCAGCAGCAAAAGGTATTCAGATTTCTAATGATTATATGAAGGTAATTGGAATAAACTCTTTAGCAGCTTTAGCAATGTCAGTATTAGAAGAGGCAAGGGAAAAAAATTGTAGATATATCATTTCTTCAATAGATACAAAAAGGGGCGATATTTTTGTTCAGACATTTGAGGTAAATAACATAGTAAAATCAGAATTCCCTTTTTCTGTTATAAATGAAATTGAGATATTAGAAATACAAAATTTAAAAAATTATTTATTAACTCACAAATTAATCACCAAAAATGTTTTATTTACAGGGCATAATTCAGAGTTATTGAAAAATAAAATTATTAATTTAAAAACATCAATGCAAGATAATCAAAATTCAAATGCTTTGTCAGCAGGAAAGCTAGCTTTACATTTTATAGATAAAAATATTGATTTTAAAAATACAGGAATAATTTTTAATAGCTTGAAACCAATTTATATTAGGTATCCAGAAATAAATTAATAGTGGTATAATGATTAACATAAAGCCTTTAAAAAAAAGTGATTATAATAAAATTTTAGTAATAGAACAAAATCTTTTTAAAAATCCTATGACACACATAGAGTTAAATAATTTTTTTAGTCAAAGTGCCTTTAGAATTTGGAAAATAGAAAAAGATAGAGTTTTTGGATATATATCGTTTTATCATGTAATAGACGAAATAGAGATAATAAGAATTGGTATTATAAAATCTTTTCAAAGAAGCAGTTACGGATCACTGTTAATCGATGAAATTAAAAAATTAGATGTAAAAAAAATTTTTTTAGAAGTATCAGTACAAAATAAAAAAGCAATAAATTTTTATCTTAAGAATGGTTTTCAAAAAATTGGCATTAGAAAAGGATATTATGCAAACAATAAAAGCTATCGTATAGACGCATTAAGGTTGTGCGTTAAGCTTTAATAAAAATGAAAGACTTAAAACTTATATTAGCAAAAACAATATTTTATAGGTGTTAAAATGTTACTTAATAGGTTACGTGAAAATTTTGATTTCAGTCAGATCTATGGACATCATTTAAATTTCTTTTTTAAAAGTAAATCTTTTCCATTAGAACTGACAATAAAAAACAAAATATTTCCAAAAATAGAACTTGGAGATTTTGTTATTAAATTAGCAGACAAGAAATCAGAGTTAAACAAAGCTCAAGCACTTAGATACTCGATATTTTATAAAGAAAAAAAAGCTAAATCAACTTTTCAAAAAAAAATTACGAGATTAGATTATGATAAAATTGACAAATTTGCTGACCATTTAATAGTAATAGATAAGAAAAGAAGAGGTATTAAAAATAAAGTTGTAGGAACGTATAGATTAATACGTGGTGACATAGCCTCACGTTTTGGAGGATTTTATACATCGTCAGAGTTTGACCTTACTAATATACTTAATTCATACAATCATAAACAAATATTAGAATTAGGAAGATCTTGTGTTCATAAGGATTATAGAAATGGAGTTATAATGAACTTGCTTTGGAAAGCGATTGCTGAATATATTAAATTATACGACATAAAAGTATTATTAGGATGTGCAAGTTTTAAAGGAACAAATGTTCAAAAATTATCAAAAGAATTATCTTATTTGAGAAATAATTTTTCTCTACCAGACGATATGTCAGTCAAAAGCTTAGTCAATAGTAATTATCCGGTTTATAATAGAAATAATATCAATGAGAGTGATTTAAGAATATTTGTTAAATTACCTCCGCTAATAAAAGGATATCTCAGAGTTGGTGGAAGAGTAAGTGATGGCTTTTTCATTGATTATGATTTCGACACAATAGACCTTTGTGTAGTTGTTCAAACAGACAATATCGATGAAAAATACAAAAATAAATATTTAAATTAATGTGATTGCATATGACAGTTAAAAAAAACATATATTTTAATCCAATAAATAATTTATCATACTTAGATCATTTTATTTTTAATCTAAAATTAATTGTTTTTGTTTTATTTTCTTTTCCTCTAATATTTATAGCCCTAATTTTGGGAGAAATAATTCCCTTTTTTGGAAAATGGTTACCTGTAATTTTTCATAAATTACTTTTGTGGTTGTTATCGATAAATGTAGAATATGAGGGTAATTATCAAAGAGCAAAAGTCTGTAATTTCTTTGTTAGTAATCACCTTTCTTATCTTGATATTCCGATATTAGGATCAATTTTTCCTCTTAGATTTGTTGCCAAATCTGAGGTACAGTTTTGGCCTGTTTTTGGATTTTTATCTAAACTAGCTAGAACAATTTTCATTAAAAGAAAACGATCAGATAGTGTTATCCAAAAAAATAAAATTTTTGATCTTTTATCATCTGGTGATAAAGTTTGCATATTTCCTGAAGGCACCACATCTGATGGTAATAGAGTATTAGACTTTAAATCCAGCTCTTTTTCTGCAATAGAAAATCAGAATTTTTTAATTCAGCCTGTAATTATATCTTACTCAGACTTAAATGGAATTCCCATAAATAGATGGTTAAGGCCGGTCATAGCTTGGTATGGAGATATGGATCTTAAACCACATATTTTAAAGTTGGTAACTTTAAGGTCAATAAAAATAAAATTAATATTTATCGAACCTGTATGTAGTAACCATTTTGCATCTAGAAAAAATTTAAGTAATTTCTTAGAAGAAAAAATAAAATTTTTTTATTCGAGTTCTTTTTCAAAAACACTTGCAAGATAAGGACATTATATGTCAGTAATGACACATATTTTAAAGTGTATGGTTAATGAAAAAACTTTTTATTAAAACTCATGGTTGCCAGATGAATT
>Ga0209603_1001586_pt1 | contig 23316 bp, 14 predicted proteins | sample COGITO_mtgs_1206_FD_184812 | JGI IMG/M metagenome (GOLD analysis project Ga0209603, IMG submission 184812) | Pelagic marine microbial communities from North Sea - COGITO_mtgs_120607 (SPAdes) (version 2) | ecosystem: Environmental > Aquatic > Marine > Epipelagic ... | reverse complement strand
GATAAACATACTCCTCCGGCTAATATAAATTATAATTGCAAAATAGCGGATAAAAGCACTTCAGGGGCATATAACAACTGGATAGAATATCCTAATCACTCCGTAAAAAGAAATAGAAATTACCAAGTAGGATTTGTTTTAGCGGACAAGTTTGGAAGGCAATCGCCTGTTATACTTTCGTCCGTCGACTTAGGAGCGGAATCAAATGGGCAATTTTTTTCAGGCTCTACTATATATAGCCCTTATGATTTAATCTCAACAGATACAGACGTAGACACCTGGTTTGGCGATGCAATTCAAGTATTAGTTAATGAGCCAATAACTTCGGATATAGACGCTTCTAGCGGAACCCCAGGTTTATATGCTATAAAAGCGCAATACTCGCCTAATACGGGGGAAGGATTTGCTATTTCTGCATGGACGGGAGCAACTATTACTAACACTACATGGACTTTTAGGCTTGACACAGCTTACACAAACAACGCAAATATCCCGCGTGTAGGTGACTACTTAAGAGGTGCTTATGAAGATTTTGTTGAAGTGGAAAGTGTTTCTGGGCCTACAGGACCATCGCAGTACACAGTAACCACAAAAGGCAGAGTAAGCGATTCTTATTACAGAACAGACAACCTTCCTTCAGGTCAGCCAGATTTAAGATTTGCTTATAGCATAAATGATTTAGGGTGGTATAGCTACAAAATTGTTGTAAAACAAACTGAACAAGAATATTACAATGTATACTTACCTGGTATATTAAACGGATACCCTGGACAAAGCAAAGCCGGTGAAGCAGCTGGTGGTGACTTTCCTGCTAACGAAGTTGGTTTAACAGCTCATACAGTTTTATTTAATGACAATATAAATAAAGTGCCCAGGGATTTGAAAGAAGTAGGAGATCAAGACAAGCAATTTAGAAGTTCTGTTGTATTATATGGGAGAGTGTCTAATACAATGTTGTCTACCTCTGAGGCTAGTAACTACCAATACTATCCTAGGTTATCTTCTACAGGCAAGAATGCTATTGACCACACAGCTATAGCGATAGCCACAGCCGATGAGTTCGACATGTCATTTCGAGAGCTTTCTGAGTCCGGAGGTACTACTGTGGGAGGTGACTTTGGAAACAAGGTTTTTTATCAAATAGACACAAATCCATTAATAGCCAGAATATCAACTACAGAAAAGTCAATTGGCCAGCCAAATATTACTACAGGAACAGGAACACCTTTCAATATGCAGCCGTATCTTGCAATATATGAAACTGCCCCGTTTGAATCTAACCTTGACTTGTATTGGGAAACGACTTCTGAGGGGTTAATAGTTGACTTAAATACAGATGTAGCCTCTAGCAATGCGGGAGTTGCAGGGTTTGAAAATCTTACATGGGAATTTAAAGAAGATGACGGAGCCGGAACCGCTGTTACAGGATATTTTAGCCCTGTAAATAATGAAGGACAAGGCTATGTTACTGCTCCTATAGGACAATTGATTTCTATTGTGGATGGGCTTGGTGTTAATGTTGACTTTTTTAATTTAGAATCCGGTGCTGTAGGAACAGCGGAAGAAGGTAAATTTAGAATAGTTTATACAGGACAAGGAATTGTATTTAATTCTGCTAGCCCTATTAGAAACGTATATACTTTTGTGATTAAAATAACTACTTCTGATGGGGATGTAAGTCAAATAACTATAGGAGGAGAGGTTGGCGGGTTCGGGGCGTTGCAAAATGTTGCCCCGTCTTTTAACAGCATTGGGGACGTAATAACTCAACAAGATACCGTAACTATAATACCGCCCGCGTCATTTAGCAGTGCTGTTAATGGAACATCTTTAACAGGAGCACCTAGCAAAGAGGGACTAGTGTACAGCTTTAGCGGCGCAGGACTACCTGAAAACTGGACAATGAACCCTAATAATGGCGCGCTAACTCAGTCTGTTCCAGGGGATACCGTGAATGTGGAAAGAAATTTTTCCGGAAACGCTATAGGCACCTATAATGTTAGGCTAAAACTAACGGATGCAAGCGGCGTTAATACAAATAACACTACTAACTTGTATGAGCCTCTAGTTGCGGTGGAAGACATAATTATAAAAATAGATTATTCAAGAATAAACAGCGAAGCATCTAGCGTTTCATGCGTTTTGCAACCTGATTCGGCTAATCCCGCAGCCTTTCATCCTATCTTTCAAAACGACGATATATGGTATCCTATATCAAGAATATACTATATAGCTCAAAACTCTTTAGATTACGATGACTTTTTTACAAATGGCATAGAAGATCCTATTATTTATAGTCTACAATATCTAGAGCCTCTTTTTAGAATAGGTACAGGAGCACACAAAAAAGGAACTATAAGCATAACTTCTAATATATACGCACCGCCAGCTCCTTTGGCGCCGGCTCCTGGGGTAGGTACTATAGTAGGGATTCCTGATACTGAAGTATACTTTAGATTCGTAGGCGATACGACATGGATGCTACTCGAGAGAAGTAACGAATACAACCAAGTTGGGGCAGTAGGAAATGGAGTTAGAAGCCCTTCTTTTGATGCGCCTAACAACTTTGTTAATAACCCCCCTTTCTTTACTGAGCAGTATCTTCTTAATGGTAGCGCGCAACCTAGTTGGTTGCAAGCAGTTAGAGCTGTAGATTATAATAGTTTTTCAGAAACTAATGATGGCATAGAATATGCAATACTTGTTAAAAATTTATTACAGCGCGGCCCTAATATGACAATAAACACAATAGCTAAGGCGTGGGTGGGAGTTGATGATTTGCATTATCCTACTTGTGTGCCTTGGCAAGGTGTAAATGCTGTTGCTGCTAATGCTGGAAATGCAGAAGCTCCGTATTTTAAGTATTTTAGATCTGCTGGGGGAAATAATTCGCAAGAATACGTTGATCTAGCAGGGGCAACTAATGTTGTGTACTCCCGAAACCCTTACGGCGATTACGTTGATCAATTTTATACTGATACCACTGGGCTGCTTACTTATAAACCAACTAGTGGTTTAAACTATATAAATTTTGCTTTAGATAGAGCAGTTTCCTTGCCTACTTTAACTCCATGGACAACACTAGCTGTAAATGATTTCCCTAGCACAGATGTTAATTTGCAATGGGTTGCTGGGTTTAGTAATACTAGCGGAAAAAGAATACTTAATGTGGGGGCTGTTGAAGGAGTATCCGCAATACAAACTACAAATAACTTATATTCAGCTCCCGCTAGTGGAACACTAAGAATAGCTAATAATCAATAGTATGGCAGCAATAATAGAATTAAAGTACTTTAATACATTTTGGTTGAAAAAAATCAAAAGTATTACTGACATCGTACCTAATGCAAATACAGGCATTTTGTTTTCTAGTAACGTTGGAGCTATTTTTACAGTAACTGGTAATTTATTAAATCCTGCTACAGTAGTAGCGGCGGGGCAACAGGTTACTATAGTAGATGGCATTAACACCTATTCTAGCTATGTTGTTGAAGTGACCAGCGCTACCACATTTGTAGCGGGAGATGCACCTTCTTTTACTATAACAGGTACACCAAGTATAAGTTTTGGTAAAATAATAAATTTTGATAATATACCACAAGCTTACAATGGAGATAACGATACAGATTGGCTAATAGAAGAATCTAGAATTAGAGGCGGTTATAATAACACCTCTGTGGATTACGGTGTTAAAGCCTACTTAGTCGAGGACGAACCTAACCAGCAACACAGGCGTAGCTCGTTAATACATTCTGGTATATTTAACTCTAGAACAGGTATTAATCAAACTAATCAATTTTCTGTAGGAGAGGACATAACAAGAACAATTGATCCAGCTAATGGCTCAATACAAAAGTTATATGCAGAAGACACTAACCTAATTATTTTCCAAGAAAATAAAGTAAGTAAGTCTTTAATTGATAAAGACGCAATATACTCTGCGGAAGGTAATGCAAGTATTACTAGTAGGCCTTTAGTTATAGGGCAGAATGTAGCCTATGCTGGAGAATACGGTATAAGCTCCGACCCGGAATCATTTGCTGTAAACGGATATAGAAAATACTTTACAGACAGAGATCAAAATGTTGTTTGTAGATTATCAATGGACGGGATAACCGTTATATCTGCTTACGGTATGACCGACTACTTTAGGGATAAGCTATCTACAACTACGACTGGCATAATAGGAGGGTGGGATGCTCACAATAAGCAGTACGTATTATCAATGCCCCAACCAGAAGTAATCGGAGAACCAGAAAAATACGAAACGCTGGCCTTTGACGAAACATCGAAAGGATGGGTTAGTAGATTTGATTACAAACCTAATCAAATATTTAGTTTGAACAACAATTACTTTACGGCCAAAGACGGAAAAATATATCAGCACTACAAACTTGCACCAAACACGCAAGCCAGAGGAGTGTTTTACGGAGAACAAAATAATTCTAACGTAACTTTCGTGTTCAACGGCGCACCTTCAATGGTTAAAAACTTCCAAACAATAAATTATGAAGGAGATTCTGGATGGAGAATGGACAGCTTTAAAACTAATACGGACACAACCTTGCCTATAACAAGTGCGGTTTTTGTTACTACATTGGAACAAATGCAAAACTCGTTATTAATAAACAGGTTTAAGTTAAAAGAAGACAAGTACTATGCTGATTTGGTTAATGGTACGCCCTCTCAAAACGGTGAGGTTGTATGGGGAAGCTCATCATCAGGTGTAAAAGGATTCTTTGGAGAAGTAACAATGTCAATAAATAATAGCAACGTCGGTAAAAAAGAATTGTTTGCCGTAAGCACAGGATTTGTACAATCATCATAATAAAATAAAGATATGTCAGCAACATTAATAGCAGCCGGAATAGGAGCCGCAGTAAATATAGTAGGAGGAATAATAGGTGGAGGTAAAGCTAAAAGGCAAGCCGAAGCGGCACAAAAAGAAAAAGATAGACTTAATAGGCAAATAGCTATATTTGAACAAAACCGCCAGGACGTCATAAATCCTTACTCAGGCGTTACATCTTTGTCAGGCATGATAGACGAAATGCGTGGAGAGCTGAGTAACCCGTTTGCAAACCTAGGGGTTGCCACAAGCGCTGCGGAGATCCAGATGGAGCAAACAGATATAGCATTAGCAAATACACTAGATGTGTTACAAGCAACGGGAGCGAGTGCCGGAGGAGCTACAGCATTAGCCCAGGCCGCTAAACAAAGCAAGAAAGAAGTTTCAGCTAATATAGAGCAACAGGAAGCGCAAAACGAAAAGCTAAAAGCACAAGGCGAACAAGCACTACAAGCTAAAGAAATGCAGCTTACACAAATGGAAATGAGTGAAGAAGCTAGAATACAACAAGCTGAAGCGGCTGGAGCACAATTTATGTTCGGTGCTCAGGAGCAAAGAGACATGGCTACATTAGATAGAATGTCCGGCTTAGAATCACAAGCTAGAGCGGATATAGCGAATGCTAATATGGCAGGCGCTGCTAGTACCGCGGGAATGATTAGCGGAATTGGTAGTTTAGCGGGTGCTGTTATAGGGGCTGGAGGTTTTGGAGGAGATGGAGACGGAGATAACACTAACGAATAAAATTTTAATAAGATATAAAGGATGAGCTACAGACAACCACAAATAATACAGGACAAATCAGGAATGATTATTCCTCAGGCACTTGCTCAAGCATCTGGAGCAGTAGCTAAAGGTATACAAGCATTTGGCATTGAAGAAAGAAAGCGCGAGGCAAAGGCGGAGGTGAAGAGGCTAAAGGACAGCAAGCAGCTTATAGATATATCAAATGCCCACGCTAAAAATTCAGCTGTGTTTAATGCTGGTCTTACTGAAATGTCTGAAAGCATGCGAGATACTCTTATTTCCCGCAATGAAAGAATTTTAAGTGAAGTAGATTCTATTAAAAGAGCACAACTAGTAGACGGAAATACTAGTCCTGATCTATCTAAAAGGCTTGGACAATTGCAACAAGGATTATTAGAAGGCAATGGATTATCTAAAAAGATAATAGCAACATCAGGCGTTTTAACAGAGCTTATGCAAAACGAAGAAAAGCTAAACACTAATCTTTTCTACACAGAAGATGAAAACGGAAGTGACGAGCAGTCTAAATCAATAGTAATGGCCTTCGGTGGTGTTAAAGGATATAAAGGATCAATGATCGAAGAAAACGGTAAGTTATATGCCGTTGCTACAAATCCTGAAGGAAAAACATTTAAGATACTAGCGTCGGAATTTGATAGCATAGCGGATGATCTTATATTAGAGAAAAAAGTGAATGCAGCTACAGAACAAATAAGCTTCACTAAAAAAGCTTTATTTGACGGGGCTAAGCTAAGGGAAGAAATGATTGATTCCAGAGAGAAATTTTTAGAGTTTGAGTCCGGTTCAAAAATAACTGGAACAAGATCTATGCTTAATACAGACATGGTAAATTCTGTTAGACAAAATGCTGTTAATGAAACGCAGTCGTTAATACAATCAGCTGCTGGAAATTCTCAATTACAAAACGAATATCTAAAGGACCTAAACTTAGACCCTAAGGTTTTTAGAAAAGCAGATAATTTACAAAAAATAGCAATGGTTGCTCAAAGGTCAGCCTCTCTTTTTGACGATGCTAACGGTATATATCAAGACAAATCAGGAAATTACTACTTTGACGATGTGCAGACACGAAGAGCAATACCTGTTACTGATAGTGACTCATCCCAAATGTTTAATACATACACTAAGGAACTAGATCAAGCCATGAAAGAGGGGGTAGACAAAGAAACTGCCTTAGCTGATATATTTCAAATAGGAGGTAACAAAAGAATTAGAATAGGAGGAAGTTATTACACGCCTAGGAATGTAGAAATAGAAGGTGATATAGTTACTGTTACAAAAACAGGCAAACCTAATTATGAAGTTATAGAGTCAGAAGGCGGGGAGGATTTAGACAAAATTTCTTACGACTTGTCTGAGCCAAAATCTCTTTACAATTTCCTGCGTGCTACTACTGCATTAAAAGAATCAGATATTACAAGAATTAGAAAACAAATATTATCTTACAAATAATTAAATAAAAATATATGTTTAAGTACTTAATAAACGACCAAGAAGTTACATTTAATTCTGAGGAAGAAAGATTAAAAGGTATAGCGGAAGCTGAAGCAAATGATTATTCAATAGAATTATTAGAAGAGCCTGAATTTGAAACTAGCGATGCCCCTGATAGTGCATTTAGTCAAATAATGCAAGGTGAATCACCTGAGGATTTTATAACAGACCCTGCGGAGAGTGCGGATGCAGTGTCGGAAACTGTAGCACAAAAAGATACGGAATTACTTTCGGACGATGGTTCTACGGAATTACCGTCAGGGGAAGACTATAGCATAGACGGTAAACCGGTTACTAAGAAAGAATATGAAACCTATGATGCCGAAGTTAAAGCTGATAAGCCTTTAGAATTAACTATTAGCGAAGAAGACTTTACTGCTAACGAAAAAAAGTGGGAAGAGGAATTTAAAAAAGGAGAACTACCTCCCCCGCCCGATTGGGATTTAGCGGGAAGGACTTGGACAGGCTTGAAAGAAGCGACTAAAGAGATTGGAGCCTTAGCTACTACTTTGCCCAGCTACTTAAACCAATTTATAGGGGCAGTAGACAGAGCTGTATTTATGGACGATGCCGAAAAAGAAGTATTCGATAGTCTTGATCCAAAGGTTAGGGCGGCTATATTAAATGTTCGTACTCCTGGAATTTTAGGTAACTTGCCAGGATCGCAAAATTTAGCTAACCAAGGTTTATTATATTACGAGGAAGCTTCTAAGGAAATAGAAAAAGTGCGAAGCAATATGGTGCAATTTGAAACCACCATAGGAGAAGAATATGCTAGAGGCAATTTTGTTGAAGCTACGGCAAGAACAATCTCTGATGCAATAATCTCATTGCCTACTATGGCTCAAGCTATGATTCCTTACGTAGGAATAGCCTCAATAGTTTTATCCCAGGGATCAAAAGCAAACATGGAGGCTCAAAAAGAAGGAAAGCTTTTAGATTTAAAAACAATGGCTTATTCCGGAGTAATAGGGGCATCTGAAGGATTGTTAGAATTGGTAAGTAAGAAAATAGGAAGAGGAATGTTTAGAAGCCTAACAGGTAAATCTCGTCCTGTTATAAAGCAAGCGGTAAAAGATGTTTTTCTTAAGGTAGCCAAAGACTATAACAAAGAGGGTCTTTCAGAAGAAGGTACATTCATAATAAACAGCATAGCAGAAAAAATATACTTAGGTAGCGAAAAAGAAGCTATAGACTATTTCAAGGAAGGCTTAGATACTTACTTAATAGGAGGAATGAGTGGCGGGGGTGTTTCATCCGTAGGCTCTTCCGCGAACGTATATAATCAAATAATAGACGGGCGAAAAATTAAAGCTCAACTTAACGAAACAGGTTACACTGACCTATCAAATGCATACAAAACTACGGAGGTGCCTGATGGGTTAGTAAACTTGTCTTTAAACCCATCTGTACAAGCATTTTTAAATAAAGAGCTTGATGTTAAGCTGAAAAAAGGAGATATTACTGTCGAAGAGTCTAATAATATAAAAAGAAACTTCGCTGACACGCAAGGAGCCGCTAAAGCCGTGAATGCATCAACTATTTCAGATACTAACGCGGGAGAAGCCGTTGAGTTATTAACAGAAAGAAATAAACTAGAAAGAGAAATAAAAACAATAGGGGATAAATCTTTATCGGGCCCTCAGCAACTTAGAGTTGAAACAATAAACACTTTAATTAACAAATTAGCTGGGCAGGGGGTACTTGAAGCTAAAACAAAGAAAGCTGATGCTATATTAAAACAGCTTGGCGGCAAAGGAGTTGTAGAGGTTGGCAATGAAAAACAAATGGCCGCTAAGTTTGATCAAATCAACAAGGAGGATCAAAAATTGCACGACGACGCTCAGCAAAAAGCTATAGAAGCCGGCGAAAAAACATTTAAAGTAGGAGAAACTGAATTTTCTGTAGATAGCCAATATAAAAGTAACGCGCAGGAATTTGGAGGTTACGGAACTTACGTGCCAAGGCTAGACGGTACAGCTGAAGTTATTATAAACAAAGCAGTTGCTTTTGAAGACGGTATGGTCAATACGGCGGCTCATGAGGTATTACATTATGCTTTAAGAGAAACATTGAAATCGACCGTAGCGCAAAAGAAAACGGGGACTGCCTTGCTGGATTTTGTAAATAGCATAGAGGCTACTGAGGACATTAAAGACAATGAATTTACAAGAAGGCTAAAGCAATACAAAGACGATGCCCGAATTACAGAAGGCGACACCCAGGAAGAGGTTTTAACTTTGTTAAGCGAAGCTATGCTTGACGGTAAATTAAAATTTAATGAAAACATGTCTACTAAGTTATTAGATTTTGGTAGAAGATTACTGAGCTCTATGGGCTTCACTTCCGTTAAATTTAACACAGGTAAAGATGTTTTTAATTTTATAAAAGATTATAATCGATCTATAGAAAAAGGTAAGCTAGATAAAGGACTCGCGGGGTCTTTAAAGAAAGGTATAAAAGGCAAGCTAACAGATTCTACTATAAAAGATCAGCCTAAGAAAAAACAATCTGCAAAACCTTCTTTAACCACAAATAAAGTTGATACGGCATTAGCTGCATTAGAGGAAGCCGAGGCTTTAAGGGACGAGGATTTTGACAATCCTACGCTCGCTGCAAATGTAGAAAAAGCAGAGGCCGCTTACGATCAGGCTTTAATAGAAGCTGAAAATTTAGAGGAAGACGCAGCAATTGAGACAGTCGAAGAAGCTACTAAAGAGAAAATAGTTAGACCTAAGGCGGATAAAACCAAAAGAAGGTATTCTTTAGATGCCGATGTAAAAAAAGAAATAGAACCTCAAATTGCAGAAGCACAAGCATTAAACAAGGAATTAATAGCACAGGAAAAAGAGCTTAACAAAAAAGCTATAGCGGATATAGAGGCAATTCCTGACAAAGAGGTAAAAAGAACAGAAAAAGACAAAAGGATAGCTGAGCTTAAGGCTAATCCATTAAGAGTTAGTAAATCTAATGAACTTAATAAGCTTGAACGAGAAATATCTAAAGAGTTAAAAACTCCTATAGATAAAGCAGTAAACTTGTTTACAAAACTTTATTATGACAAGATATCTGATAACGCTAAAACAGCTGTAACCAGGGATGAATTTAAAGAGTCTGCAAGAGCCGAAATTACGAGCATTACCATTAATGAGTTTAAACCTAAAACAATCAACAGACAAGGCGAGAGCGTTGTTAACGACATTGAGGACATCATATTCCAAAGAGGTGGTTTACGTTTACGAAGCTTAGCAGAAAGATTGGGTGTTGTAGGTAAAGATCAAGGTATCGCTAGAGGAGCAGAAGCTCTTATTAAAATGGCTGACTCGTCTTCCGACATAAACTTTGATAAGAACGACAAGGATTCTGTAAGAAGCGAAGAGAAGCGTAAAGTTTCTGCGTTACTAGCTAGCGAAGCTAGATACAACCAAGCAAGAGAGCAGGTTGTGGATTTTTGGAAAGAAAACGAAGGTAATACTAAAGTGGAAAACTTTAAAAAAGTGCCTAACCTTATTAATAACATTCTTGCAGAAATGTTTAATGTTACAGAAGGAACATTGACTGCTAGGTCCGGTAATCTTAATAAAGCTGATTACGCCAATGCTATAAAAGCATTTACTGAAAAGCAAGCGGTATTTACCGTAAAAGAAGGTGACACTAAAAAAGAAGTAAGAGTACCTGTATCGGAAGTTAGCACTTTTCAAGACGGTTTAAATGAAAAGAAAGCGGATAACAAAGATTTTAGCTATAAAAGAGAGGCTAATGAATCAATAGCAGAAGCTTTACTTAGATTTTTACCACAAACTAGTGCAGATGATTACACTTATGCAAGCGGGCGCAAAGGTAGATTTTCAGGAAAATCCACGGGGCTGCCTAAGAACCTTATGGGTCTAGCCTATAAAATTGACGGTAGAAAAACAACAGGTATTGGTAACGTTGAACGAACTGCACAAAAACTTACCGTAGAAGAAATATATGATGCTATTGGGGCAGGGTTTGATGCTGACGGCAACGTTGTTCAGAAAATGGGCCTTAGCGGGAAAAACAAGGAGGGTCAAACTATGCTTGGGCTTATAAAGCTACTTGGTAGAATGGTAACCAACGAGATTAGTAGAACCGAAACCGATCTTGATCCGATGACTAAAATGGATATAGCGGCAGGTAAAAACCGTATGATGTTCAGCTTGCGTAAGAAGAAGCTAGTTAATGCTCTAAGCAGCGCAGCTGGTGTTGAGGTAGATATATCTCTTTCTGAAAAAGGGGTAAACAATACTAGAAATTTATTTAAAGAAATAGCGAGCGAATTAGGCCCTAAAGAAACCGTAAAATATATAGTACCCTTAGTGTCTAAAGGATACGGGAAGCTATTTTATACAAAAAACGGTAAGCCTTTGTTTAAGCCCGGTAGAGAAACTCCGTTTAAAAACAGAGCAGATTTATTTGAAGTTTTAGGCGATGAAGATTTTAAAAAATTCCAACCTAGAGACAGAGAAATAGAAATAGAAGGGGAAAACGTTATTTTAAAAATAAGTTTTAATCAAAGCGCTAAAAATCTTGAAAAATTTGTAAATCAAATAGAAGGTAGAAAAGACTTTGCTAAAGACCAGCGCAAGGGGCTCAATAAAATAGCAAAAATATTAAGATCAAAGCTACAAGAAGATTTTGAAGGGAATAAAGATGCCGTAGCCTCTGTGTTACAAGCTATGAATTCTAATGTTAACGCCTTAATACGCACAGCAGCTATTCCTGAACTCATGGCTTTAGAGGTTAATTCAACAGAATATGTTTACGAGCATTCTAAAACAGCCTCCGATACAATGGTGGAGCTAGCTCTATTAATATTTGACAGCAATACTAATATAAACTTTGATGAAAGGTTTAAAGAAATAATGGAAGATTTTGTCGTTTCTATAATACCCGCTTCTTACGATAAAGTACTTAACAGAGTTTCTAGATCAAACGGACCTAGAGAAGGCGACAGCAAGGGGGATTATACAAAGCCTCTTATTAAATCAAAGAATGGTATTCCCGCTAGGTACACATATTCTGAATTTGCTTCTAAACTGATAGAAGAGGGTATGGCTCCAATGAATCTTGTGCCTATAAACAAAGAAGAGTTAAAAGCTCATCTTAATTCTGTAAAAAGCAGCAAAAAACTTATAGACGAAAACACTAAATTACTTCCTAAAAACTTAAGACAAGAGGGTATTACTAATAATCAGGCTATTAAAAATGCTGAAAACTTTGACAAAGCAATAACTTTAGGCAACAGTTTAGACAAGCCAACCAGAGGTATTAGCGTTTGGGATTTTGACGATACATTGGCGACAACTAAAAGCAACGTGTTATACACAATGCCTGATGGAACTAAAGGCAAATTAGATGCATCGAGATTCGCGAAAGAAGGCGACACATTTTTAGCTAACGGTGCTGAATTTGATTTCAGTGAATTTAGCAAAGTGATGAGTGGTGCTAAAGGCCCATTCTTTAATAAGGCTGTAGATAGAAACAAGAAGTTTGGTAACCAAGATGTTTACATATTAACCGCTAGGCCAGCTAACAGTGCCAATGCTATACACGAATTTCTCAAGGGAATCGGCCTTGACATTCCTCTGGCTAACATTACCGGGCTTGCAAGCTCAGATCCACAGGCTAAGGCTAATTGGGTTGTAGGTAAATTTGCAGAAGGCTACAACGACTTTTACTTTGCGGACGACCACGTAGGTAACGTAGCTGCGGTAGGAGACGCACTTTCTAGGTTAGACGATGTGCGGAGCAAGGTTGAACTTGCTAAAGCAGTCAAGTACTCTAAAAAAATACGTAGAGAATACAGCACAATACTCGATAAGCTACGAGGCGGCGATGTAATAGAAGGTAACAAAGTGTTCTCAGCAGAACAGCAAATAGACGATGTATTTGACTGGGTTAAGAGCTTAGATATACCAGAAAAAAATCAAGCTAAATACAAAAAAGCTGCTTTAAACTTTGTAGCAAAAAGCCCCACTAATTTTCCTGTTGACGCTGAAATTGTAGGTGAAGCCATAAGAATAGCCGAACTAAAAAAGCTAAACGTAATGGACTTTAGCAACCCTCGCGACATTATAGATAAATTTGCAGGAGAAGTTAAGGCTAAGCGATTAGACCCTAATAAAGAAAAACAATTTTTTAATAAAAAATCTTTACCAGAAGGTGTAGAAACATTTCAAATAACAACTCAGCGTGGAGGTCAGCAAGCTGTTAGAAGAATGTTAGATACTCATTGGGGTGAAAAAACCAACCCCTGGTGCGTAACAGTACAAGAAAAAACCTACACTGAGGCAGAGAAAAAGGAGCTAAAAATAAACAATCCTAAATATCCTATTGGAACAAAAGATAAAATGATAGGGGAGGAAATTATGGATAAGGGTGTTGTTATAGAATCCGCTAACACTGCTCCAACTGATTTCGTAGGTAATTTAATGCCAGGATGGGTCGAGGGCCCAACAACTTATGCAAGCACAAATTATTTGGATCAACTGATAATAGACAGAGAGACCGAACAAGATTTTGATGAAGAATTAGCCCAAGCCAAAGCTCAAGGATACAAAGTAATAGAGGGTAGCTATGATGTTGACGGAGATAGTTTTTATGTTCAAATGGAGCGCAACAATGACCCTAAGGTGAACAAAGTCTTCAAATATACGCAGTACTTTAAAGCTATAGACCCTAGCTTGACGCAGGAGGAGTTTAACAATGGACCTGCAAAAGGGGGGACTGTATATAATCCAAGAATCGAAGCAACTGGACCAGCTGAATTAACTTCTCAGTCTTTTCAAATGTGGGAAAACTACGGCAAACCTATCAATCCTGATTTTGTTAATGAAGATACTGGAGCTGTAGAAATTAATGATGGCGGTTTCGAAATAGCATTTAAAGACGGTAAATTGCTGGCTCTTAAAAATCTTGGAGGCACCAAACAAGAATGGTTTGACCGCATGGATCATGGCACAAAAGATTTAGCGTTAAAAGTACCTAGAGACGCTAAGGGAAAAATTATAGGCAACTCCACTATGATGAATACTGATTCAGGTAGAGTCTTTAATAAAAATTATACGATTAAGTACTCTAAAAAAATTGAAAGAGAGGTTGATTTTTTAACAAATGAATTGTCTACAAAAGGTGAAGCTTTGCCAGGGCAGTCAACTAATTTAGATGCTCAGCCAAAAGCAGTTAAAGATGTTATTAATACCCTCGATGTTAAGAGCAAAGTGCAACAAGCGAGAGTTAAAAGCAGCTTACAGCTTAGTAAAAGATTCAACGAAATAATTGAAGAAGAATCTGGAATAGAAGCTTTCAAGGAATATCAATCTGTTAAAGCAGCTAAAAAAGGAGCTAAAAAAGGTAAGTTTAAATTCTTTGTTCCGCCATCTGCTGAAGACTTTTTAGGTTTGTTATATACTACATTACCTAAAGGTAAGAAAGGTGAATCAGCTATGGCTTTTTATAAAGAGCATTTGCTGGATCCTTATGGCAAAGCAGTTACGGGTTTAAGAACAGGTAGAATAACTATAGCTAAAAACTATAAGGCACTTAAAAAAGAACTAGGTATTGTGCCTAGAGCTCTTAAGAAGAATTTTAAGTATGAAGATGAGAACGGTAACATGAAGGAAAGCTTGTTTACCAAAGAAGACGCTATTAGAGTGTATACTTGGGATGCGCAGGGGCTTGACATACCTGGTTTATCTAATGTTGATTTACCTATATTAGTTAACTATGTAAATTCCAACCCCGATTTGAAAGCTTTTGCGGACAAGTTGCTGGGCCTTAATAAAAATACAGAGCCAAAAGCTCCTACAGAAAGTTGGCCAGCGGGTACTATAACGTCGGATTTACTTAATACATTGAACACCGACGGTAGAAAGCAATTGCTAGAAGTATGGCAGCAGAACGTTGACGCTATATTCACAGCCACTAATTTAAACAAGTTAGAAGCTGCTTATGGTAAGCCTTATGTAACTGCATTAAAAGATTCTTTAAGAAGAATGCGAACGGGTAGAAACTCAACGCCAACCAATAACGGGGTTACAGATGGTATTGTTAGATGGCTAAATGCTGCGGTAGGTAATATTATGTTCCTTAATAGAAGATCCGCTGTACTACAGCTAATATCTTTTACTAACTTTATTAACTTTGAAGGCAATAATCTTTATCAAGCTGGTAAAGCGTTTGCTAATCAACCACAATATTGGAAAGATTGGGTGTACCTTATGAATTCCGATTACCTGGTTGACAGGCGAGACGGTTTGAAAATCAATGTAAACGAAGCAGATATTGCTACAACAGCCAAAGAAAACGGATTTCAAGGTGTATTAGCAAAGATTTTGCAAGTAGGATTTATACCAACTAAGATGGCGGATAGCGCCGCTATTGCAACAGGAGGCGCATCTTTTTACAGGAATAGAGTCAATGCCCTCGTTAAAGGGGGCATGAGCAAAGCTGCAGCAGAGAAGCAAGCTATGCAAGATTTTGTAGCTACTGCAGAAGTGTCTCAGCAATCAAGTGATCCAAGTAAGATCTCCAAGCAACAAGCGGAGCCAATAGGGCGCATTATATTAGCTTTTGCTAATACGCCGTCGCAATATGCTAGGATAATAAAAAGAGCTGCTCAGGATCTTAAGAATGGCCGAGGAGACGCTAAGACACATCTATCCAGGATAGTTTATTATGGGGTTCTTCAGAACGTTGTATTTAACTTTTTACAGCAAGCAATGTTTGCGGCAATGATGGGGGACGACGAAGACGAAAGCGAAGAAGCCACTGCAGCTAAAAGCGCGAGCAACACTAAAAAGGCTATTAAAGTCGCTAACTCAATGACCGATGGTATACTAAGGGGTATTGGTGTAGCTGGAGCTGTTGTGTCTGTAGCTAAGAATCTAGCTATAAAGCTTTATGAAAGAAGTCAAAAAACCAGGAATCAAAACCTAGCAGCGACAATTAAGGATGAGGTGATGAAAATATCTCCGCCTATATCTAGTAAGCTAAGCAAAGCGGGTAAAGTTGGTAATGCTTTTGAATGGGGTAAGAAAGAAATAGAGTTTGACGAAATGTCTTTAAAGCATCCATACGTTACAGCTGCTACGAATACGGTTGCTGCTCTAACTGGTCTGCCGTTAGATCGTGCGCAAGGCATGGCTATAGATGCTGTTGATATAGCTAGCGATGAAACTGAAACATGGATGAAACCTTTAATCGCTTTAGGTTGGCCTAAGTGGCAATTAATGTCGGAAGAAGATACTAAGGCTGAAAGAGAAGAGGCTAAGGAAAGATTCAAGGGGCTTAAAGAGGATAAAGAATATAACGAGCTCAACCCTACTGAAAAAAGAAGGAAGGCGCTAAAAGACTTAAGCAAAAAGGAGCAAGTTGATATGTTGTGGAATGCAGGTGTTTCTAGAACTGAAATTAAGGGTTTATCTAAAGAGGCTGATAGAATCGATAAGTTGATGGATATTCAAAACAAAAAACAGTTTGACAAGGATATGGAAGCTATTAGCCGAGGGGAAGAAATAGGGGAGCCTGTTAAAATTGAAAAACCTAAAAAAGAAAAAAAGAAGTATAGTCCGGCTATGGAAAAAAGAAGGAAGGTTTTGAAAGACTTAAGCAAGCAGGAGCAAGTTGATTCACTATGGAACAGAGGATTATCTAAAAGTGAAATACGAGAATTAACCTCAGAAGAAAGCAGGATAAATAAAATAATAGAGTTACAAAATAAAAAAAGAAAAAATTCTTTAAAATAAATCCCCTAAAATGACTATATCAGATTTGAAAATTTATTTATTAAACATAGGCACACTCGCGATATCAATGTCGCAGATAGATATGATTCTTAAACTTACATTGCTAGCAGTAAGTATCGGATACACCATGCATAAGTGGTGGTTATTAACTAAAAACAAAAACAAAAAATAATTATGGAACAAGTATTTGAATTAATTGAAGGATATGGTTTATCTGTTGTTTTATTAATGGGTGCTTTATATGTTTTATATCAATTTGCTTTTTTTAGCATAAAAGAAGTTAAAGTGGGATTCGAAAAGCGACACGAATCTTTAAGGGAACAAATGAATGAAGTAAAAGAAAAGCTAAATATTATTCTTGAATTTATTAAAAAAGATAAAAATTAACAAATAAAAACAAAAAATGAAAAAACTTATAGCAAAACTAAAACACGAATGGAACTCGTTCTTATATTACTTGATGTTTAAGAACAGAACAAAATAGAATTACACAACAGGCAACCACACCTCGAAAATTCTATAATAAAAAAGCCGACGCAATTAAGTGTCGGCTTTTTTGATTTAATTAAGTGATCTCACATGCACCCCCTGCGCACGCTAGCTCACCGGACAAATCGGTTTCATCATCGTCCTCTTCAATAGTGGCTACATTTACATTTTGTAATGTTGCCATTAACTCTTCGTATTTTTCTTTGGTTATATCTTCAAAGGGGGCTTGAACATAAGTACCACCGTTATAAGGTAATACAGATAAACCATTGTAAAATTCTTTGTTATCCCACATCCAATCGCCAATCATTTCCCACTCGTCATCTCTGATACTAATGGTAGCTGATATGTTATGTCGGTTAGCACCGTCTCTGTGTCCTGGGGCAACCCATTCTTGTGATACAGTTTTTATGCGTTCTAATAAATCAACCGGCGATTCTGTTCTAAGAATAGATCCATCAGGTGCTTTTTGGGGTATACTAATAACTCCTGTGTCATGAGGCCTGAAGTATTCGTCTTCAACTAACTCAGGGTGATTCTCTATAAGAAACTTATACATCGATTCATTCTTACCTACACGGATTCTACGTACATAGTAATCATTGTGCCAAGCGTGAATACCCGATGAGGTTCCTAATGTTAAAGAGGTTGTACCTGCAGGTTTAACAGTTGTTGTTCTAGCGGAAGGATTAATACCTATTAGCTTTGCAACCCTGTTGTTTTCTTTATTAACGATCTTAGCGGCTTTTTTCATGTCTAATTTTAGCACTGCACCAGATCCGATACCTGTCATAGAAACGCCAATTAAAGCATCCTTTTCTGTTGTCTCTTGCCAAATTCTTCTAAGATAATGAAAGCTCGTGTATGAGGCTTGTATTGTTCCTATGAACGATGCATGCTTAACTCTTCGATCAAATTCCTCTTGACTATCAATCTCCGATGCATTAACTTCACATAAGTTACAGAATTGGTATGGTCTCAATGCAATTTCACAGCATGGGTTTGTTCCCCAATCTTTATCTTTGCTTAAATAGAAACCAGGTTCTCCTGATCCTGATAGTTCGATGCGTTTCCATAATCCTAAAAAGAATTCTTTGGTTAGCTTCTGACGTATCAATACTGCGGAGTTATTAGCTCTACCTCTTTGTGGATTTTTTTCCCACCAATCTCCTGACTTACATCCGATCATCGCATCATCCGTAGACGAGAACAAAGCAATTAAAGCGGCTCTTCTAATACCTCCTGCTAAAACTGAATCAGCAATGTGACATATAATATCGTGTGCCTCAACTGTTGTTAAGTATTCACCGTCTTTCTTACTGTCCATTATACCCATGATCTTTACGATACATTCTTTAAGAGGCTGAGGACCAGGTGCTTTACCTCCTGATGTTACAAGCCTTGCTCCTTTAGGTCTAATGTCTGAGTAATCAAACTCTATTTTAGAAGATCTTTTATTACCAAGATAAGACTTCATACAAAATTTAATTGCATCTGCCCAACCTTCTATTGAATCCATTACTAAAAATCGTTTAGTGCGTTTTTCAAATGGTACAGTAATTGCTGGTAATTTATCCACGTGATGCTGTTGTACTGAGTAACCTACACCTGTCCCACCTAACAATAAGAACATCGTTTCGCTAAAAGCGGCTACGGATTCAATTGGTAAGTAAGCACAGTTATAAATCCTGTTAGGAGATATCTCGATAGGTTTTCCGCCAAACTGCAGGCTTCGCATAGACGGTAATATGTTTTTGCTATACACATCTTCATAAGCTGTTTTTATTTCTTCTTTAAGTTGTGGAAATTTCTTTATATGCATGGCTTCATTACGGCCAACTAATTGTTCCCACGTCTCGCGACGTTTTGTTTCTGGTATATACTTTGCGTACTTCATGTACACTGTAATGTCTGATAATATTTTGTTTGATAAATTCATTTACTCTTCTGGGTGAAATTTTGTTATTGCTAAATCTAAAAAGGGTATGTATATAACATACTGTGTTGACTGTGGACCAGGATAGGTTCTCATTCCGAATAGTATTCCGGGATAGAAACCTGCACTGATTCCAAAAATTGCTGGTTTTTCTTTCATTTAATAAACTTTAATGTTAAACTCATTTTGTTTTTTTACTAACTCTCTCCAGGATATTCGACCAGTGTTTGCCCAGGACCATTTTACCCACTTGTCTATTTGTCGTTCACCGTAAGCTTTTCTAGCTAGGTATTTATTATTTTTGTTTTCTGCCATCTAATATAAGTTTTATCATTTCAGCTACATCTGCTTGATTCTGAGGTTTATATAGTGTTCTAGTTTCTCCATTATTAACACACCATCTTTTAAATAGTTTCCAACGTAAAGGAAATTGCTCGTTAGCTCTTCCTTTGCATTCGATTATGTAATCATAACCAGTAAAATCTGGTGTGTATTTAATGCCAAGTATTTTTTTAGTTCCTCGGTTTTTAAACTCTCCCTTGCCATTAGATTGTTTTTCAATAGATTCATTAGGGAATGTGAAACCTTCTAAGGTTTTAAATACTTCGTCTTCGTACAATTCAAACAGGTTGGCGGCTTTAAGTGCTAAGTAGGTATGCTTCTCAAGTCCTGATCTGAATTGGATCCCGTCGGCACTAGCTTTTTTAGCGCGGACAGGACCTTTATTCTTTGACTTTTTAAAGCGTTTCATTCTTAACAAAAGATCCGTTAATCATTGCGCCCTTACGCTTGCTTATAACATCATAGGCGGACTCAATACATTCTTCGATAGTAAGACCTGACAAATGTGCTAAGTTAGTTAAAACAACAACCATATCGCCAATACCATCTTTTATCTCAGGGGTATCATTCTTTAGTATAGCTCTAGCAACTTCTCCAGCTTCTTCCATTAGCTTTACGTATTGTGTTTTAGCATCGCCTTTGTCAAATATACCGCGCTCTTTTGCCCACTCACGTATCTTAGGGAATATACACTTGTTGCATGTTGCTGTAACCACCGGTGACTGGTAGTCGTAAGCGTAAGAAGGCTCATTAACTGTCATGCTCATAAAATCATTTGATCCCTGTGTAGTTTGCTCTTTGCACGCTGCATACAATTTATTGTTGTATATGTAACATCTTTCTTTGCGCCATTGAGAGGTTTGAACAAGATCCATAACTTCGTTTATATTTTCTAACGTTATTAAAGCAATTCCTTTATTTGGTATTGTTATAGATAAAGGTAACTTAGATCGCATCCACCCGTCTAGCTTTACTATAGGACACGGAAAAGTAACTGTTTGATCTGTTACATTAGGCTTATCACCAGCATACGGCTGCTTTGGCCTAGTGACTTGAGCGTAGCTTTCTCTATCTGTTGAGTAACCAAACTTTCTTTGCTGATCAAATTCCATTTTAGAAATTATTTCTTTGTCCGCGCTGCTAGCTAGTATTTCGTACTCGCCCGGTGCAAATCCTTGCTCTTCTTCGACTCTTCGCTTCACGTTACTTGTTACTCCTATTTTTAAACCTTTAACGTGGTATAGATAATATCTTTTTGATTTACTCATAATTTAATTGTTTTAATTGCCAACGCTCAAAGGAGCTTTTATAGCTGGCAGGGGGTTATAATTAACTAATTTAATTTCTTGACTTCCCGGTATATAAAGGACACTGCTGTGCAATGCGCCGTCTGAATGAAATATACCTTGCGCCAATTCTAACTGAGGTGTTGCTCTTATTGGTCTATCTAAAAATTCTTTAGCTTGGTCTAAGTGGTTGTTATACAAATGGCAATCGCCAAGTTGACCAATTAAACGTCCGGGTTTTAAATCAGCGCCCTTAGCTAACATTTCTAATAGTAATCCGTACATTGCAATATCGTAAGGTAATCCTAAAAACACATCGGCAGATCGTTGTTGCCACATAAGATCCATAACACCGTCATTAATATAGACTTGAAAACCGTAATGACACGGAGGCAAAACCATATCATCAAGCTCAGCTGGATTCCATGCGCTAACCATAAGACGTCTTGAATCTGGTTCTAGCTTAATGCTATACACAAGCTCGTCTAGTTGATCTACACCGTTAAAATCGCGCCATTGCTTGCCGTATACTGGACCTAACGTTTCATCTGTTCTACCTGAGCGTTCGTAATCAGGCCTCCAATATTTAACGCCGTTATCTTCAAGATACTTTAAATCTGTTCTGCCGTTTAATATCCACAGCAATTCAGTTCTTGCAGCATTGAAGCTAACTCTTTTAGATGTTAACATAGGAAATCCTTCGCTCATATCGTGCTGGATAGTTCTACCAAACACAGACTTTGTGCCTGTACCTGTTCTATCTGACTTATCTTTGCCTGTAGCAAGGATATCGTACATAAGTTTTCTGTATTCTCTCTCTATATTAATCATTGCTTAATACACTTTTTAGTTTTTCTACGTAGTTAGCTGCGTCTAATAGTTCTTCTTGTAAGTGTTGTAACCACTTCTGTAAGTCCGGCGCATCTTCATCTAAGGTTACACCATACTTTTTATAGCCTACATCGGATCTACTAACTAATTGATCACATACTTTTTCAATAATTGGATCTCTAAATGTTACTTCTTTTGTTTTCATTGATTTGATTTTTTATAATAATACATATAATACTCGTACATTTTAATCCACACCTCGTTCTTAGCAAGTTGATCAGGACCGTTAACTATCTTGCCATTAAGATCTAATACTAATATCCATCTGGTAGGTGTTCCGGCGCCTACTGCCGAAGGTGATATTTTTATATTATTATCAATACACCAACGTCTTGCAGCTTCTTCTTCTTCGCTTGGGTTGTGCTTACCCATCATACTTACTTTAGCTTTAGCCATTCTCCCAAGGCATTACGATTTCTTCTGGTTTGTTTAGTGGTATATAACAACCACTATTCTTTTCCCAAGTGAAATGTGTTTCAGCTCCGTTAGTACCTAGATTTTGAAACTTGCACTTAAGTACTTTTACTTTAACAGTATTAGCTTCGTAGTCTCTGTGTACTAATAGCCCGTGATAACTAGCGTCATACCATTCTCCTCCACCTTTAATAGAATACATTGTAGGCTCTTCAATTTCGCCCGTCTTTTGATTCTTATACATTTTAGTAGGGTGAGCAACAACAAACACAAGTACATCGTACTTTTTAGCAAAGACTTCTATCTTAGTTAAGTAATCCATAGTGTATCTGTTAACATCATCGCTAGCAGCATCTATATCTCTTACTTTGTTAAACGGATCAATAACTAAACATTTAATACCTTTACGTTTAACTAGCTCAGCTCCTTTCTTAAGTACGGCTTCTAAAGAGTATCTTTCCATATCGATGTGAAAGTAATTTGCATTACAGTGATCCGCTATCTGATTCCACTTATCTCCCCCAATATCTGTTTTGGCAGGCATACCCTCCCAGTGTTTACGCATTAACTTATGGGCGTGTAAAAAGGTCGGTACATTTTCAGGCGAAGCGTACGCTGTCTTCCAATTGTAACGTTTGTTATATCCCACAACCATTTGGTCAACAAAATCACTCTTACCGGAAGAAGGAATACCAGTGACAGTAATAAATTGACCGGTATAAGTTGAAAAGATATTGTCAAAGTCTTCAAGCCCAACCTGAAATCCTGGAGTAAAGCCATTGCGTACAAACTCGGTAATTTCGTCTTCGATATCCCTGAACGTCGTAACATTCTCCATTGGTACAGGCTTTGCCCCTGTAATACGCTCTGATAATCTTTCTTTCCCATACTTTTGTAAATATTCGTTAGCATCCTTGCAGTCTTCAAACGTTGTTATGAAGCACACTTCGGATCCTAATCTACGTATTAACTCAGTTTGTAATGCTAATCCGGCATCGTCTGTGTCAACAGCTAATATGATCTTCTCTTTGTCTTCAAAATAATCAATACAATTATCAAGATAATCAAGGTTATTAT
>Ga0209603_1001584_pt1 | contig 23333 bp, 18 predicted proteins | sample COGITO_mtgs_1206_FD_184812 | JGI IMG/M metagenome (GOLD analysis project Ga0209603, IMG submission 184812) | Pelagic marine microbial communities from North Sea - COGITO_mtgs_120607 (SPAdes) (version 2) | ecosystem: Environmental > Aquatic > Marine > Epipelagic ... | reverse complement strand
CTGACCCGGCTCGAGAATACTACAACGGCTTGATCGCTCAAGGTTATCCTCAAGAGAGTGCTCTGCAGTACACCCAACAGTACTACCCTGCTTTCCAAGGCTAAGTACGGCTCAACCTTCGCTTATCGAAACATATTCTTGGAAATGGAACTGTTCCTGACATGATTCGCCAATGGGTTGGTGGACATTACACCGTGCTCGGAACCGATGGCTTTGGCCGCTCAGACACCCGTGAAGCACTTCGTCGCTTCTTTGAGATCGATGGAGCAGCGGTTGCTCTTGCAGCACTTTCGTCTCTTGTAAGAGACGGTTCAATAGATGCAAGTGTCTATGAGAAAGGCGAGAAAGAATTCGGTATTTCAACAGAACGAGAAGACATCACTGAACTGTGAATTCATTCGCATTTCCGTCCGCTCGGTTCTCTAATGATGGCTTTGGTATTGTCTTACCTGCTTAGCAGAATTTCGAGTATGTCCTCAAAGCGATGCGTAGGAAAGCGTTCTATTTTGATACACTTCTCTATCAATACATCTATTTAACAAATCTCAGAAAGCAGTTTATGTCAGATGGTGAACCTGCTCAACAATTTTTCCAAACGCTCATGGGAGAGGTTCCGCCTCTGACGGAAGAAGAAATACAAGTCATGGAACCTGTATTCGAGTATATGCAACAAGTTCGAGGCAAACCAGCGTTAGAATCAACTGCACAAGTTTATGATTTGCTTACTGGAACGGAAAAACGAGCATCTTATTCCCATGAAATGATGTGGAGCCGTATTGTCAAAACATCCGATTGCATATCCTCTCTCTTACCTGAGAAAGGCACCTTGCTGGATTTGGGGTCAAATACTGGCCATCAACCTCTTTTTTGGGCATCGACAAGGCCTGACATGGATGTGCATGGAATCGAAATCTCCCCCCTTAATTGTGAGGTTGCTGAGGGTTGGAGGGCCGCACAGGGTATCGAAAATTGCTCATTCCACCATGGTAATTTCTTTGAACCACATCCTGTTCTTTCTGAAAAGAAATTCGATGTTGTAACTTCTTGCTTTAGCATGGAGACTGTACATGAATTCTATACAGAATATGACGCCAATTTTCCGGATTGGATACTTGATTCGCTCTCTAAAGACGGCAAAATTATTGCTTTTTTGACAGTTCCAAACCCGGAGGCTCTGGAAAAAATAATTCTCAAATGGAACTCACAAGGACTTCGACTCAACTCAATTGAAATGGTGAAAACCCCCAATCGAAATCATGCTCACCCATTGCTTGTTCTTTCTCAATCTGGTGAATCATTGCCCATAGAGCCAATAAATTGGTTTACTATGGAAGCAGCTCGATTACTTGGAAGTTTATGGCTTGTCCACAACCCACCGGGCGATAATCCGTTTATGTATGGCGAATATGATGATTATAATCTCGAACATTGCCTTCAATATCCGATGCGAATTGAAACATGGAGGTTTGGAAAAGGTTACCAATTTTCGAATAAGAATCGAGTTGAGGACTCCCTAGTCATGGAACTTTCACATCCGAATTGGATCGATGAAGGCACAGAGTTTTTCTTAGTGTTACAATTCGTTCCCGAACAAGATTCTCCGTATCCGATTGTCTCCATTCGGGCGCAAGATGGTTCAACGGAAGTGTCGGACAACGTAATGAATTCGCTGCAAGAGAGTGTTGAGGTTTCGAAAGACCCCAATCATCAACCAATGTTGTATTTGTCGAAGTACGTTGAAGCATTAAAAGAAATTTACAATTAATTTCTTCACTCGCTACCGACGAGTTTGTAATCATCAGAAAGTGGTGTAGCACCGGTTTCCATAAGGATGATTTTTCCGTCTTTGAATCGCATGAAGGACATGACAGCCTCAGAATCGGAATCGTTTGCAAAGTGAACAATTGAGTGAGCAACGCCAACTTCATCGTTTTCGAAAAGAATTCTTTGATTTTCTCCTTTCGGTGGACTTCCGCCACTGACGAATCCAAGAATGTCAGATTTGCTCATGGTGATTCCGCCCACGTGTGGGTTGAACACGCAATCATCGTGAATGATGTTTGTAAGTGCGTCGACATCTGCGTTTTCCCAGGCTTCGTTATATGCTGCTATGATAGACATGGTCAACGGCTACGCGCCAGTTTCTTAAACCTCTCGCCGAGTAAATCTCCGGTCTTTCTTACTGCCATTTTGAAGACACACCTGCATACTGTCTTTCTGTTCGGTTTTCTTTCAGTTCTTATTCACACCTTTCGAACATCTCTGTTTGAGAATTTAGAGTAGTTTTTCAAGTAATCTCTCTACCAGGGAGTAACAACTGATTCTGTGAAGGGTTTATTCGATACATGCGTTAGGAGCCACTATGAATGAAGAGCAGACACGCAAAGTCCTCATCGATAAGGCGATGGAGAAAGCGGGTTGGAGTATTGGAAAGACCGAGAGGCATGATTCAAGAGAAGAGTTTGTGATTTCACTACCTGACGGTAAAAAGCAGTTTGTTGATTATACGCTGATGTATAAAGGAAAAGTACTCGCTGTTGTCGAAGCAAAGCGCATCAGCCGAGGCGTCGAAGAGGCTCAAGAACAGGCCCGACAATATGCAGATAATATACAGGCATATGTTCAACCAAATGAGCCATTACCATTTATTTTCTACACCAACGGTCATGAACTTTACTTTTGGGATTTAGAAGGCGGCTATCCACCTCGAAAGATTAAGTCGGGTAATTATCCAACGCCAGAGGATCTTCATTATATGATGTGGAAGTCACAAAATCAAACCTCAATGGCTGCTACAGAGATCGATGCAAGTATTGCAGGACGTTCTTACCAAACCGCTGCAATTCGGGCGGTTACTGAGAAATTTGAGCACGCTAAGCAACGTGAAGCGTTGTTAGTCATGGCCACAGGTACTGGAAAAACCCGTACAGCCACTGCTTTGGTTGATGTAATGCAAAAATCCAAGTGGGCGAAAAAAATCCTCTTCTTGGTCGACCGACGTGAACTGCGTCAGCAAGCTTTAGATGCTTTCAAAGAACACTTGCATGAACCGTTTGTTTACCCTCAACCTGGCGACAAATCTTTCCCTCTCGATCGCCGCATTTATGTTCAAACATATCACACCATGCTGAACATGCTGCAAAAGCAGGAAGACTACGTGTCTCCCTTTTTCTTTGATTTGGTAATTATGGACGAAGCTCACCGTTCTTTATTTAACACATTTAAAGAAATTATTGATTACTTTGATTCTTTTAAGCTAGGCCTTACCGCAACGCCAAAAGATAAAGTCCAGGCGTCATCATATGCATTGTTTAATTGTCCAACGGATGAACCAACCTACGAATATTCTTATGAGAAAGGGGTTGAAAGCGGATTCCTCAACGATTATGGCGTTTTGAAAGTGAGAACTGGTTTTCAAATTGACGGTTTGAGCGGGGCAGACTTAACAGATGCACAGCGCCAAAAGTTGCAACTTGAAGGGATTGACCCAGATGAGATCGATTTTGAAGGTAAAGACTTGGAAAAGAATTTCACAAATAAAGACACGAATCGAAAAATTCTGATGGAACTTATGGAACAAGGAATCAAGGACGAATCAGGCACCACAGTTGGCAAGACAATCGTATTCTGTGCAACACAGAATCATGCGGTTGCAATGCGCCAACTTCTTGATGAGATGTACCCGCAATACAGGGGGCTATTGGGTGCTGTCATTACTTCCAATATAGAAAAGGTTCATGGAAAAGATGGATTAATTAATCGATTTAAAACCCAAGATTACCCGCGTATTGCCTTCAGCGTTGACATGCTTGACACAGGTATCGATGTTCGAGAATTGGTAAATTTGGTCTTTGCCAAACCAGTACGTTCTTGGATAAAGTTCTGGCAAATGATTGGACGTGGCACTCGTGTACTTGAAGTGGATCCACTCCTTAGGAAACCGTGGTGTACACAAAAAGACAAGTTCCTCATCATTGACTGCTGGGAGAATTTTGAATTTCACAAAGAAAACCCCAAAGCAGGTTCAGTAAGTTCAGGGATGCCGTTGCCAGTACGTCTGTTCAAGGCACGATTAGAACGTATGAAAGCAGCAGCTAACGCCAATGACAAAGATACCGCTATTCGAATGCGAGATTCGCTACGAACTCAGGTTGAAGGACTCCCAGAAAACAGTGTGGTCGTTAAGGATAAAGCGAGCAAGTTACATAAAGTTCAAAATGATCTCTTTTGGGAGGGATTAATTTGAGTAAAAAGAGTATTGAGTATCTTGGTGTGGAGATTTCTCCAATTATGCGAGCGGTCATGGTGAAGGATGTGGCAGAAATGCAATGGTCTGTCGATATTCTCACACTCTCAAACGTTCGTCGTCAAGCAGATCGGACCGAATTGTTTGAAGCTAAACGCGATAGATGTATTGAGAAAATCAAAGAATTACCCCTCTCTCTTAAAAACGTTAAAAAGCATAAAAACCTCATCCTAGAATGCGTTAAACCAACCTTTTGGGACAGCGCTACTGAAGAAAAATTAGACCAAGTAATAGCTGAATTAGGCCCATTAATGACTCATCGGGATCCATCTCAAAGCGCTTTTCGGGTATTGGATCTTAGAGATTCAGTCCGAATTCGCACTTGGTTGGATTTAGATGGTACTGCAGTACCTAAAACGAAGTACAGAGACACAGTTAGGGCCTACATCTCTGGATTGGCCTCTCAAAGTGAGGCTGTACGTAAAGTACGTGATGGCGTAGTTGTAACTTCACAGGAAATTCAAGACATCGTGTTACTGTTTGAGGGTTGTGAACATCCTATCAGTGTTGACACTTTGCAGGAAGCATGGGGTGCGAAGCGAGTCAGTCTTGAAGAATTCCTCGCTCATATCTTACGAGGTGAAGATCTGCCGGATTGGGAAACCAAAGTGAAAGCTGAGTTTGAAGCGTTTCTGCAACAACATTCAACCTTCAATACTCGACAGATTGAGATGCTGAATGCACTTTGTACCTATGTCATTGACAATGAAGCAGTGGCTCGTTCAGACCTCGTCTATCTTGGTTCATTTACTCAAATCGACCAAGGAGGGTTTCCAGGAGTCTTTGAACCCAATCAGGTAAAGGAGATTCTAAACTTTACAGATATCCTAACTGCGTGAATGAAGGTCGCGAGTAAAGCAATTTATTTGTTTCAGTTATCGCTTTATGCTTGTTCTTCAGTGGCATCATTGGGTTCGGCAAAAAGGTGATTGATTAGGGAAGGCCACTTATCCTCAATTCCGAGACGGGCAGTCAAATGATACGCTTGTTGGAGGAGACTTTCTTTTAGCGAGTCAGATAGCATCCCCATCGGGCCACCTTTGTAAATTGCATCACGTAAATTTGCCATACCAAGCATGTACCATTCTGATGATTCATCGTCTTCTTTTAAATCGAGACAATCCGCAACGATGTTGAAGCATGAACGAACAAAGAGATATGGGTCTCCTAAGAGTTCACTTAGTGAATGTTCACGAATAGAATATTTTTTCGATTCAGTGAATCGTTCAGCAGTACTCAAGAATGAAGCATATCGATGACACGCACTGTGTACGGTTCTCACCGATATCGAATCAGAATCTGTACCGGGTTCAAGTTCAGCAATCATTTGGAAATACGTTTCGGCTTTTTCCTTATATCCCCCTTCATCGAGGTATATTGCCAACTGTAAGTGGGTTGACGCCATAGCTTCTGTTTGAACCTCAGTACTAAGTGCTTCTACTCTTTCATTGAGTATTGCTATTGCTTTTTCCAAATCTCCTCCAACTCGAAGCCTCTTTGCCAGACTTTTAGCGAGAGTACAAGCCTCGTCGACTCCTTTTGCTGAATTGATTTCTCGAATATGTATTTCAACTTCTTCAGCACTTATTTGCTTCGGGGCCAATTCAATGCATCGATTCATAAGATCAACTAAATCTCCCACATCGAGCCTTTTGTGTAAGCGAATTCTTGTCGTGAATATCGCTTTCAACAAGTGGTGAGAATCGGGTTCACTGGCAGTTCTTTTTGACAAATCCAACAGTTCATTACGATTTCTTTCAACAGTCTCTTGTGATGGTGCAAATGTGCCGTATGTATCGAGCAGTGAGTCCCAAAATTCGAAAATATCTTCTTGTATTGAAATAATCATACAGAACCTTTCACAGCGGTTCAAAATACCCGTCCCCCAATTTGGCCAAGATTCTTCATTTACACTTGTCTCACACCATTTTCTAACAGAATTTGCCCACATAGTGAACCACTTCCCGCTTTCTTCCTCTTCGGCTTGGTTGTTGAATGATAGCTCAATTAGGTGTTCAATCATTTTTTCTGCTAATGAAGATGCAGCATGCCATTTTGATATTTCTCCAAGTGCATCATAAGCCAATTGCACAAATTCAGGGAAAAATGAGAAATGTTGGACATTATTTGCAAACAAAAAAGATACTACCTCGTGTAATGCAATCGCTCTACCATTCTCTGGAAATCGTTGAGAAAACTCTTCAATGATAGACTCCATTCCTGCTTTGAGCGATTCTTCATCTGAAGAAGCTTGGGCGGATTCAAGAACCCGTTGAGAAATCTCCTGAATTTCCTCTGGTGTCATGCTTGAAGCATTGGGTTTGCTTGTAAATACTTATTCATTGAATTCTTGTGTTCTTTCTACGACGTAACTGTGATTATTTTGGAAAAACTTCTGCCCACTTTGGTAATGTTTTCATCAGTTTCTTGATGCCTTCAACATCAATTTTTCCATCTTTGTACGGCAGTAAACAGGATAGTAATTTTTCCCGTTCACCACTAATCTTTCTTTTGTACTGGTATCTCCAACTCTCTCTGTTTATCATCCAAGCGACAAACATTGCGACACTTTCGTGGTTGTATTCTTCTTTCAACTCAATCATCTTTGTACAATCTCTGCAGTAATAATCTTCTGGCATATATGTTGCATGTCCCGGATTGCCATCATAACCGAAGGCGATTGTTCCTGCTTTTCCATTGGGCTCTACATAACCCCCAATTTCAACACTCTTTACGCCGGGATTGCCACTTCCGTAGTTATATGCTACCACTCGCTTTGTGTTTGTACCCGCCTTACCTCCTCCCATGTTGTTTTTGTTGTTGTTTAGTTGACACGTGATATAGGGGTGGCCAGTAAAATCGTGACTAGGATAATCCAAATCTCGGGGAGAAAACCGAATACCTTTTTTCACTACTCCAATGCGTGACACTTCTGTTTTTCGCAGATCCATTTTTAGGAATAGTTTGTTGAATCTACTGAAATTCATTTTCCTACGAGTCCATAATGAAATCATACTCGTCGCCAAGAATATTATTTGGTCCTTGATGCTAAGTGACTGTATCGTGAGGTTTTTGAAGTTAGAAATCGCGGATACTCCCGGAGGAAATCTCCACATTTGTTCTCTGATTTGAGTAATGTGGTAGATTTTTTCTTTTGATGAAAGGGGAATAAATCGCCACTTAGGAATGAGTACAAATGTATCTCGATTCACATAATAAGTGCGTGGCATGAGGCTAGCCCTGAGTGTTGAGGCTTCCTTTCCTACCGGGATAAAGATTGATCCCTTAGGGAAAGGCGTGTAGTTATCATTTGGTAACAACCATTTTCCGATAACGCCATATTCTGCAAACTTTGTTCCCCTTGATACTATCGGTATGGCATTTTTTTGCCAATTTTTTTGGGTTTTGTCTGGTAGATCAAAACCGTCTAAGTTGTCGAAACTGTAGCCGTATTTTTTTCTCCCTTCGTACCATGGGCTCCGTTCAGTTTCACTTCTAATAACTCGATACGGGCAATTTGGATCGGAATTATCTAACCTGAATTTTTCGGGCAAGTCTTCACCTCATCAATAGCGAATACCGCCAGTATTCTTCCCAATTCTCGTTCATTCGAAGTAATTGTTCTTCTTTTACCTCTTTAGTGTCGGGGCTTGGTATATGAGCAGTTCCAATCCAATCACCAATCCAATTGTTTTCGCTATCTTGTTCAAGTTTGGTATTACAACTGGCTCCAAATAGCGGTTCTTGTCCAGATTCTGGAATACGTGTTAATGCAATTTCGGATTTATTTTGATAGGCCAGCGTCCATCGTTGTCGCATTTGTTGCCATAGAGATTTTCCGTGTTTTCTTATATTTCGCGGGTTAATAATCCGGCCTTTATTAGCAACATGAGTACGTGCATCATTCTTCCACAACGCCATCCATACGTTATGGTCCGGATTGTGGCCTTGATTTGTATGTGGCTTCATTACTACGATCGCAGAGGTGTTTGAGCTAATGTCCCCTGCGGGATCAATCTTGAATATTTCTCGATCCATTTCCATGGTTGCAATTAGGCTATGTTTGCTTAGAAGTTCTTTTCGCAGTGTTTTTTGTTTTAGATCTCTCGTTTTAACTAGAGTTTTATTTGCTACAGGCATCAACGCTATAACAATCCCATTTTCTTGACATAATTCACATGCTCTCATCAAGAATTCAAATGCCATTTTTGGTTGAGCTTCATTTTCAGCGTGAGGTGGATTGCATAAAATGACATTTGGATTAAATTCTTCTACGAACTGTTTCGCTTCATTGGAAAAGCAATCCGTCTTGCGAATGTTTTGGAAATCAAACCCTTGGAGTTTGGCCACATTCTGTGCAATTCCTGCCATGTATTCGTTGGTATCAAATCCTGCAAAGTTTCCTTGAATACTTTCTAACTCAGAAGGAGGAATCTTACCTTTGATATTCTGAAATGCAGCTGAAAGGAAAGTCCCAGTCCCACAAGTGATATCCAAAACTTTGCTTTCCTTTGTTAGTTCTGCCAAATCACACATCAATTCAGCAATGTGCTTCGGTGTCTTCACCATGCCCTTACTCGAATACTCCGAACCAAATGCCAGAAAACCATCAATAAACTCAGATTCTAATGATATGTTTGCTCCATCAGGTGTGTCTTTCCGGATAACTCCCTCAATCAAATCTTTACACAATTTTTCAATTTGCTCTTTCGACAAATGTTTTATTGCATCACCAGCGTTTAGATTTGCCTTCGTACAATCAATAATTTCTGCGGCAGGCGCAATAATATTCGCTAATGGTTCCAGTTCGTCAACAATTTCATCCTGTTCATCACCGCCGCCCTCTAATTCGGCATCCTCATTGCCAATATCGGCATCGTTTAGAGCCGCATCATCATCATCAGATTGTTCAAATGGTGCATCCGGAATCTGTTCAGGTATTGCATCTGGAAGGTCGATTGGGTCTTCATTCACTTCATCATCGGTTTGTTCTGATGCTGGATTGTTTTCATTCGGGCTCGAATTAGTCATTCTTCCTCGCCTCCTCTTGCCATTTCTCGCTCATAAGCTTGTATAATCGCTTCGACGTGCTCTTCCCTGGAACCTGCTGGCTGCAAAAAATAGCTTTGGCACTCCTCATCTTGAAGGGCAACAAGCAAAGAAGAAAGGGTCAAAGCCCGTTTGTCCGTTGGCTGATATAGGCTGGTGATTGGCTTGAGCTGTTCCTTTATTTCATCAATGTCTCTTGTAGCATCCACGAGATATTGTGGGTCATACATAGCCGCATCGATATAATCTTGTAAAGTGATGACTTCATTGATTGGAGATTGTGCAGGATTGTTGTATGTCATCGGGACGATATCGTAGTGCTTCAATAAATCACCTTCCATTTTCGATTGTCTCTGGAAAAAAGTAGCAATCGAATACGAACCAGATTGAACTTCATCATCTGTACCGCTTACTGCTAAGCCAATGATTGAAAAACGCTCTCGGCAATGATGCATGTACCACATGACTCCATCAACTGCATAATCTTTGATATCATTCGGATGTCGTTTTTGCCGTTCTATGATATCTGGAAACTGGACGTGATTCTTACCCTGGTCCTTGCTTTTTGTGGGCTTCACTTCAACTAGGAAAATGAGGCGTGGTTTGCCGGGGATGTCATAGACAAGAATATCAGGGCGTCCAGCCTTACCCTTCCCGTTTTTTGAGCTCGTAGCTAAGCATTTCGTAAGGTCGCTGTTGGGCTTGGACTTCTTTACCGATTCAGTACTCACAACAATTTCATCAATGTCAAAACCGAAATCCGCTTTCAATTTTTCAACGAAAGCAATCGTTGTGTCGTTCTCGGACATATCAATACTATATTTTTCGCAGTAAATAAATAGTGTGGCCATAAAAGTTGATAAGCCAGAAGGTGTTGCACTCATCTGAGCGCATATATTTGGAGGGGAGAGAATCAGAGAGAAGACGCATCAGACAACGCTTGGCGAAATTGTAATGTTTCGCAGAGGGACCTCATACCGTGGCGACGACTTAGCAGACTCTGAGTTTTCAGGCACCCCCATGATCAATATGAAATCTTTCACGAAAAACGGAGAGTACCGTCCTGAAGGCATCAAATTCCATAATGGGAATTTGAGAGAACGAGATTTCATCAAACCGAACGAGATCATTCTTGCGAATACAGATTTGACTAAGGAAGGCGATATTCTTGGAGCAGCCATTATGCTTCCCAACGAATTGGTTGAAAGGCAGGTTATTGGATCTCATCATACGACAATACTTTCAGTCACAAGTCAAAAAGTAGACCCGCACTATCTTACTCATCTCATCAACAGCGTGAAAATACGGAATGAAATTAAACGATTTCGCAGAGGTGCTACGGTTAAGGGAATCATCACTGATGATTTGAAGAGACTTATCATCGAACTCCCCTCTCTCGAAGTGCAGAAGAAAATAACAAAAATTCTTGACAAAGCATACGAAGTCGAAAGGGACTCTGACAAAATGAGAACCCTCCATCAAACGCTGACCAAACTTGTATTTTACCAGATGTTTGGCGATGTACGGATCAACGATCGACGGATTCCTCTCAAAAAAATCGGTGATTTTTGCACCGTTGTCAACGGCTCTACACCCCGCAAAAGCGAACCTTCCTTTTGGGACGGCGATATTCCTTGGGTTTCACCAAAGACGCTTAGTAAACTTGAGACGCCTTGGCTCCAACAACCTACGCGTTATATCACACAAGAAGGATATTCCAGTTGCTCTACACATATGGTTGAAAAAGGCAGTATTTTGTTTAGTTCTCGCGCCCCGATTGGGCTGGTTGCTATTGCCTCATCGCCTGTTTGCACAAATCAAGGTTTCAAAACTTTAACCAAATTCGAAGAGAATGCAACGCCTGAATATATGTATCAATTAATGATTGAACTCAAAGGCCTCATTGCATCAATGGGCCGTGGAGCGACTTTCTCAGAAATTGGAACAGGGATATTCCAAAGTATTGAAGTACCGTTACCCCCACTTCACCAACAGAGGCTCTATTCCTCACTCTTCGATTCAATATGGACTTCTGCACACTCTCTTACCTCTTTGAGGGAGTTCAAAGTTGACATATTGTCTGCAATAAAACAGGAGTACTTAGCATGATTACAAACGAAATGATAGCCGAAATTAAGAAATTATGGAATGCCCTTTGGTCTGGTGGTATTGCTAACCCTCTTTCATGCATGGAACAAATCTCATATTTCCTCTACATGCGACGTCTTTCAGTCATGGATGAAGTTGCACGAATAAAAGCTGAATTTGCTGGTGAAACTTTCTCTTCATTGTTTGAAGGGCGTGCCGATTGTCGATGGGACCATTTCAAGCATTTTGATGGTGAAACAATGCTTGTTCACGTGCGAGATGTTGTTTTCCCCTGGATTAAAGAAGACATAGGGGCGCAAGGTGATTTATTTGCCGAAGCAATGAAAGATGCCGTGTTCCTTATCCCAAACAGCCGATTGATTATTGAGATGGTTAACAGAATCGACAAAATTTACGAACTCATCAAAAAAGAAGAAAAAGCTGGACAATCGTTTAACGATGTTCAGGGGGATATTTATGAAGAATTTCTTTCAGAAATTGCCTCTGCAGGAAAGAACGGACAATTCAGAACTCCTCGACACATCATTCAAATGATGGCCACTATGCTTGACCCTCAGCTTGGGGAGACAGTATGTGACCCATCAGGTGGTACCGCAGGTTTCCTTCTTGCAGCCTATCAGCAAGTATTGACAGCAAATACTTCTGATGCATATTGTTCAACCGACCGCTTCGGTTTAGTGCACGGTACTCGTGGTGATAGGATTACGGATCCTCGGAATTGGGAACTATTACGAAACGACTCTTTTTTCGGGTTTGATTTTGATACAACCATGGTTCGAATAGGTGTCATGAATCTTATGGTTCACGGCCTTACAAATCCACGTTTCAAGTATCAAGACACGATGTCGAAATCATTCAAAGAGTTCAACAAATACGACATCGTACTGGCAAACCCACCGTTCAAGGGCAGCATCGACAAAGGCGATATTTGGGAAGAATCAAGATTGTCGACAACCAAGACTGAATTGCTGTTTGTTGACAGAATCATTCAGTTGCTGAAACCAGGTGGACGTGCTGCTGTGATTGTTCCTGATGGTGTTCTGTTTGGTTCATCGAAGGCTCACAAGGCTGTTCGCAAACTCATGGTTGAAGAATGTGGTCTGCAAGCTATGGTTTCACTGCCTTCAGGTGTGTTCAAGCCCTATGCTGGTGTTTCAACTGGAATTCTGTTCTTCACAAAGGGCGACACAACAGACAAGGTTTGGTTCTATGACATGCAAGCAGATGGTTTGAGTCTTGATGACAAGCGCGACCCTGTCGATGAATGCGATATCCCTGATATTCTTGAGAAATGGGCTAACCTAGACCCGAGTGGTGAAAACGACCGTACAAGCAAGGCTTTCTTTGTCGATAAAGACGAGATTGTTGGAAATGACTTCGACCTTTCCTTGAACCGATACAAGGAAATTGTGTATGAGCCAATTGCCTACGACCCTCCACTTGTTATCATTGCACAGCTCAAAGAATTGGAAGCGAAGATTATGTCTGACCTTGAAGATCTTGAGCGCATGTTGAAGGAATAAATCGTGGGTGTGTGACTGAATGCTTGAGCAGTCGGTACCCCCTGAGTCGTACTATTTCAAAGAGTTACATTTTGATGGTATATGCCTTATGGTGGTGGACCTGTTCAGCGAGACATGGGTGCCAGTCTTGGCGCCATTGAGGTGAAGGAATGGATTGGCCAACTGTAACGCTATCTGAAGTTGCAGAAATCAATCCAAGATTGCCAAAAGAGATGCGCTTACAATCTGAAATGGATGTGGCATTCCTACAAATGGCATCGGTTTCAGAGCAAGGTGGAATTCTCGATGTGGAACTAAGAAAGTTAGAGGATGTTGTCAAAGGTTTCACTTATTTCGCACAAGGTGATGTTATCGTTGCAAAGATTACGCCCTGCATGGAGAATGGAAAAGCTGCATATATCGACCATCAAATTCCAACAGAAATTGGTTTTGGGTCAACTGAATTCCATGTAATTCGCCCGGGACCAAAACTGGATGGAAAGTACCTTTTTCACCTGATTTGGTCCGATAAATTTCGTTTTATTGCTGAGAAAAACATGACTGGCACTGCAGGTCAAAAAAGAGTCCCTACTTCATTCATTCAAAGATACAAATTTGCACTACCACCATTAGATGAACAGAGAAGAATTGCTGCCATTCTCGACAAGACAGAAGAAATAAAGAAAGATACACATGAATCGGAAGAGTTACGTGATGTTTTCACTCATTCTCTTTTCATTGATATTTTCGGAGATCCAGTGATAAATCCTATGAATTGGGAAGAAGAAAAAATTGAGAATCTATGCGAGAGAATATTCGCTGGCGGTGATGTCCCTAAAGATAGTTTATCGAAAGAATACACTGCGGAATATACCATTCCAATTTACTCTAACGGTAAAGCAGAAAAATCACTGTATGGATTTACCAGTATTCCTAAGGTAGACAAGGACAGTGTGACAGTTTCAGCCCGTGGAACTATTGGTTTTCCAGTCGTTAGGAAAGCACCTTTTTATCCTATAATCCGGTTAATTGTCGCAATACCTAATACGGAAAAAGTCAACCTCCAATATCTGCGTTCTGCAATATCATATCTGGAATTTGGAAAAGGAGGTTCATCTATACCTCAATTAACAGTTCCAATGTTGAAATCAAGAACTGTACTTGTGCCACCTATCGACTTGCAAGAAAAATTTTCACGTATTTTGGAATCAGTGAAAAACGTACCAAAATCTACAGAACTGGCTAAAAATAACTCATTATCGATTGTACAACAAATATTGAATTAAAACTTATTTTTGGATTCTCAGTGGCTTTGCAGAGGATTCAGCACTGGGCTGAATAATGGTTTCAATGGGTGAAACAGTGCATTTCGCACGTTGCACTGAGGGCTGACGTAGTGACTAGTCCGTGAGCAGACCCCCTGAGCAACTAGCCGAACCCAGTGAGACCACTGCTGAACCCTCTGTTGAATCAGTGTCAACAAGGGTATGGACAACCCCTAGCAATGCAAGTGCGTATTCAAATAGTAAAAAATCTAGAATATCTAACGTGTTTGGAAATAAGAAAAATAAATCACGAACAGTAGCTTATGCTCGAGTCTCCTCAAAGCGTCAAGCAGAAGAGGGAGTCAGCCTTGATGCTCAGGTAGAACGCCTGATTGCTTACGCAGAATTCCGAGGATTAGAATTAGATCCTGAAGACATCTATATCGACGATGGAGTATCTGCCGCAATTCACCTTTGGTCGCGACCAGCAGGCCGAAAAATGCGAGAGACCATCTATCATGAGCGAGTTGGTCATGTTCTCGCATTGAAGATGGACAGACTTTTCAGAGATGTGCAGGATTGTTTGGGTTCTGTGGATGAATTGAGAGGAATTGGCGTAGACATCCACATTCTCGACCAAGATGGTGGGACATTAGACACCTCGACTTCTATGGGACGTTTCTTCCTGACTACCATTGCCAGTCTTGCTGAATTAGAGCGCGGACAGATATCAGAGCGCACAAAGATTGCAATGAAGCATCTTAAGGACAATGCTAAAGTATTCACAGGCCCAATCTTTGGCTGGGATAGGCAAGGCGACAATATCGTTCCAAATTGGAGAGAGCAAGATACCATAGATTACATGCGGCACAGGCACTTTGTCCAGGATTGGTCAGGAAACAGGATTGCAAAACATCTCGATGAAATGAGTGTGAAAGGCAAACTCGGTGGTTCTTGGACATCAAGTATGGTCCTCAGAACATGTCGATACGAATTCCACGAAACACGCAGGATGTTTGAACATCCTGAGTGGTGAGGCAGTCAACCGTATCATGACTCAGTTGCTTGGTAATCAATACAAATCGAAATTTATTCCTTTATCTTTCAACCATTTTTCATGGGCTTCAAAATCAGGACTAGCCTTTTCGAGCACTCTCCAAAATCGTTTAGAATGATCGGGGACAATCAGGTGAGCAACCTCATGGCTTACTATGTATTGAACAATATTAGAGGGGAGTGTCATACATTTCCAATGAAAGTTCACTGTCATGTTTTGCGAACAGCTACCCCAACGAAAACCCAAATCAAGAACTTGTGTTTTGGGAATTTCCACTCCTAAATCCACAGCAGATTTTTTCACCATAGAGGGAATTTTTAGATAACCCCTCTTAGTAAAAAACGCACGAATTTGTTTTTTCCTCTCCTCCTTTCTCAACTGCAAGTAACCGTTTGGAACATGAATATGACCATTTGCGAATGTAATTGCATCAACATTTTGAGACTCTTGTAAGCCCCATCTTCGACCAAGATATTTGATTGAAAGCAAATCGTCTTCATCACTTCTATTCTTTTCAATTTCTTCCCATTCGATTGATTTTCTTTCAATCCATTCTAACTTTTGATCTAATAGTGTATGCAATTCCTGTTCTGTGGTATCATGTGGGCATCGGATGATGAAACGCCCGTTTCTGTCTAATATTATCGAAAATGTTTTCCTAGAAGATTGAATTACTTCGTATTCTCGACCACGATGTTCAATCATCTCCTCTCGACCTCGCTTCCCAAGTATTCAACACCTGATCTATGATTTCATTTCTATTTTCATAAAGTGAATCGTTCTCAGTATTGATCAAAGTAGTTTCAATGAAAACCCTGATATCACGGGGTCTAATATGCTCTAATTGGTTAATATCATGCAAGTATTGCTGGATTTGTAGGGATGATGTAATTATTATCTCGTGATCTTCAGGATTTGGTTCACCCCCGAAACCTATCTGCCTCAAGATTCCGAAAATCGCAGCACTATCACGATTCAACCTTTCATCTTGAGTTGGTCTTCCCTGTTGCATTTCGTAACCAATTTCCTCCAAAACGAGTTGCATCTGATCCCAATCTTCCCCATGTTGCACTATTGCTTCTTCCAACCTTGCCAATAGATTCTCAAATAGTTCGGGGTCAAGATCTCTATTCTCATTCAACACCCTTCTGAGGTGGTGGATCATTGCCATAGCACGAGGCCGACCATCGCGGTGATGGCGTCGCATGTGTTCTGCAAATCCCTCTGAAAAAATATCTATTGGAGGAATTCTAAGATCGATTTCGATTTCTAGAAGGGCATCATTAATCATTTGTTGGACTTGTCGTCCGAGGCGCCTTAGATTTAGAGTTCTATCACGATATCTCTCCCTAACGAGGCCCAAGATGTGTCCGAATCTTCTGGCAGAGAGAACATATACACGGGATTCAGGATGGTTGTAGCAAATCTCCATTGCCTCTAGGAACCTGTCAAAATGAATCTTGAAATTAACTCTATTCTGAATGTTCTCGTCGTCCATCAACGAAATGCAAGTCTCTTGGATTGTATATAGTTCCTCTCCAGTAGTTTCGCCATGTGAAATGTACTGGGCTATGTTTTCTATGCCCAAATCATCTACGAAAAATGATACCAATCTTTCATGACGACTTCTAAGAATCTCGAGTTCCATTTCGAAATCAAGTAAACCTCCTCCTTCGAGATCTCCATAGTCGCCATCATACATCGCCATTGCTTCTCTAAGATTTTGCGAAAATCCTGCGAAATCGACAATAAATCCACGATTCTTTCCCCTAGCTACTCGATTCACACGTGATATTGCTTGAACCAGTGAGTGGGTTCGTAGACGTTTGCCGAAATACATCACTTGCTCCACAGGAGCATCGAATCCTGTCAAAAGCATATCACAAACACAAATGATTCCGATTCCCGAAGTTGGATCAGTCACATCAAAATTTCTTAGGAAGTTTGCTTTCCCGTTTAACTCTCTATTTTCTCTTCTAGCTATTGTTACGCGTGGGTCTTCGTTGGTCCCATCAGATGACACAATCGCAGTCGCATTTAGAATTCTTAACCGGTCTAGGACTAGAGGGTCTGGGTTCTGCTCAGCTTCCATTTCTTCGAGTTGTAAAGCGATTTCTTGACGGATATAATTGCGGAAGTGAATTGCTGCAAGTTTGGTTTGTGCGACTACCTGGGCTTTGAATCCATTTGGCAGAATTTCATTCACATAGTGACGTACAATCTCCCTCGATACTCTTGCTACCCATTCTTCACTGGATAGAATAGCCGAATAATTACCATATCTTTCAATGAGGCGGGCACGAGCTAATTCTCTTTCATGTTCGAGATTCGCAAGCTCCTCTTCGGTCTCTTGCCCAAGAGGTTGATATTCGATTGCCATCATTGCATCCATATCATTTCCAAGCTCTTCGTCTAAATTTTCATGAGTGGAACATCCAATGTAAGTGATTGGCAAGGTTGCTCCGTCTTCGATGGATTCTCTTGGCCTATACTGATCTATGTAACGACCACCGAAACGCCTCATTGTTCTTCCCTCACTAGTTTCTGGGTCAGAAATTAGAGGAGTCCCCGTAAACCCGATTCTAGTTGCTTGTGGGAATGCTTCGAATAAGTTGTCACTGAGTGAGGGTTTAGTCGGATCACTTCTCTGAGTTCTATGGGCTTCATCAATCATTATCAAAATTCTAGATGACTCATTGACTGTACCAAATTCTTCAATCTCTTGAGGCAGTTGATCGAGAATCTTCTGATCCAGTTGATTGGCAATGGAATCCCAGGATATACCTTCACGTGTCTGAAATTTATGCATCATTACAAGACTGACATCCGAAGTCTCTGTACAAAGCCTTTCTCTCATGTGATTAGTTGAGTCAATCACTACAGCATCTTCACCTATCAATTGCGCTGTATTGCTTAATTGTTCTTCAAGAGATGTGCGATCATTAACAAGGATGATTTTGTGGTCACGTAAATCTTCATCCACCTTTAACATCCGAGCGGCGAACACCATTGTGAACGATTTACCCGAACCAGTTGTATGCCATATGACTCCAGACCTGTCCTCAGGGGTAGTTCCAGTTCGAAGCCCTTCAACGATTGCTTGGGCCGCCCGATATTGTTGATGCCTGGTAACAATTTTAACGACACCATGCTCAGTAGTTTGAAACACAGTTGAGGTTCTCAATATATCGAGAAATCGATGTTTGTCAAGCAAACCGTAAATCAAAATTTCTTGGGGCCTTGCACCTTCAGAACCGAGGAGGTCGTCAGGAATTTCTTCATCGTGTCTAAGCCTCCAAGGATAGTAAAACCGCTCTGTAGCGGTGATGCTCCCATAATCACAAGCCTCGCCGCAAGTTCGTATGCAAAGTAAATTCGGGTGGAACAGACGCGCGTCACCTTCGCGAATTCCAAAACCGCGCTGGTCTGAGTAACGTTGGAGTTGCTCAAAAGCCTCCTCCATCGGGTCAGCATCGTTACCTGTCGCTCGTTTAGCTTCGACCACAACGAGAGGTAAACCATTGACAAAGCAAACAACGTCTGGAATGATGAATTGCTTAGCACCTCCAGGTGTATCAATCCGAAACTGATTCATTGCGAGAAACTCGTTTGCCTCCACATCCTCAAAGTCAATCAATTGGACGGTGCGATTTGCCTCACCCGGCACAGTCACAGGAATGCCTTGGCGAAACAGCTGCTGAATGTTCATGTTAGCCTCAATCAGAGAACAACCGGCCAATTCTGTTGTGATTGTTCGTATCACTTCATCGATTTGATCAGAGGATAATTCTCCTTCCGAACTGTTGATTCTTTGTATGGAGCGTCTGAAATCATCCTCTAGAATAACGTCTAGGAAGGAGGTGCGCCTACTTTCTGTAGGGTCCTGAGGAATAGCCTCACCTTGATCGATTGTCTCCCAACCAATACGGTTCAACATCTCAAGAAATGGACGCTCAACTTCGGTATATTCAGTCATACAAATCCCCACACATGAAACTAGATAGTATTCCAGATCTCGTCATATTGACCTTTTCTTTATTCTCTATCTCAATCTCAATCAATCTATCAATCTCCCTAATTGAATCTACTATGACTGTTTTTTGTTCAGCAGGTACATTTGGAACCATTACTGAATGAACATTTTTTCTGTCCAAGGAGGGTACGCCAGTTGAAATTGCATATTGTTCAATTCTCATCCATTCTAGTAAAATTGCAACATAATTCGGATCGTTACCTCGGAAATCTACTACATACAGAGATGTATTCAAGGGCCAAAAATCGCAACTTGAAACATGAATTTTTCCTATTGTACCACTTCTGCCAGTAATCACACCGAGGGGTTGTATTTTTGCTATGTTATGAAAACCGACAACTCCATTTGAACCGAAAATTGGAACATCTCCTTTTACTCTTTCTTGCGTAGGTAAATCATATCCTCTCTTCAGTTTAGCTACATCTAAAAATGGAATTTGTTGATTACCTTGCATAATTTGATTCGAGAAGAACTCATCAATCAATCCCGTTCGAATGTAGTATAATTTTGACATCATTTGTTCAATTAATCCCAAATAGAGATCTAGTTCTTGCAACGATGAAATCACATTTGATATCGAGTTAGGATTGTATGGAATGGGGATGCTTCGCAAGTTATTTTGAGAGATTTGTTGAACACTTGTTTGAGTAACAAAGCGTGAAAAACGTGGCATCTTAGTTGCATACTCGAAAAAGTACCGCAGATACTCTACAGGTAAGTCCCCTGTGGCACGTATTCTGTAGATATGATTCTGAAAATAACAATTTGGAACATTATCTTCCCAGATAGCACAACGTCCAACTTCCCCGTATTCGCAAACCAAGAGATCCCCTGCTAACAACTCATATTGCATTCGTTCGGATGATGAGAAATGCATAGTCTCAAGGGAATCAACTTGAACCTCACCCCACTGTAGATTTCTTCCTTTGAGATAACTGAACTGTTCACCTAAGGAAGCGTTCTTTCCTTTCATTTTTCCAAGTTGGGTCTCAAACAGTTCGCCTAATGGCCTCTCAATCCACCCTTCGGGCAATGGAAACCAATAACCCTCGGAATCGGTAGTGGCTTCGAGACACATTCAGTTTCCCTCCATATATCCAAGTTGAACGAATAAAGCATCAATTACTGTAGATTGTTCATCACGCTCCGAGCGTATTTCAGAAAATGTACGTGCATATCTTCTGTGCATGGATTGGACTAGTTGAATTAATTCGTCTGCATTTGCATCGAGGCGCCTCTGCAACTGGAATCTAAGGCTCGTACGTAGATGATTAGTGACCTCCGAAATTACAAATTCTTTAGGTAACGACTTACGAACTTCATTTGCTAGAACATAGAGTTGTTCCTTGAGCTCTACAAGTGAATCATTCAGGACTTTGCGTCGTGCTTTGTAATCTTCGTGTGGTTTCATAATCTCTGTGATTTCATTTTTTCTTGTGTGAAGAAGGTCCCACTCAGCAATTCTTACAACTAGGCTATTTCGCATCTCATTGAGATTGGAAATTCCTTCGATGGAGGTGACTAAATCATCCAATTTGTGTAGATTGTTGCCAGTTGGTGTTGTTTTTCCTTTCGGAGGCTTCACACCTTTGGAGAGAGATTTCACTTCATCTCTGTCGAAGAGTTGTTGATGGATATCCTTGCATTCTGAAAGTAGGATATTGATTCTGTCAGTGCACCCTTTCTTTTCCACTTCAAGAGGTTCGAGTATAGTACTGGGAATAAAATCTCCAATTTGCTCAACAATCCCTTCGGCTTCACCGTCTGAACTCTCTTCCGTTTCATCATCACCCGAGTCATTGTTGCTTCTATTGATGCGTCTTAAGAGGTCATATTGGGTATTAATCTCATCAGTTTGAATTATCAATTGATTGTGTTGGTCGAGGAGGTTTTGGTGTTCAAGAGCAAGAACACTTTCATCATCAATTAGGGCCGCAGGATAACCAGTTTCAACAATCGTTCTGAGGGTAGATTCGTTGATATTGAACCACTCTACAAATGCACCACGAATTGCGAAATCGTCAAGGATTCCATTTTCGCCAAGTGCTGCTACGAAAGCAGATTTCATATCTTCTGCAGTTGAGTAAAGAAGTGCTCCTTCGCTACGCAGATGGCGAATTTGCTCATGCCCTTCTGATTCCCACCAAACAAGGAATGATTCAATGATGGTAGCGTGGGCTCCGATGACTGAATCATTAGAACGAATCTGATGAGCAATTGCCGAATATTCTAATTCTTCTGCAAAGGCAATTAATGTCATTATTCAGCCTCCTGAAACACATCTCCACGCACTCCATTGTATGCGCTCCAATAATTAGCAGCATTCTCAATTTCTGAAAGTGGAACTCCTCCATGCAGGTGAGCTCTAACGTCTTGTGGAGTTGGCATATCTGTATTATTCACCCAACGGCGAATGTTGCAATTGTAAGCACCTTCTTCAGATTCCAATTCAGCCCAAGTAACAACTTTTGAATAAGAAGGAACAGGCAATTCGGGGTTCCTGTAGACATGCAATATTTTTTCGATATCTTCCTCACGAAGTTTGTTTTGTTTGGCGCAATCTTCGAAGCCCTTTGAAGCGTTGATGAATAATACCCCCGACCGATCTTCGCCACCTTCCATGTCGAAAATCATAATTGCAGCAGGTATCGAAGTATTGTAGAATAGTGATGGAGGGAGGGCGATAACGGCCCTCAGTGTTTTGTCGTCGATGAACTTCTTTCTTGCTTCCAACTCTGTACTACCTCTAAATAGGGGTCCAAGAGGAACTACTGTTGCGCATTTGCCATCTTCTTTGAGAACATTGAGCATATGTTGGATGAACATGAAATCGCCCTTGTCCTTTTCTGGAAGTCTAATGGGAAAACGGGCTTCCTTTGCCGCCTCATTACCAGGTAATTCGGCCCAGGAATAGTCTTGTGAGAACGGAGGATTAGCTAGAACTCTGTCAAATATACGATCAATCCCACCATTCGCATGGAGGGGCTCATTCAAAGTGTCGCCTTGCTTAATATTCATCTGGCTGTATGCGCCATGAAGGATATGATTGATTGTGCATATTCGCCATGCAGACCCTTCGCTATCCTGTCCGTACAGGCGGAGGTTTTCTGCATTTCCGCCACGAGATTCGACATACTTTCTCGATTGGATTAGCATACCCCCTGATCCAACAGTAGGGTCGTAAATGTGCATCCCCTCAGTTGGTTCTACAAGTCCTACCATCAGACGAACCACTTCGGAAGGAGTGTAGTGCTCCCCCCCTTTCTTTCCCGAATTATCAGCGAAATGGGCAATCAGGTACTCATAGCAGGTGCCAAGCAAATCCTCGAAAGCAAAGTCGTCGTCGGAAAGCGGTATTTTACTGTCGAAATGGTTGATGAGATTCTTCAGAACTGTGTCGCTAATCGCTTTGCTACCAATCTTCTTAGTGTAATCAATCTGCTTGAGTAAGTCGGTCTCAATTTCATCATTTGCCTCCTCAATTTTCTTCAGAGCTTGTGTAAGTTTTTTTCCAACTTTCTCAGTGAGATTCTTCAATGAATTCCAGTGAGCGTCTTCAGGTAACTTGAATACAGCAAATGTCTGATTTTCTAAATGTCGGTTGATGACCTTCTCACTCTTGCCTTCTGCCTCCCACTTCGCGATTGCAGCATTTTTGTCTTGGTCAAATTGGTCCGACAAGCGCTTAAGGAAGATGATGCCGAAAATCAATTCCTTGAATTGTGATGCCTCAGCCTTGCCCCTAATAATATCACATGCGTCAAGAAGCAAATTCTCAAGTTGAGTTTTGGAAATTTTTGCCATATTAACCCCTGACAGTCGTTGCGACGTGCTCCTCCTCATTAAGAATGGGGGGGGTAAATAGCAGTCAGATTCGACTGATTCAAGTAGTACGAACTAGAGGGTACCCCCTGAGTAAGTAAATCAGTTGAAATAGGTCAAGGACACACCGTGGAGAGTGTCTTTTTCCGTTCACTGGATGACGTTTCGAGTTCGGCTTAGTGTTGACAGG
>Ga0209603_1001583_pt1 | contig 23336 bp, 15 predicted proteins | sample COGITO_mtgs_1206_FD_184812 | JGI IMG/M metagenome (GOLD analysis project Ga0209603, IMG submission 184812) | Pelagic marine microbial communities from North Sea - COGITO_mtgs_120607 (SPAdes) (version 2) | ecosystem: Environmental > Aquatic > Marine > Epipelagic ... | reverse complement strand
GTACGCTGGAGTTGTTATAAGAGATCCTCAAATAGTTCAATCAGCTTCTAATTTAGAAGCGGCAAATGAAGCTAACACTAAAAGATAATAAAACATGGGACTAATAAATGAAACTAATTCGCAATATTATTCTGGACAACAGACTTTTCCAAATATAACTAACGCATCTAATCCTACTTTTACATGTACATTTGATACTAAAGTTGTTAGTGCTTATAATAGTGCAGGTGATCAAGTAGCTTCAGCTTCTAATTACACTATATATATAAATAACGTTGCCCAAACAGAAAGTCTATCATATGTGTCAGATGTTTTAAATAATGTAATCACACTTAGAAACGGTCCTTATTCTAGCACATCATTATATATACAGTTAAAACAACAAGCTATAAATGAAAACTATGGTAGTTATGAGTACATTAGCTTGACAGATGTGGTTAACAATTTTATGGTAGCTTATGTAGGTATAGATAAACTTATACCAAGAGTAAATAGAAATGACGTTATTTTTCATGCTAAAAGAGGATTACAAGAATTTAGTTATGACACTTTAAAAAGTATAAAATCTCAAGAGTTAACAATACCTAATAATTTAGGTGTTCCTATTCCTCAAGACTATGTTAATTATGTAAGAGCTTCTTGGGTGGATCAAGGTGGAGTACAACATATAATATATCCAGTAAACAATTTAACTAGTTCACCGTTTACTTTGCCAATACAAGATTCTGATGGTATACCTACTCAAAACACTTATGAAGAAAACCTTCAAGCAAACACATCCATAACAGAGGATAGATGGGATTTAGAAAATGCTAATAATATAACAGGTGATATAACTAGAGACAATACCGATGTATATAGTAGAGATTGGTGGAAGCTAACATTTGGTGAGAGATATGGTTTAGAGCCACAAGTATCTCAGCAAAACGGATGGTTTCAAATTAACGAAAGAACTGGTAGGTTTACTTTTTCTAGCGATTTAGTTGGTAAAATAATAGTTTTAGAATATATATCAGACGGTTTAGCTTACGACATGGATTCTAAGGTGCCTAAGATGGCCGAGGACGCGTTATATTCTCATATTAACCATTGTATACTAGCTAGCAAATCTAACACGCCAGAATACCTAGTTCAAAGATACCAAAAAGAAAGATCAGCTAAACTAAGAAATGCTAAAATAAGATTATCTAATATAAAACTTGGTGAAATAGCGCAAGTAATGCGTGGTAAGTCTAAACAGATTAAACACTAAATAAAATGCCAGAAATTAAAAACACTTTTATAAAGTCAAAGATGAATAAAGATCTTGACGACAGGCTTTTAAGTAACGGAGAGTATAGAGATGCTTTAAATGTTAATATAAGTAGATCTGAAGGTGATGATGTTGGTGCTTTAGAAAACGTGTTAGGTAATAAAGATCTTGGAGGTTTACCAAGTAGTGCTGCTAACTTAGAAGTAATAGGTTATTTAAAAGATGACGAAAGTAATAGAGCTTTTTTTATAGTAACCAATTATGTAGACTCTACAAGTGATCAGTTAAGTAGCGTAGCTCCGTTTGATAGTTTGCACTATATAATAATGAGAGATTTTAATTCTAACACTACTTCAACATTGGTTCAAGGTTATTATTTAAATTTTTCTAAAACACATCCAGTTTATGGAATTAATTTAATAGAAAATTTATTGTTTTGGACAGATGATAGAAATCAACCTAGAAAAATAAACATAGACAACGCTATATCTAGTTCAACTTATTACACAAAAGAAGATCAAATATCAGTAGCTAAGTACTACCCTCATGATCCTATTAAAACTTATCGTAATGTTGAAATAGCAAATGTTAGTGGACAATCAACCACTTACACAACTACAACTGTATTAACTAGAGATAATATTAGGGCTGGAATGAACGTCGCAGGAACTAATGCTTATATTGTTACGGCAAAATATACTTCTCCTTATTCATTTACAACTTCAGCTTCTTTAGGTTCTTTTGGTGCTAGAACAGTTCAGCTTATAGAAAGAAGCTCTCAAAGTGCTAGTGATGAGTTTTTAAGACCTTCAATATTTGGTATTGGTATTGGTGGAACTGTATATATATCATCAACGAAAGTTAGACTAACTGCTTTTACCTCTACTCCACGTACAGATATGCAATTTAATGCCCCGGGCTTCACTGATCCAGATAACTTACCTACTATTACAAGTGCAGCTTTTGTATCGGCCCCATATACCTATGATCTACAATTAAGTGGGCCGCATGGAATACCAAACAATCTTGCTTCAATATATATAGTTCCAGCTACTCTAGCATGGCCTAACCCTAATTATATTAGCACGTTTCCAGGTGACAGTGATTTTTTAAAAGATAAATTTGCAAGATTTGCATATAGATTTAAGTTTGAAGATGGTGAATACTCTTTAATATCTCCTTTTACGCAGCCTATATTTGTACCTTTTCAAGATGGTTATATAGCTGACACAATTGCTGAAACTCCAGCCGGAACATATAAAGCAGGAGGTACAACAGGTGAAGAACCTATAATGTCTAGCACTATTGTTCCATTTTTTGAAAACTCAGTAGACTATGTAAGTCTTTATATTAATGCTCCATACGCTTGGAGATCTATGCGCGATGAATTGAAAGTTATAGAAGTGGATATACTTTTTAAAGAGTCTGATGGTTTAGCTATAAAAGTTTTAGAAACTATAGAAAATGATGTTTTTTCTAAAAACGCAGATGGCAGTTCCAACTCTTCAAACACTTTAATATATAATTATCAATCTAGAAAACCTTTTAGAACTCTACCACCCGGTGAAGTGACTAGAGTTTTTGATAAAGTTCCAATTAGAGCTAAAACACAAAGCTCTGTAGGTAGTAGAATTGTTTATGGTAATTTTATAGATAAGCATACACCTCCTGAAAACTTAGATTACAACGTTAGAATAGATGAAAAAGCAACTAGTGTAGATCCTACAGCCGCAAATACAGGCACTATATATAACAACTCCTGTGTTTCTTATCCTACACACACCGTGAAACAAAATAGAAATTATCAAATTGGAATTGTATTGTCAGATAGATATGGCAGACAGTCTGATGTTGTTTTATCTTCTATAACTGATTTTCAACAAAGTAGTGACAGTGGCACAACTACTTTTGACGGATCAACTGTTTATCATCCTTACAAAGCTAATACTGTATCAAATAATCCCGCAACGTGGAAAGGTGATTCAATAAAAGTTTTATTTAGAAATATTATACCATCTAGTGTTACATACGCTGATGGTTATCCAGGTTTATATAAATCAGGTGCTAGTCTTACACCGAGAATAACCGCTAACACTTCACCAACAACAGGTGTATATACCTTAGATAGCGTAGCGGGTATATCAATTGGAGATGTTGTAGTTTTACCTACATCAGATGATCCAATAACTTCTGTAATAAACTCCATATCAACAGGTAATAAACAGATAACTATAAGTGATTTAGATATTTCTCCAGCTACCGCGCCTTATACTATTACAATTCACACAACAGAAAATAAATTAGGATGGTATTCTTATAAAGTTGTAGTAAAACAACAGGCAGAAGATTATTATAATGCTTATTTAGGAAATGTATCTTTAATACCATCAGCAGCTGCTATAAGATCAAATGATGGTGGTTCTACTAACAGCAAAGCTTACCCATTTGCAGGCAGTAGTTATGTTACTAGCTTAATTTCAGATAATGTAAATAAAGTTCCAGCTGATTTAAATGCTGTTGGGCCTGAACAAACTCAATTTGGCACTAGTGACACTCAGCTCTATCCTAGAGTTGGTGGAACAACTGAAGTAATGCCAGGTACAACAAACGGTATATATTCACAACAATTTTTCTTTAATACATCAGTAGCTTCTATAAATGGCTATGGTAAATTAACAGAGATTGGTATAGCTGAGCTTAAATCTGATGGAACTCAAGAAACACCAGTTCAAGCTGAAGGAGTTTTTTCAGCTGCTAGTAATCCACCTTCTATAATATTATCTATGCCCAATGGAGAGGTTGTAGGAAAGCTACAAAACAAGCTTCCTTCACTTAGCGTATATGAAGTAAAACCTAGAGAAAGCTTATTAGAAATTTATTGGGAAACTTCAACTTGTGGCTTAATATCTGAACTAAACGAGGCTATTGAAGCTGGTGCAAGCTCGAGTCCTGTAACTCCTGCTCCTCCATTAACACCACAAGACCCTACTGGTTAATATTAAAAAAAAAAGTATGAGCGCAATAATAGAAGTTGATTGGTTTAATTCATATATAATAAGAAAAGTTAAAAGTCAAAATCAAGTAGGAGGAAATACTAACGCTACTTTTGGCTCTCCTGGCGTAGCCCCAGGTATTGATACAAATACTGCTAGTAGTAATTTAAATTATTTTATAGAAGAATCAAGAATAAGAGGTGGCTATAACAACACGGCAACAGACAACGGTGCTAGAGCTTATTTAGATGAACAATATCCACTACAGCAAAATAGAATAAACACATTGATATATTCAGGTGTTTTTAATTCTAGAACAGGTGTAAACGATACTAATGTTTTTTCAGTTGGAGAGTCTATAACCAAATCTTTAGATCCTTCCCATGGGTCAATACAAAAAACATACGCAGAAGATACTAATTTAATAGTGTTCCAAGAAAACAAAATACATAGAGCATTAATAGATAAAGATACTATATATACTACTGAAAGTGGTACACAAACTCAAGCCGCTAAAGCAGTTATAGGTCAATTTATTCCTTACAAAGGAGAATATGGAATAAGTAAAAATCCAGAATCATTTGCAATATATAATTATAGGAAGTATTTTGCTGATAAAAACAGAAACGCTATAATGAGACTTTCTAATGATGGACTAACTGAAATATCACAATATGGTATGATGGATTATTTTAGAGACCAGTTATCAACAATTAGTGAATCATTTAAGCCAGTATTGCAGAGAGTAACTATAAGTCAACAGGCAAACAGTGGTTCAACTTGTAGAGTTACAACTACTCAATCTTTATCTGTTTTTCCTGAACTAGGATCTACAGCTAGCAAGCCAGGTGGTCAAACAGAAGCAGGTGTATTGATATTAATAAAAGGTCCACAAGGCAACCAAGCATCAAATATTACTAATTTTTATTTTTCTAAACCATTAACAAATACTTATTCTACTGGAGAAGACATTGAGTTTTCTAACTCTTATAAAGATAAGATAAATGGAGGATGGGATATACATAATAAGAATTATGTAATGTCTATGCAAACAAGCAGCACAAGAATTTCTAATACTACCAATTATCAAACTTTATCTTTTGATGAGAAAATAAATGGTTGGGTAAGCTTTTTTAGTTTTAAACCTAATTTAATGTTTAGTGTTTTAAATAATTTTTATACAATAAATAAATCTAATTTATACGAACATTATGATAATTCAACAGCTAACAACAGAGGTATTTTTTATGGAAATAGAACTAGATCAAGTATTACTTTTGTATTCAACCAACAACCATCAGTTGTTAAAAACTTTCAAACTATAAATTACGAAGGAAGTAGTGGCTGGGAAGTATATAGATACTCTTCTGGATTTACAGGTTTTAATATAATATCTGGCACATATAGCCAAAGTCAAGATATAACTAATAAGCAACCTAGTGGTAGTTTAGTTGGTAATATATCTATACCTAGTTATTTAGAAGGATCTTACGATGGCGCTGGTAATACTGGAACTAGCGCAGTTGCTACAAATCCGCCACTTTTAAGAGCGGGATTTGATAGAAAAGAAAATAAATATGTAGCTAATTTAAAAAACAATTCTACAGCTAATCCTGGAGAAGTATTATTTGGAAATCAAATGTCAGGTATAAAAGGATATTTTGCTACTGTTACAATACAAGATGATCAATATACAGATTTAGGCGGACCAAAAGAGTTATGGTCAGCTGGTACTAAGTATGTTGTTTCTTCTTATTAAATAAAAAACATGAGAACAAAAAACAAATGTAAAGCAGCTTGGAAAGCTTGGGAAGCTGGCTATGCTAAAAAAGAAGGTGGAAAACAAGAAGCCGCCAGAGAAAGAAGAGAATTTTATTGTGATAATGGTACTATAAAGCTTAGACCATCAGATGATGCTGATGTTCCTTTAAGTGATAAGCAAATTAAACAATCTAAAAAAAAATAACTAATAATTAAGTGAAATTAAATATAAGAAAATTAGAAAGCAAAGACTGGAATACACTTTGCGGATGGTGGAAAGATTGGGATTTTGAACATATACCCTCAAAAGACTTTTTACCACAAGATGGTAAAGGAGGATTAATAGTTGAAACTGAAGAAAACATAGGTATATGTAGTATATTTATGTATACTACTAATTCTAAACTATGTCAAGTAAACTGGCCTTTATCTAATAAAAATTTTAGAAACAAAGAAGTAAAAAATAAAGCTTTTGATCTACTCATGCTAGGCGTTGAAAACATGTGGAAAGCTAGTGGAGGTAAATACTTAGTATTTTATGGCTCAATGGGTACTAATAAGTTTCAAGAAAGATTACAAAACATAGGTTATATAAAAACTGATGTTGACTGTTCAGCATTGGTTCAAAAATTTTAAATATGAGTTCGAAAAAAGCAAAATTAGCAGCAGCAGATAAAGTTGCAGAAGAAAAAGAGCAAATGATACAAGATCTTAAGACTAAAGCAGAAGATCGTAGCAAGGTTTTGAAGCAAGAAATGCAAGCGCTTTTAGAAAACAGACAAGATGTTATAAACCCCTATGAAGGCATGACAAATGAAATGGCTAATTTAGGTGTTGCTACACAAGCTGCTGAGTTTCAAGCTGAGCAAACAGACATAGCTTTGGCAAATACTTTAGACGCAATGAGATCCAGTGGTGCTGGAGCTGGTGGTGCTACTGCTTTAGCACAAGCAGCTCTACAATCTAAAAAAGGTATTGCAGCTAACTTAGAAAGACAAGAAGCTGCTAATCAAAAAGCTGCAGCACAAGGCGCACAAAGTTTACAAAACAAATTAGCAGAAGGTAAAAAGTTTGCTTTCGGTGTTACTGAAAATAGAGAACAAGCAGACATCAACAGAGCTTCAAAAGAACTTGATAATCAAAGACAGCAAGCTGCAGATGCTGAAAGCATGAGAGTTCAAGCTGAAATAGGCGATGCTTTACAATAATTAAAATATATATAGATGAGCTATAGCGATCCAAAATTAATAAACGACAAAAGAGTAGAAATAGTAGGTGGAATGACCGAGATGGCTAAACAGCAGTTTGCTGCAGAGCGACAGGCGGATCAACAAAGAATTACTCAAAACATAAGTTCTTTAGTGCAAGGTGGTATAAACGCTTTAACACCTAAAGCTCAAGCCATGAATAAACTAGATAGATCAATTATTAAATCTAGTCAGAACATGTACAATAAAATAGGATCTAGTGATTTTGATACTGGTTTAGAAAAATGGGACGAAACTTTAGACGGTTTTATGAATGGTATTGTTGATAAAAATAATTTAACTGTACAAGCCATGAACAATGGATCAATGATTGATCTATCTAAAGGTCAAAGAGATATAGCTATGTATGAAAATATAGTAGATATATATGAAGAAGCAGTTCCAAATATACGAGCAGCTAGTAATGTTATAAATAGATCTGCTAATGCAACAGAAATAGGAGAAAAATTAAGCTTAACTGGTCCTCCAGCGTATCAGCTAGACATAATAAGAAAAATGAACACTGATGAAGCTGCTGATCTTCAAATAATTCAAGAAGGAAACAATATAATAATAAGAGATCCAAATGCCACATACATAGATCCAGAGACGGGTAAGGAAGTTGAAGGTACAGAATTAAACATAAATCAATTTAACAAAGCTATAACAGATAAAGAAAATCCTTATTTTAAATATGCGGTAGATACTAAGCCAGATACTGAAAGAAATTTTAATCAAAAAATTAAATCAGGTAAAGACGGTGCATTTAATCCATTATATGTAACTATAAATGATAAGGCTAAAGATTCCACCGGTCAAGAGGTAACAACCTACAACATGACTATAGCTCAACAAGAAAAATTTAAGAAAGATGTGATGGGTGATAAAGGTGGATTATATGCTAATGGTGGTCAATTTGCTGGATTAATAGATCAATTTGGTGAAAGTATATGGGAGGATCAAATGCAAGGTGGTGATAACAACACCCAGTATCCTGAAGAAGTTCCTAAAATGCCAACTGGAAGCAGACAAGCTATAGTAGACTCTGGAGACAAAGAAGCTCTTAAACTCTACGATGAGCAACTAGAAGAATACAATACTTATTATAATGACTATTATAAACCTATGTTAGATGCGTTGGCTAATCAATCTCTAAATAATGCTGCTTCTAATGGTATTGTACTAGACAAACCTAAAGAAGAGCCTGTTGAAGAAGAAGTTACCGAAGAAGTAGCTGAAGAAGTAACTGAAACTCCAGCTACAGAAGAAGATGAGGTAGTAGTTAAAAATTTTTACGAGGCTAATACTGATATAGAAAAACCTATTTATAAAAACGAAGAAGGTGAGGACGTAGATTTTGAGCAAGACTCAAATACTTTTTTAACAAATATAGAAACTACTTATGGAGGTTATGACGGAGATGAAGGAACTGTAGGTTTGCCTAGTTACGGAGATGAGGACGACACTAGAGTTGATGATCATTTAAATTCAACAAAAATTCTTCCTGGTAAATCTGGAAAATATTTTGATGGAACTGATAAAAAAGGTTTAAAAGCAGACATAGGTGAAGATGTTTACAACGCTTTGTCTGATTCTGAAAAAGCTATATTAAGAATGGAGCATTTGAATGTTGGCTGGAATCCTAAGGTGTTGATGTTACAAACAGCTGGTATAATAACTAAAGATGATAGAGGAAAATATCATAAACCTCAAAACCAAGAAGACCCTTCAAAATGGGATGTAAATAAATTATATGAAGAAAATAAAGATAAAATAGCTGAATTACTTAAAGGTAAAGATAATCTTATGTTAGAAAATCTTGAAGCTATATATAAAGGTACCGATAATAGTAAGTCTGGAAATTCTGAAGAACAAAATAAAAAACGAAATAAAGGTTTTCAATCTCAATATACTAGAAGAATAGCAGATATTAAAGATCACTACAAAATACCAGATGTAGTTGAAGAAGAAGAAAAAACCAACGAGGAGTTAGCAGAACAATTTGAAGATTAATAAAATATTATTATGACGAAAAAAGAATACGTACAATCCTTAAAAGATAAAGGAGTAAAAAAAGCAGAAGCTTTAGAATTACTTAACCAATGGGATATTGACAATAAACCAACAGAGGTGGAAAAGCCTCAGGCCACTGCACCGGATGCTGCACCTGTAGTGGCAGAAAATCAAGCAGCTGGTACGGAATCCAAGCCGGAAAATACTTCTTTGGCTTTACAAGAAATAGACTCTAAAAATTTATCTTCTAAAAAACCTGAAGTTGAAGAAGATAAAAAACCTACAAAATATAAAATACCTAAGAATAATATAGGTTTACCTAGAGGTGATGAAGTAGATATACTAGAAACTATAACTATAACAGATGATTTTAAAATACCTGAAATAAATCTAGATCCTGTAACTACATCTAAGCTAAAAACTAACTACAATTATAATAATCTTGAAAAAGAATTGCTTTCAATGTTTGAAAGAGATAAGGATAAAGAAAATCCATATCTTTCTGCAGGTAATTTAAATTTTTCTGGATTTGACTTGCCGGTATCAGATATTAGAAAAGTTTATGAAAATTATAAAGAAACAGGTAAAGTAGATGCTGAACTTATAAGTGATGATTATAAGGTAAAGAATAGACAATTTGATCCAAATAAAAACTTAGTAGAATTAAGAAAATTAAATATACCTCTAACTAAACCTATTAAGTCTACTGTAATTAAAAAAGACGATGGTACTAAAGTTAAGGGTATAAAAGATGAGAATATAGGTAACTACTATGCTCCAGTGTATATGGTTGATGGCGAAGAAATAATAGGTAATCCTATAGCTATTAAAGACGATGCTATACTACAGGAAAACGTTAGATTAAAAGATGTTGAAGTTACAGCTGATGATGGTGGTCTTGATTTAACTATAAAAGAGCCTAATAATGAAAAGTATGAAGTTGAAAAAGATTTACTAAATAAAAAGATTCAAGAAGAAAAAGATCCTATAAAGAAGAAAGAATTAAAAAAACAATTATCAGAACTTAATGATAATCAAATCAAAGAACAACAAGATTATCAAAATAGCTTAAATAAGAATAGCATTTACAATACTTATAATACTATAGATGTAAACGTAAATAAACCTTCAGCAAACGAAATAGTACCTACTGTATTTAATTCTAGATATTTTAAAAAAGATGAAAATGGAAAAAGGGTTCCTGTAAAAGCATACAACCCTTATGAAGGAAATATTTTTTTTGGAGGAGATGAGTATGAAGGATCAAGACAAGCTTCTAAACTAAATCCTAGAAGTTTAACTAAAAAAATTAATGATAAATACATAAATCACGGTTTAGCTGCTGTAGCTGACGGTGATGATGTTTATGTATATAAAAACGCTATATTTGATGACAATGGTGATTTAAATTATAATGCTACTTTAGAAGCTAATGGATTAGGGCCTCTTCCTGAACGCAACAAGTTTGGTGAAGCTTTTTACGATAAAAGGAATTTTAATAAGTTGATGGAGAAAGAAGGTCTTGCAAAATCTATACAAGTAGGCAAAGGTATATTTTTAGATCAATTATTTCAACGTGATGAAGACCCTAAGAAAGTAGCTGGTTTTTTAGATTTTATAGATGAAAATTCTACTGAATATGAAAAATCAACTCAAGTGCCTAAAAACTTTAGTGGAACAGATAGAGGTATTACAAAGTCTTTTAAAGAAATAGAGAAAAAGCAAAAAGATAATTTAAATGTATTACAGAAAAAATACAAGCGAGGCGAAGAAATATTAAGTGAAATAGAAGATTTAAACTTACAGATAGAAGAAGAGGGTGGTGTAGTAACAAAAAAGTTTGGTGAAACTGAAACTGTTATTAAAGATATAAATAAAAAATTTGTTGACGAAGTAAAAGAAAAAAGAGAACAACTTAGATTAAGTCAAATAAAAAATCCTCAAAATACTGATAAACTATTTGAAGATTATAAGAATTGGGAAGATAAAGCAGAAGAAAAAAGATTAAGAAAAGTAAACAGTGCTATAGATGGTTACAAAGAACTATATGAAGAAGAGTTTGAAAGAATAGATAAAATTAGAGAAGAAAAAGGTGTTCTTAATTTAGAAGTAGAAGAGATAGGTCAAGTAATATCTAACAATCTTTCAACTTATAATATGTTAGATGCTTCTAAAGCTATGTTGAGAAATACTAATACAGAAAGATTTGAAAAACTTAGTGGACAAAAAACTAAATTATCAGAAGGTAATCCTTTTTTAGAAGTATATAATATTTTTGCTGAGCAGTTTGCTACTGTTACTGTTGGTAAAGTTAGCATGATGCAGAACTTTGCTGAAGGAATAAATGAATTAGGTCATACATTTAACTTTATCAGCGATGGTGAATACAAGATGTACAAAGGTACTTTTAAAAGTCAAGAGGCTTCTATGGAGTCTCAAATAAAATCTATTACGGACACTTTAGTAGGTTACGGTAATTCTGAAGCTTACTCAGCTAGATTTGCTGAAACTTTAGTTGGTGGAACTGTTCAAGCGTTCACACAAATGGCAGCTTCTGCTTTTGGCGCTCCTGTATCTGGGCTTTTTGGAGGTTTCTTTTATAGCAGTTTAGCACAAGCTAAAATAGGTAATAATAAAAGAGAGAAAAAGTTTATAGAAGAAAGAGTTAAAAATGGTATGAGCGAGGCTGATGCTCAGGCTGAATATGAGCAAGCTTATCCAAAGTCAAGACAGTTAATGTATTCATATACTCAAGCTGCTGTAGAAGGAGCTTTATCTCATTTATCAGGTAAAATTTTAAGTGGTAAAATACCTGGTAAAGGTGGAGATGAACTTGTTAATAGAATAACTAATCATATACTTAGAAAAGTTGCTAACGGAAACGTAACAGCAAAAGAACTACAAATATATGTTAATAACTACATAGGTAATAATGCTGCTAAATTAATAAGAGGAGGCAAAAAATTTACTACTACAGGTTTATTTGAAACAATAGAAGAAACTACTCAGTTCTATGCTGCTTTTCAAATTGACGAGTGGATGCAAGGTAAGACAGATAATAAAGTAGATTTTGAAGTACCTGACTATGACAGTGAAGAATTTAAGCAGCAAAGAAAACATATGATGCAGATTTCTTTTTTAGCTGGTGCTGGTGGTGCTGCTTTTGAAATGGCGAGTAATCCTGCTGAAGAAATACTAAATGATAAAAACTTAGGCACAACTTACGAACAAAGACAAAAAAATGACAAGCTAAGAGAATATTATGCTGACACAGCTAGAGATGCTAATCAACTTCAAAATAAAATAAGTAAAATATCATCAGATCCAAAATTAAAACAAAATCAAAAAGAAGAGTTAATACTGGAAGCTCAAAACACTTTTAACCTGTATAGTCAAATAGACTCAGACTTAAGTGGTACAGCTCAGTTTGAAATGGCTTATTTACTGCAACAAAAACTAGATCTAGAAGCAAAGAAAAAGAAACTAGCTAAAGGTTCTACTGGTAGAATAGATAAACAGATAGATGCTATAAATACACAAATGGCTGAAATATCAGGTGATAGCAACAATGTTAAAGTAGATAAGAGTAAAGTAAAATCAAGTTTGGAAAAGCAACTTGTAATAAGTACAGATGAAAAAGTTAAACAAGATAATAAACAAATAGAGGAAACTATAAGAGAAGAAAATCCAGATCTTACAGAACAAGAAGTACAAGAGCAAGTAGAGGCTAATAAAATACAGTTTGATCCAAAAAGTACTGAAGTAAGAATATTTTCACCAGGAGATGCTCAAGCACTAGCTAATGAGTATAACATAGACATGGACCAGTTGGTAGATGAAAATGGTGATTTCAGAATGGAAGGTAGTTATCTACCTAACAGCGGTGTTATATTATTATCTGAAGATGCAGCTGCAAAAGGAGCAGACATACATGAAGGAACTCACTTGTTTACTGATATAGCATTTTCAAAACCAGAAAACAAAAATATTGTTTATGCTCTTGCAGATAAAGTATTAAAACAGATCCGTAAGACAGATCCACAAGGGGCAGCTATATTAGAACAACAATTAGATAAGTATAGAGCAGATGAAAACTACGATGGTAATGCTGTAATGCAAGAGGTGATGCCATTTTATACTCAATTAAGAAAAATAGGCTACTTCGATCAAAACAACTCTGTTTCTAAACAATTAAAAAGAGGAGTAAGAAGATTATATCAGAATCTAGGCATGGAATTAAATCTTAGAGAAGATAACATACTAGAAATATTAAATGATTATTCTGATAACTTAGAAGAAGGCAACATCACGACGGCACAAAAAAAGGCTATACAAGGAAAGATTAAAGTAGATCCAAAATTAAGAAATAAAGGTAATATTTTAGCTAAGCAAGAAGAATTAGAACAAGCTGAAGAAGCTAAGAAAAAAGAAGACACTAAAGTTATACCTATACAAGAAGAAATAGACAGTGTTAAAGAGAAGATGGTTGCCTCTAAAAAGTTGTCACCTAAAGAAACTACTACTGTTAAAGAAAAGATAGCTGATTTAAAACAAGAAATAAAAGAGAATACAGAGTTAGCTAAAAGGTTTAACAAAGAACCTATAGCTACTAGTAAACAACGTAGACTAGAACAAGAAATATTTACAACATTAGAACCAACTGTAGAATCATTTATAAAGTCTCAAACAAAAAGACTATATGATCCAATAGCTCCAGACGCTAGACGTGGTATTACTAGAGAAAAGTTTGCAGACTCTATGCGTAATGATATAAATTCTATGATTGTTGATGAGTACCAAGACAAACAAGACATAGAAAAGTTTATTGTAAATAGAGGTTATCTTAGAGCTAATAGCTTAGCAGAACGTTTAGGTATTGCTAGTGTTGAACAGGGCATTTCTAAAGACGTTAATGATCAAGCTGGACTTAGCACTGGCGAAGACTTTACAAACACGTTAGATGACAAACCTATGCCATCTAAAAGGTCTAAGATAAAACAACAAGTACCATCGTTAGTTGACCCACAATTAGAAAGAGAAATAGAGTCAGCTGTTTTAGAAATAAAAGAAGGTGTTAGACCGGATGTAGACTCTAAAGAATTTAGACCTTTTGTTAAAGAAGTATTAGACGCTAAGTTAACTAATAAGATTAAAAACAAATTTGGTAAAGGTAAAGACTATGATTTCTTTATAAAGAAGCTAGCGCCTAAGTTAAAGGATATTATGCCTGCTCAATACTTTGTTAAGCTAGAGTCTCAAACAAAACCAGAAAATAGAATATTTACAGAGCCTGGTATAAGGTTAACTAAGCAAGCTGACATAGATGAAGCGATGAGAAACGATCAAGTCTATGTTGAAAATACAGCTCAAGGAGCTAGAATTTATAATAAGAAAAATTTTACAGCAAAACAACTGGAAGACTTCTTATTAGCACCCGCTATAAGCCCAGAAACAGGAAAGAAAAGTGGCTTAAAAGGAAATAGAAAAACATCAACAGCTCAATCTATGGCTGAAGAACTAGGTAAAGATATGATACCTTCTGTTTTTAAAGGTGATAAAGACGCAGCTAAAGTTTCTTTAAAGTCTCAAAGACCACCGGATCAATTATTTTCTTTAAAGTTTGATGAAGACCAACTTATAGAAATGCAAGAAGCTTCTCAATGGAGAGATAAAAACAAAATAGCTAAAGAATTAGGATTTAATTCTGACGCTATTAAAGAATCTAATAGAGATGATTTTCAAGATCAAATTTTAAAAGCCGCTGAACTTGGCTTTGTAGATAAAGCAGTAATAGAAGCTGGAGCTATGGGCAGTGGTGGTAGGCAAACTTTCTATGGAGATAAAAATAATAAATTTAAAAACTACGGGGCAGCTAAAAAAGCAGGCATTAAAAATATTGGCAAGTATTTTAAAACTAAAGACAATAATTTTTATAGATTTGGAGATGTTGTAGTAAACCAAAGAGGCAAAGTTATTGTAGAAAATAAAAACAAATATAAAGATCAAATTGCAAGTGTTGATCCTAGTTTGTGGGTTGCTAAACCAGGTAGGTTATTTTGGAGTAAAGAAGATCCGGCTTATAAAAAATTATTAGAAACAGCAAGCGATTCTCCATTTGACGAAAATGGTTATAGACAAATAAGTATAAGCAAAAAAGGTAAGTTTATAGGTAAAAAAGCTTTAGTACAAAAATTAGATAAAAAAGTTGGTGATACTAATATGACTCAATCAGAAATAAACATGAAAATGTTGGATCATGTTGTTAATCAATTAGCTAACGCTGTTGATAATGGCATGTCTATGGATATAGCTGGTATGGTTATAATACAAAGTTATCAAGCTACTGGAGGCCTTATAAAAGCTTCTGCTCCATTTGAAGGCGTGTCAAATGTTTTTGAAGCTGGTAAAAAAATAGAAATAAGATCTGAAAAACTATATAGAGAAGAGCATAATCCACCAGCATCTGTTGTTGGAGCTAGTATATTAACAGCTATAAAGATGAATAAGCCTAAAGCTGTAATGGCTGATATACGAAAAAACTTTTCTCAAACTATATTATCTAAAAAAGACGACTCTAAGCTTGATGTAAACTATGCTGCTACATTACCAGAAGGAGTATCTATAAATGATAATCCTATAATTCGTATGGCTATGGCTGGTATAAATTTAAATACAGTCACAGATCTTAGAACAGGCCAAACTTATGCAGATAAATTTGGACTAGGTGTTGCTGAAACAGTTCAAACATTTCCAGGTGTTATATCACTTCAAAATAAGTTAATATCTGACGTTGTTTTAGGTGAGGTAGACCTTAAGGATGCTAAAAAACGTTTAGCTACTTACACTAAGTTTCCTAATAATAGACAACCTAGTTTAGCTAAAACTCAAAACGACGCATCTATAGTTACTTCTACAGAGCTTAAAGAGTCTAAAGTACTAGACATAGACGAAGATTTAAGCATGGAAGAGCTGCTTAGTAAAGCTGCTAGTGTAGATGAAGCTTTAAAATTAGCCAACTCTTTAGATAGACCTATTAAAAAGATTAGAGTATTTGATTTTGATGATACATTAGCAACGAGTAATAATAAAGTTTTTGCAGTAAGAGGAGATGAAACAATAGAAATGAATGCAGAAAAGTTTGCTACTGACGCAGCTCAGATGATACAAGATGGGTGGACTATGGACTTTAGCGATTTTGATAATGTTACTGATGGTGGTCGTGGACCACTGTTTGAAGTTGCAAAAACAATTAAGGAAGCAAGAGGTAATGAAGATTTATTTGTATTAACAGCAAGAAGTCCTAATGCTGAGCAAGCTATATATGACTTCTTAAAAGCTGAAGGTTTAGAATTTAAAAGAAAAAACATAGTTGGTCTTGGTAAATCACCTGGTGAAGCTAAAGCTAATTGGATAATAAATAAAGCTGCAGAAGGTTATAATGACTTTTATTTTGCAGATGATGCTTTTCAAAATGTTAAAGCTGTTAGAGATGTTTTAAGCGTTGTAGATGTAAAATCTAAAGTTCAACAAGCTAAAATGCAAGAAAGCAAGAAGCTTGGTGAAGAGTTTAACATGTTGTTAGAAGAAACTACAGGTATTGACTCTTTTAAAGAATATTCAGCTGCTAAAGCTAAAACTATTGGAGCTAGTAAAGGTAATTTTAAATTCTTCATACCTTATTCAGCAGAAGATTTCTTAGGCTTAATATATCCTACATTAACAAAAGGATCAAAAGGAGATGCTCAAATGGCATGGTATAAAGAGAATTTATTAGACCCTTATACTAAAGCTCAAGAAAACTTATCAACTGCTAGGTTAAACTTAATGAACGATTTCAAGCAGTTAAAAAAATCTTTAAACGTTCCTAAAGATCTTAAAAAGAAAAATGATAGTGGCTTTACTAATGAACAAGCTGTTAGAGTTAACTTGTTTACAAGCATGGGATATGAAGTTCCTGGTTTATCTAAAAGAGATTTAAAAGAATTAAACGACACTGTTAATAATGATCCTAAATTAAAAGAATTTGCTGAGCAAATACTTACCATAACTAAAGGAGATGGATATTCAAAACCAGATCAAAACTGGTTAGTAGGTACTATAACTACTGATTTAATTAATTTAATAAATACAGAAAAAAGATCTAAATACCTGTCAAACTGGCAAGAGCGTGTTGATGCTATATATACTCCTGAAAACTTAAACAAGTTAGAAGCTCAATATGGTACTAAATATAGAGAAGCTTTAGAAAACATATTATCACGTATGAAGTCTGGAAAAAACAGAACAAGTAGCGGTAGTAAAGTAGAAAACCAAATATTAGATTATATAAATGGATCTATAGGTACTATAATGTTCTTCAATACTAGATCAGCAGTTCTTCAAACTTTGTCTGCTATAAACTTTGTTAATTGGAGTTTTAATAATCCTTTAAAAGCTGGTAAAGCATTTGCTAATCAAAAACAATACTGGTCAGATTTTAAAGAACTAATGAACTCTGATTATTTACTAGATAGACGTAATGGTTTAAAACTAAATATAAATGAATCTGAGATAGCTGATGCTGCTGCTACTAGCAAGAACAAAGCTAAAGCTGCTATTAATTATATATTACAGAAAGGTTATTTACCTACACAGTACGCTGATAGCTTTGCTATTGCATCGGGTGGTGCTTCTTTTTACCGTAATAGAATAAATGATCTAGTAAGTAAAGGAATGTCAGAGATAGATGCTAAAAAACAAGCTATGATAGAGTTTAGACAGATAGCTGAACAATCTCAACAGTCCTCTGATCCTAGCAAAATATCAGCTCAACAGTCGAGTAATGCCGGTAGGTTAATATTAGCTTTTGCTAATACGCCGATGCAGTATACTAGGCTACAGAAAAGAGCTATTCAAGATTTAATTAACGGTAGAGGAGACGCTAAAGCTAACATAAGTAAAGTTATATACTACGGTTTTGTTCAAAACCTCATGTTTAATGCTTTACAACAAGCATTTAATGTGTTTGGATTTGGAGATGACGAAGAAGATGAAAACCCAAATAGAGAAAAGAAGTTTATAAAAGTTGCAAACGGTATGTTAGACTCTCTATTGAGAGGTCTTGGAATAGGTGGAGCTGCAGTTTCAGTTGGTAAAAACTTTTTAATGGACATATATGAAAGATCACAAAGAAAAAGACCTGAATACGTAGATTCTGTTTGGAAATTAACTCAATTTTCACCGCCAATAAATTCTAAAATATCAAGATTAAAACAAGCTGCTTGGCATTTTGATAGTAAGAAACGTAGAGAAAAAATATACGATAAAGGTTTTGCTTTAGATAATCCAGCTTATGAAGCTGCTGCTAAAGTTGTTTCAGCTACTACTAATATTCCAGTAGACAGAGTTATAAATAAGGCTAACAATATAGAGGCTGCTTTAAACGAAGATCTAGAATTATGGAAAAGAGTAGCTATGCTAGCTGGTTGGCCTCAGTGGCAGCTAGAAGATCCTAAAACACCAGCTGTAGCAACTCCTGAAGAAAAAGCTGAAAAAAAATCTGAAACAAAAGTACAAAATTATAAGAATGCTAAAGGATCAACTGATAATGATGTGTTAAAAAAGCTAACTGCAGATCAGCAGATTAAAATGTTAAAAAGTTTAGGTTTTGGAGAGTACACTATTAAAAATGCTAGATCTGAACAAGCTAAAATAGATTTAATAATAGCTAAAAATAGCAAAAAGAAGATAAAAATAGATCAAAAAGCAGTTGATGAATACAAGTACAAGAAACTTAATAAAGACGAACAAGTTAGAAAACTAGATAGTCTAGGTTTAAGCAAGTCTGAAATAGCTAAATTGAAATACGAAAAAGATAGAGTAAAAAAATTACTTGAATTAATGAAATAGTTATGCTAGATAAATTTAACATAGATAATTTTAAAAAAGAAAATCCACCTAAAGACAATTCTTTAAAAACACTTTCAGAAATAAAAAAAATAAATAATATTCCTGATGATGAAAAGTTTGTTAAAGATAATGACGATGTAAGTAAGAAGTTTAATGGTGTGGTTAAAGATGAAAAAATAAATCAATTAATAAACGCTTCAATACCTCATATAAGAAAACTTAAAAAGTATTTTAACAGACCAAGACCTAAAAGTTTAGCTAAACATTACGGGATAAAACTTAAAGATGTAGAATTAAAATCTATGAAAACCCCTTCATATCCATCAGGACATTCTACTCAAGCTTATTTAATATCTGATTATTTAAAAGGTAAATATCCTGAAAAGTCTACACAGTTAGATAAAGCAGCTAAAGATATATGTTATAGTAGAAATGTAGCTAAAGCACATTATAAATCAGATTCTGATCTCGGAAAGAAACTAGGATTAGCTATGAGTAAACACATAAAAGATCAAGATGAACAATCGTAAAGAAGTTAAAAGAGAAAATAAACAAGTAAGAAAGCTTAAAAAATTAAGAAGCTTAGATGCTAAAGGTAAGATTACCACTGATAGATATAAAAAATTAAAACAAAAAGTTTATAATCCTTTTATAGATACTAGAAAAGATATGAAAAAGATGGGTGCTGCTATGGGTAAGGTTAAAAATCCTATACCTAAGTATAATCCAACCGAAGGAGTCAAAAAAGGGGTTAACAAAAGTGTATTAAGACAACCACTTAATAGTGTTATTAAGAAAAATCCTTCTCCTACCACAGGTGGACAATCAATTAAAATGACCGCTGCTCCTCATGAATATATTTTAGGTGGTGGCGTAGCTAAAGGAGGTTTTAACTTAAGTAAAAGCTTGGTTGAAAAAGTAGTCACTAAAGCTAAACCTATTTTAAAAAACGCAGCTGCAGACTTTGGAATAGATCAAGCACTATAAGGAACAAAAAAAAACTGGGCACCATACCCAAAGTTCCTGTAACCAAAAAAGGGGAGGTCATTACGACTTCCCCTTTTTGTATTAGCACCATGGGCAAAATCCGCCCGGACATCCGTCACACATAATTCATATTTTAATAGTTATACCTATTGACACTATAAAAGCGCCGCTTGCTATTGCAAGTGTGTTTGAATTAAAATCTAGCTTTTGCTTGTGCCAGATCATATTAGTACCGGCAAATGTCATCATGCCAATACCACCTATTACAGCTAGTCGTTTCATTTTATTTCACAATTATCACCTGCACAAGCTAACTCTCCTGCAAGATCTGTTTCATCTTCTGTTTCTACTATCTTACTAAGATCAACATCTTTAAGATGTGTCATCGCCATGTCGTAGTTTACTTTACTTATATCTTCAAATGGAGCTTGAGTATACGTGCCACCATCATAAGGTAATACAGATAAGCCATTGTAATGATCTCTATTTTCCCACATCCATTTACCAGCTTGATCCCACTCTTCTTGTTTCAAACTAACAGTAGCTGAAACATTGTGAGTGTTAGATCCTTTTCTATGGCCTGGCTTAACCCACTCTGTAGCTACTTTCTTTATACGTTCAAGTAAGTCAAATGGTGATTCATCTCTTAGTATAGAACCTTTAGGTGCTTTCTGCGGTATGCTAATTACAGCAGTGTCATGAGGTCTAAAAAACTCATCTTCAACTAGCTCAGGATGGTTAGTAGATAAATACTTGTACATAGACTCGTTTTTACCAACTCTTATTCTACGCGTATAATAATCAGCATGCCATGCGTGAATACCAGATGAAGTTCCTAATGCCAGAGATGTCGTCCCAGCAGGCTTCACGGTTGTGCATCTTGCAGCTGGATTAATACCAATTGCTTTAGCTGTCTTTGTATTCTCTCTTTTTACTATATTTGCAGCGGCCTTCATATCCAACGGCAGCACAGCGGCACTCGCGATCCCTGTCATTGATACACCGATAAGGGCGTCCTTCTCTGTCGTATCTTTCCATATATCTCTTAAGTAATGAAAGTCAGTATATCCAGCTTGTAGTGTACCTATAAAGCTAGCATGCTTAACTCTCTCGTTTAAATCTTCTTGTGACTCAATATCACTAGCATTTACTTCACATAGATTACAAAACTGAAAAGGTCTTAATGCTATTTCACAACAAGGGTTTGTACCCCAGTCTTTATCATTATTAAGATATATACCAGGCTCTCCTGATCCTGACAACTCAACACGTTTCCAAAGATCCATAAAAAATTCTTGTGTTACTTTATGTCTCATAAGAACAGCAGAGTTATTAGCTCTACCTCTTTGTGGATTTGTTTCCCACCAAGTTCCAGACTTACAACTAATCATCTCGCTATCCTCAGCAGAAAATAAACTAATTAAAGCAGCTCTACGAATACCACCAGCTAAAACTGAATCAGCTATGTGACAAACTATATCATGAGCTTCAACTGTAGTAAGTGGCGTGCCATCATCTTTAGCATCGAATATACCTTTAATTTTTAGTATACACTCTTTTAATGGTTGAGGACCTGGTGCTTTGCCACCTGATGTAACTAGCTGTGCACCTTTAGCTCTAATATCAGAATAATCAAATTCTACAGTAGAACTTCTCTTATCGCCCATATAAGACTTCATAAGAACTTTTATTGCGTCAGCCCAACCTTCAATACTATCACCAATTAAAAACCTTCTAGTTCTTTTAGTATAAGGTTTACTAACTGGCGGCATCTTACTTACGTGATGATTTTGTACAGAGTATCCAACACCTGTTCCTCCAAGAAGTAAGAACATTGTTTCGTGAAAGCTATCAATGTGATCAATCGGTAGATAAGCACAATTATACACACGATTAGGGCTAATCTCAATCGGTTTACCTCCGAATTGTAGCGAACGCATGCTTGGTAAAATCTTTTTATCATATACTAATTTATAAGCCTCATTTATTCTTTCTGCAAGCTCTGGATATTTTTTAATATGCATAGCCTTGTTTCTATCTACTAGTTCAACCCAAGTTTCTCTACGATTTAACTCAGGTACAAACTTAGCATATTTCATATATACTGTTATATCACTTAGTATTTTGTTGCTTAACTCCATCTTGTTTTTCTTTTTCTATTTTTTCAGCTTCTTTTTTTAAGAACTCTATAGCTCTATCGTAACCTGGTATTAATTTTACAGTTTCTAAAGTACCCATTGCAGTAGTACTAAGTATATTCATTTCGTTTATCATTTGTTGCACAACTCTAGTTAATGCCGCAATTTTATTCTGCATCTCTAGCAGAGTACTTTCTTTCATATTTTATTAATTCTTTATATTTTAAATATCCTTTAGATGCTATACTCCAATCAATAAATTTTTGCAATTGACGTTCAGCATATTTTCTTCTTGCTAGATCTTTCTTTTCCCAAGAATTAAGTTCACGGTTTCTTCGCATTCCTTTTGATTTTGAGGTTTGTATAACGTAACACTCGGTAAGTGTTTATGTACATAAGCTTTAAATAACTTCCAACGTATGGGAAAAGATTCATTAGGACGTCCTTTACATTCAATAATAAAATTATTTCCCACAAAATCTGGAGTATACTTAATATTAAGTATTTTTTTATTACCTCTATTACGGTACTCTCCTTTTCCGTTTCCTTGTCTTTCATATGCTTCTTGTTCAAAGTTAAAAGAAGGGACAAGCTCGTAAGTTTGCCCCTCATATTGTGACTTTATCTTAGCTTTTTTAAGTGCTATGTACATGTGTTTTTCTAGACCTGACTGGAATTTAATTCCATCATGCTCTACCTTCTTTGATCTTACTGGACCTTTCTTTTTGCTATACCGGCGCGCCATAGTCTAAATCATCTGCGTGACTAGGATGTGGTGGTCTAAAAGACTCATGTAAAGGTTTGTTAACGCCTAATATGTTTTCTTTATCATCTTCTGCTAACTCTTCACGTGCAGCTTGAATATAAAGAATAGCATCCATAAGCTCTTCTTGTATATCGTTTAAATAACCGCCAAGATCTTTATGCTTACCAGTTCTTTCATCGTGTAATGTTCTGCCATATTTAGCATAGCCAACATCTGAACGTTTAACGAACTTATCGCAGACTCTTTCCACAACAGGATCTCTGAATAATATAGTCTTACTTTTCATCTTTA
>Ga0209603_1001579_pt1 | contig 23364 bp, 17 predicted proteins | sample COGITO_mtgs_1206_FD_184812 | JGI IMG/M metagenome (GOLD analysis project Ga0209603, IMG submission 184812) | Pelagic marine microbial communities from North Sea - COGITO_mtgs_120607 (SPAdes) (version 2) | ecosystem: Environmental > Aquatic > Marine > Epipelagic ... | reverse complement strand
ATGTTTCTGGTCGTTCTTCCCAGTATTCGACGAACTCTTTGACCATGTCAGTTTGCTTCCAGTGCGGCGATCTTTTCTGTCTGGTCTGCGACGGTCGCGGACAGTTCTTTCACTTTCGCGAGCAGAGCAGTCACCACTTCGTTGACCGTGACGCTTTCAACTTCTACGTCTGTCGTCGTCACGCCGTCGTCATCTAGCGCTGGCATGGTGGCTGTCTCGGCCCGGTCCAACACGTCAGCGGTGTCGATGCCGTCAGCGATGCCGAAAGCCAGCGTTCCTCTGATCTCGCCGTCAACCTGTAGGTCGCCAAACAGCGTCGCAGACTGGTCAGCGTTTAACTCAAACGTCGTCTTGTTGTTTGTGTGGAATCGCACCATGTGCGGCGAATCAGCGTCGTCGCCGCCATACATGGACAGCATTGCGCCGTGGCTCACATGGTCGCCGCCAGAAACTAGACGGAGCACTGTGCGGGTGGGGTCGTCGTATCCGTAGATAGACGAAAGCGACTTCCCGCCCGCAAGCCAGAGGGTGCCCGTCAGCGTGCCGCCTTCTAATGGCAGGTAGTCGTCGTGGTCGTGCGAACCGGCATCACCAGAACCACCAGAACCACCACTAACAGGAACAAACCCATCTTCTTTCTTCAACCACAAACCCATATCAGTTGCCCTTCAGTTCTTCGATCTCAGCGGACAGTTCTTTAACCTTCGCCAACAGAGCAGTCACCACTTCGTTGACCGTGATGCTCTCAACGTCAGCGTCCATCGTTGCTACACCTTCGTCATCAAGCGCAGGCATGGTGGCAGTCTCAGCACGTTCCAACACGTCGGCAGTGTCGATGCCAGCAGCGACGTTGAAAGCCCACCCACCAGGGCTAAGTTCTGCCGCTACCACATCTCCGACATGAAACGTCAGGCTGTTCATGCCGACACCGATTCCGTGGAAGTGGGTTGGTGAAGCGTCGTGAAGTTTCAACTGCCAGTCGCCTGCGCTTGTAGCTCCAAAGGACACAAGGCCGTCAACCTGTAGGTTGTTCCTGATACCTACACGGTCGGCCCAAGATCCAAACGTCCAGTTGCCGTCAACAGCAAAGAACACGCCTTCAGCGTGCCCGTACATACCTGTTGTTGGGTACAGCGTTGACGTGTACGCAGGCGCACCTTCAGAACCAGGGTTGATTGTTGCAACCGTGCCGTCAACCTGTAGGTCGCCTGTGACCGTGCCGCCTGTTAACGGTAGATAGTCGTCGTGGTCGTGTGGACCACCAGAACCGCCGCCTTCAACGCCATCCCACATCAACTGGCCGACATCAACCGCGTCGAACATCGCCGGGTCAGTCGGATCGCCAGTCGGCACATGCTCACCGTCAAACGAACCGCCACCACCAGTAGACGGATCACCGTCATACAACAGTTGACCGACCTGCAACTCTTCAGGCGGATCGAGCGGATCACCAGTCAAAACGTGTTCGCCATCAAACGAACCGCCACCACCGCCACCTACGGGAACAAGATCATCGCCTTGCTTCAACCACAAACCCATGTCAGTTACCTTCTAGTTCTTCGATGCGTGCAGACAGTTGCTTCACTTTCGCCAGCAAAGCGGTCACCACGTCGAACAGTTCAACAGTGTCGTGCCCCTCCACCTCTGCGGTGTTCGTCTGATTACCGTCGTCGTCTGTTTCGATGTCGGGTGGCAGCGTGGCCGTCTCAGCACGTTCCAACACGTCAGAGTTGCGTGCCAGTTTCGATGGTGCAAACGCACCGCCTCTGGTGCTCACGGACCTGTAAACCCAGCCTGTCGGCGTGATGTAAAGATTTGCAGCGTTGTTTATGTCACGATCGCCGCCTCCCGTGTGTTCCATTCTTAGTGCAGCATTCGGGATCGTGACGGAACCGTTAGCACGAAGAACGCCGCCAACTTCGGCATCTTTCTCAGCAGCAAAGTTCTCCAGCGATACCACCCTGTCAGGCTTGCAATCCAACTTGCGCTCTTGGTTCACAACGATCGCTATTCCACCATCGCCACCCCACAAGCCTGACTTGGTGCCAGCCAGCGACACGCCTGGGGCGGTTTCAAAACCGCCAGACGATTGAACCTTGCCGTCAACCTGTAGGTCGTTGTAAATAAACGTTGTAGGCAGACTAAACCGCACGACCTGCTCGCCCTCGCAAGCAAACTGAATCTTGCCCGTTGAGTTGCGGTAGATGCCCGTCTGGGCGTTCGCTCCGCCGTCACCAAATACGATGTTCGGGTTCGTAGGGCTGGCGATACCTTGCGCCAATGCATTCAGCCCATTGGTCTTGGTCGTGCCGTCAACCTGCAGTTCGCCCGTCAACGTGCCGCCTGTTAATGGCAGGTAGTCGTCGTGGTCGTGCGGACCACCGCCACCGCCGCCACCGGCAGCCTTCTCAATAGAACCATCCTCGTTCTTAATCCACAAACCCATGTCAGGCTCCTTCCACAACTTCGCTTGCGCCGTACATCGGCGTGCCATCTTCCAAATACCAAGACGGTGCCGCATCGTCCGTTACGTCGAACGTCGATGCTTCACCGCCAGGGTAAGCAACAGCACGAATCCACATATTCCCGCCGCCCGCCTGATTCTCGGAACCACCGTTTTTCCACGCATAAATGCGGAAATCGACTCGTTCGCCAGCAGGAAGAAACACGCTCCGACCAACATTTGCCGTCTGAAATGTTCTTGATGTAGCCCCTGGTGCTGGGTCCATGCCCGCCGGCGTGCCGACCAGCCACGGTGCAGTATTCGTGTCGAACCCGTCAAGCTCCCAAATACGGTATCCAATGGTGACGTACACCACCCGTCCCTCAACGGTGCCGCCAGATACCCAGTTGACAGGACACACGCCGTCAACGTGAATCGTTCTATCGAACGGCCTCTCTTCAAAGTACAGATAACTGCCTTCGATGTACGTTGGATCACCCTGCGAGGCTCCGACAACATCAACAACATCCACAGATGACTTGTTCCAGGCGGTCGTAATAGCCTGGTCAGGGTGAGCGTGTTCGACTGCTGCGTACTCAGCATGGTCGTGCGGCTCCGACCCGTCACCAGTGTCCTCCACGCCGTCATACAACAACTGGCCCACAGCCCAATCAGCCGGAGGATTCTGCGGATCACCCGTCAAAACCTCGCCACCACCACCAGAACCGCCGCCCCCAACAGGAACCAACGACCCATCATCCTGCTTCAACCACAAACCCATATCAGAATCCTTCCAATGCCAGACGCATCAACATGCGTTCAGAGTACACGCCACAAACCAACCGAACTGGAACCATCAACCCGAATACCACCAATACCAATCAACCAAGATGAGTAATCTCAATCCAACCCTGGAACTGCGTCGTGTACGGGTACAGGAACATATACGGCTTGCCCGTCGGCGCAGCGCAGCCCACGCCCCGCTGCGAACCGTTTGCCAGAGCGGCCGACGCTGACGCCGACAGAGGCATCCACTTTCCTTCCCCGTAAGTCAGAGTGCCGATGCAGGTCAGGTTTGACAACGGCGCAACCGCAGCGTTCACGTTGCCAGGGTTCGTTGTCATCGTGTGCGTCCCGATATACACGCAGTCCGCGACGTTATTGCCGCCGCCCTCACGCTTCAGCCAGTTCTGCATCTTCGTCACGGTCTTTCCGTTGCAGCGATCAGCGATCTGCGTCCCGTAGTAGAAGTAGCCGTAATAGTTGTAGGCAGCGTTGTCGTAGTAGCCCTGATACGGGCGAGTCGGGTTCGACGTGTTCTGCCCGTAAGTGCCGGAGCGCCAATGCCCCGACGACGTAGGCCCAACAATGATCGGTGACTCTTCCACCGTGTACGACCATGTGCCAGCCCAAGCACTCCACTGGCCCGTAGAGTTCCCGGCTCTCACCTGCGTCTCAATCTTCTGATTCACCGTCAACGTCTTAATGTTCACGTCGTACTGGGAATTGTTTGCAGCGTTCGTAGACGACCCGGTCACCCACGACCCGCCGTTAACCCGGTAACGAGTCTGATACTTCGCGACGTTCGCTGACGGCATCTTAAACTTGAAATACATTTTGCCGTAAGACGTTTTAGCCATCAGATGAACAAACGTCGGCTTACCTGGCGTTGGCAAAGCCCACAATGGTGTCCCCGTCTTGGACACATAACCAGACGAACCGGCAGTATTCGTGGCCCGAACCCGCATGTAACGGGAACCGGAACCAGAAGAACCAAACGAATGCGTGTACGGCGACGTTTTGTTCCCCGACACAGTTGTCCACGACGAATTGTTTGTGGACGTTTGCACCTGATACGTCGTAGCGGCCGAATGTGTTGAATCGGCTGTCGGAGCCGACCAAGTAAGTTTCAACTGGCCCACAGTCGAAGTCGCCGCAATAGACACGCTGCGCGGAACATTCGGTTTCGCTGTCCACAACGGAGACACAGACTTCGTGACATAAGCCGAGTTGCCGCCAGCCGACTTCGCCCGCACACGCATCGACTTACTGCCGGAACCAGTGAACGTGTACGTCGCGCCACTGTTATTAGACGAAGCAGCAACCCACGAACCGTTATTTGCCTGCACCGTGTAGCCGGTCACCGAACCAGACGACGGGGCCGAATACGTCAACTTCAACTGCCCAATGGTGGTGGTAGCCGCCACCACCACATTCGTCGGCACGTTCGCCGGCACAGAAACAGACGCCTCAGCAGAATACGGCCCCGGCGTATTATGAACAAGCGCCCGCACCTTGTACGAGTTGACCTGACCGCCAACACCAGCAGAAGGGTCAGTCCACGAAGTTGTACCGAACGGCAGATTCCACGCCTGATCCGGCGAAGCGTTCCGAACCACCTGAATATGGTCGTGAACACCAACCGAATCCACCGACCAAACCAACGACACCGCATCACCCGATTGCGTAGCCGTCAGCCCTGATGGTGCCTGACCGATACGGCCACTGTTCGACACCGAAGTCATAAACTCTTCGCCGCCAGCCAACGCCACCACCGAATACGCTCCAACGCCTGGCACCGGAGCCGTGTCAACCATTCCAGCCTCAGTCGAAGTGCCAACCACAGTGCCGTCCAACCGGTACACAACATACGATTCCGCAGCGCGAACACTGAACGGCACAATCCACGCCAACTCAATCTCGGCAGCCGTATCCATGTTTATCGGCGTAGCAACAACCGCCATATCGTCAACCGGAATCTTGTCTGTCCAGACATGAACCCACTCGCCGTCCTTGCGAACCCAAACACCTTTCGGTTCAACCCATGCGTCGTCGCGACGAACTAAAGGCTGTTTCCACAGTTTCCATTCACCATCGGCGTAACCGAAAGCGCCGTTCGGGTCCACTAAAGGCATCGGATCACACTTCGATCCAAATATCGTGTTCTACGGCGTCCTCTGGTGGTCCGCCAGTACCGACCCGGTAGCAATGCGACCTGTACTCATGGAACACTTCTTGGCCGTCCCACATCAACTGGCCTTCATCGAGTTCTTCGGGCGGGTTGTTCGGGTCACCGACTAAAACGTGTTCGTCCTCAAACACGCCGGTAGGCCCGGTAGGCCCGGCCTCACCCGTAGGGCCGGTTGGCCCAGGGACCAGCGAATCGGCACCCGTAGGGCCGGTCGGACCGTCAGCACCAGTGTCGCCAGTCGGCCCAGCCGGACCCGTTTCACCGTCAACACCAGTCGGTCCGGTCGGTCCAGCGTCGCCAGTCTCACCCGTTTCGCCAGTCGCGCCAGTCGCTCCGGTAGCTCCAGTATCACCGGTCGCGCCGGTCGGCCCGTCAGCGCCGTCATCACCTGTCTCGCCGGTAGCGCCCGTAGGACCGGTCGGCCCATCAGCACCGTCACCACCAGTCGCCCCAGTCGCCCCTGTAGCGCCTGTAGCGCCTTGCGGACCAACAATGGTGCCGATATCAGTCCAGCCGTCACCGTTCCAAGCCCACGCCTCGCCGTCAGCATCCAACCAAATGTCGCCAGGCTCATCCGTCGCCGTGTAAGCCAGCAGCGGCTCATCAACCACGAACTGTGCGTCAGAGAACACTGACAGTGCTTCAACAGCAGCCGAGTTCGCTGCGTTGTCCCACGACGTGATCCGGTAACGGAAACGATCACCCGTCGAATCACCCTTGTCGTCAACAAGGTCAATGGCGAGAATGTCACCGTCAGCGAACGCAACAATCGCGTTGCCGTACAAATCGTTCGGTGCAATCGACATTGCGTCAACATCAGCCGGGTTAGCGGAACTCACGTTGATTTCGCCGTCACGCAACGCAGGCGCGAATGTCGTCTGCTTCACCCGGTAAGCGAACGTCGCAGACGCACCCGGCGTTTCACCGGGCGGACCTGAGTAGTCAAGTTCTCCAAGGAAATGAGCGCCAGTACCGTCAGTACCAGCAGCACCAGTCGCGCCAGTCGGTCCGGTAGCACCTGTTGGGCCGTCAGCACCAGTCGGCCCGGCGACAGTCGAATCGGCACCAGTGGCACCGGTCGGCCCAGTAGCGCCTGTTACGCCATCAACACCAGTAGCACCCGTTTCGCCGGTCGCGCCTGCTTCACCAGTCGGACCAGTTTCACCCGTCGCCCCGGTAGCCCCGGTCGCACCTGTTTCACCGGTCGCGCCGGTCGGACCATCTTCACCTGTCGGACCGGTGTCTCCGGTCGGCCCAGTCTCACCAGTGACCCCAGTTTCGCCGGCGTCGCCAGTCGCACCTGTCGGTCCTTCTTCACCAGTCGGCCCAACCGGTCCTTCCGGTCCAGACAGTTTGCCAGCGTTCGTCCAAGCAGCACCGTCCCAAGCCCACGCGTCGCCGCTTGCGTCCAACCAAACGTCGCCAGCATCAGCGCCGTCGAACGATGGTGGCCCAACTTCAGGGTCAATCGAACCTTTCAGGCTGATACCTGTACCGTCAGCCCCGTCGTTTCCGGTAGCACCCGTCGCACCCGTCGGACCGGTTGCGCCTGTCGGACCGTCGATGCCGGTTGGGCCGATTTCACCCTGATCGCCTGTCGCCCCGGTTTCGCCAGTTTCACCGGTCGCGCCTGTCGGACCATCTCCGCCTGTCGGCCCTGTTTCACCTGTCGGACCGTCTACACCTGTCGGACCTGTTTCACCGGTCGCCCCGGTCGCGCCAGCGTCACCGGTCGGACCTGTTTCGCCGGTCGCGCCAGTTTCACCAGTCGGACCTGTTTCGCCGTCTACACCTGTCGGACCAGTTACACCATCAGCACCTGTCGGCCCAGCGTCACCAGTCGGGCCGGTTGCTCCGTCAACACCAGTCGCACCAGTGTCGCCGGCGACACCAGTCGGACCCGTCGCTCCATCGGCCCCAGCCGGACCAGTTGCACCATCAGCACCCGTCGCGCCGTCAGCACCGGTCGCACCGTCAGCGCCCGTTACACCATCAGCCCCAGTCGGCCCAGCGTCACCAGTCGGCCCTTCAGGTCCAGACAACTTCCCGGCATTCTCCCAAGCACCAGCCTCGGACCACACCCACGCATCACCGTTAACGTCCAACCAAACATCACCAGCATCACCACCATCAAACGATGGTGGACCCACATCAGGGTCGATACTGCCCTTCAGTGTGATACCAGTGCCCGCAGCACCAGTAGCACCCGTCGCGCCAGTCGGACCCGTAGGACCATCAACGCCAGCCGGACCATCAGGCCCAGCAGCGCTACCGCCGACAGCAACAACAGAGCCGTCCTCAAGTTTCAGAAATAGATTAGACATTGCTTGCTCCGTTCATGCCGTTCATAACTTTCCGATCCAATCCGTCTTGGCCCGGTCTGACTTGGACCGAACAACCGGCAGAACAAGGTTCTTGCCTGACGGTCCAGCCGTCTTAAACCTCAGATTGCTCACCGTTGTGGTCGTTTCCCCAAAGCCCATGCCGCCAGCACTACTGATCTCAACAAAGAACTTTTCGACGTACCAGTTCCCGGAGTTCAGCCGGTTCATCAACGCAGAATTAAAGTTCGCGGTGTGAGTCTTGCCGTAAGAAGATGGGCGGTCCATCTTCCCAGACAAGTCGTAGTTTTCGCGGCTACCGCCGTTCGTGATGGCAATGCCGTATCGGAACACATAAAGACCGTGGCCCGCCGTGCTGTCATTGTTCTCCTCAAACTTGATGCCAGACACAAACTGTCCGTTCATCCAACGGGAATAACTGCCGCCACCGAACACAAATATCGCCCAATGATCCCTGGAGTTGCCGCCCCACCACCTTGCGCTGCCGCCGGCCCAGCCGTCCTCGGGCTGACCTTCCTGATACCACCAGCCGTCAATGTCACCCCAAAAGTTTTCTGTTATGCCACCCGGCGCACCAACCTTGATCGGCCCATAACCTTCTTGACCGTTAAAAGTCTGTACGTCCGCACTGAACGCCCCACAGTGCCCGTAAGAACCAGCAGGCACAGAGTAAATCGGGGACGGCCAAGGCATTACTTCGTCCAGTACAGATTGTTGCCACTGACCGTGAACTGAACAGGTCCAGTAGTGCCGTCGTCCTGCATAATCTTTTTGCTTGGACCCTTGATCGCGTATTCAACATGATTATGGCCCGAGTACGCATAGTCACCATGACTATGGCCCGATGCCGCATAGTTGCTATGACTATGGCCCGCAGCCGCGCTATCCACATAGCCTTTTGTGACGGCATGGTCGTCGTCGGTGCCCTGCTTGTTCAACTTCACTTGCTCTTGAAACGTGGTAAGAATGCTGCCGATGTAAACCTTGGCCTGACCGTCGTGTTTGAGAAGCAGGTTGCTGTTCTGCCCTGAATCGAGCGACAGCCCAATAAGACCGTTGTCGGCTTTAATCTTCAGATCGCCCGTCAGTGTCCCACCAGTCAACGGCAAATAGCCGCCATGACTATGGCCCGATGTCGCATAGTCGTGGCTATGCGACGGCGACGCATAGTTGTGGCTATGCGACGATGGTGCTTTCCCTGACAGACCGGACGCCAACTGATCCTGCGTGACATACAACGACAGATCAGTTTCACCGCCAGGAGGGAACACCGACAACACAACCTCGTCGCCGTACACAGGAGCGCCGACACCGTGCGAAGCAGTCACAGCCAACGACGTGTGATCGCCTTCATCAGACACCGAATCCACAGTGCCAACAAAATGGCCGCCGTTGCCGTAATCAACCAGCCGGATCGCGATGCTGGGATACACCTGCTCCATCGACACCGGCCGACCGTCAGCGTCAACTTTCGCGATTCGTAGGATGCTGACGTTCTCCCACAGCATGTCCGAGCCGCCGGGCCGCAACGGAACAATCATCCCGTCAGAAGTAGAACCTGCGTCCATGATGAAACGGTGGTCAGCAACCGTGGTTTCTAAATGTTCGACTCGTTCTGTCAGTTCATCCAACTCTTCGGCTTCAACGTACTGGCCGTGAGAGTGCTCATGGTCAGCGACTTCTTGAACATCCCAACGCTTCTTCTGCTCGTTGAAAACGTAAACGACACCGGTTACCAGCGTGACCTCATGGCCGTTCTCAACATCTTTCGGGAACTGGTAACTCACGACTCTCCTCCTTCTCCTAGAAGGACGACAAGCTCTGATCTGAACTCGTCAAAGTTGTTAGACAAACTCAACGCCGACAACACCTTCGCAACAACTTGCTCGCTGTCATTCAGCCGTTGCAGAATCGACTTCTGAATCGCCTCACCACTAGCGACACGATCAGCCAGCGTTGATGGTGCCGAAGCCGCAATCCACGCTTCCGACGCCGCATCAAACACATACAACTGAAGCGTGTCCTCGTCGTTGTCAAACCACGAATCGCCATCAACCGGATCGTCAGGCGGCGACGACTTCACCGCAACAGACTTCACAGTGATCGGAGCGAACTCCTCATCCAAACTGTCAACCTCATCAACCAGTTCTTGGAACGTCTCTTCGGTCACATAGGAATGAGACGGGCCAGCAGCGTTCGGGTCATACAACAACTGGCCGATAGCCAAATCGTCTGGCGGGTTCGTTGAATCACCCTCCAAAACTTCAATGATTTCGCCGTCATCACCAGTCGCACCCGTGGGGCCAGTCGCGCCAGCCGGACCTTGAATCGGACCAACATTGTCCCAACCGGTCCCGTTCCACGCCCAACCGTCACCGTTCGCGTCAACCCAAACGTCGCCTTCTTCTACGCCATCGTCAGGATCAGAACCGAACAATGGTGGCCCAACATCAGGGTCAATCGAACCCTTCAGAGTGATACCGACACCAGCTTCACCAGTAGGCCCAGTCGGACCAGTTTCACCAGTAGCACCGGTCGCACCGATACTGCCCGTCGCACCTGTCTCCCCGGTCGGCCCAGGCACCGTTGAATCGGCCCCTGTCGCCCCAGTAGGACCAGTCGGCCCTACACCACCAGTCGGACCAGGAACAGTCGAATCAGCGCCCGTCGGGCCAGTCGGCCCAGCAGGACCAGTCGGCCCCGTAGCGCCCGTTACGCCATCAGCACCGGGATAACCCTGATCGCCCTTATCGCCCTTCGGCCCTGCCGGACCACTACCGTCACCAGTAGTCGTCGTGGCGCATGGTGTCGCTTCAGCCATCGCAATCTCCGTCAGTCGCAGGAAAGATCAGCAAGAGCGCCCACCTGCCGGCAGTCACTCCACAAAACAGCAGCCTCAACCTCAGCGGTCGCGATTGCACGGTTCGTACCAGTGTCCATCGAGAACTCGGTACGAGACTCGCCCTCCCAAACGTAAGCCGGACCAGAATGCCCGACAATCCAAGAGAACCCAGGCCCAACACGACTGTCGATCGTGTCAACAGTCCCGTCAGGCAGCGTGTAGCTCGGAGGACCAACCCGGCCCTCATACCCGGCACCAGCAATCACTTGATTACCGCCAACCGTCGTCCACAACTGATCGTTGTCCGCAACCAACAGACGGTCACGGAACGCAACATTCGCAGCGTGAACCGACATATGAATGGTGCCCTGCGACGAAGCCAACTGTTCCTCAATCGAACCAATCGCAGTCGCAACCTTCATTGCCTGCAACTCGCCGCTCACAGCGTTCTCGTTCACAATCGGCAAACCGACCGCCGTTAAACGTGGCGAACAGTTCCCGTAACCAACCCACGCGGCCTCTTCCAAAGCCTTCGACTTCGTTGCCTCAAGCTCACGCAAAGCAGCAGCCCGCATCGCTTCTTCATCGACCGGCCCAACAGACTGGAACAGTTCGGTCATCAGCAACAGTGGTGACACTTCGTCGCACGGACCGCACTCGGGCCAACCGATCTGCAACGACACGATTTGTCGGCGCTTCGGCCGGTCCAACGGATCGTCCGCAGGCTCAATAGCTTCAACGTAGTATCGGCCAGCTTGCGGGTAAGTGTGCGTCCATACAGCACCAGACGGCGCACCGGCAGCACTGGAACCGTCACCTACATACCAATCGACAACAGTGCTGTCGATGGTGGAGAACGTGACTTTCAACGGGTCTACCGCATCAACGGTCCACCGAATGAACTTGTCACAATCAGGCGAATAAAAAAATGCGTCGGCGCAAGGGTCATCACAAAGATGCGCCGGCCATGAAAGCTCGGGGAGCTTCACAGCAGAATCCATCAGCCCGTACTGGGCGCGTTGGCGTGGCGGAACCTGAATCGGCCCACTCGGTGTCATTAGCGGCATTCGCGCTCTCCAATCAGAAACCGGGGTGAAACCCGGCCGGGAAGGTCATCCCCTCCCGGCCGGGCCAACTAACTAACTAGCTCAGGGAGCCACGACGCACAGGTCGCCGCAAGCCTGACGCTCGCCAAGGCAACCGGCGTCGATCTGAAGCTCAATCAGTTCGATACCCCGGTTGCAAAGACCCAGCCACTCCTCTTGGAAGATTTGCAGGTCGTTGGTGCCGTTCAGCGCCGAGTCACGGACGATGCCGAGATCCAGCGTACCGCCATCCAACATCACAACTGCGCCAGGCGCACCCATGATGACATCAACGGTTCCGGTCGGAACGGCCGGTGCCTCAATCGCTCCACCGAGCTTGGCGGGGTCCGTATAAAAAACAGGCTCAATGTTGCGCTTGCGGAGCTCCGCAGCCAGATCGGCTTCGGTCATCGACATGATTGCGAACGGGTCAAGACCCAGTCCGCAAGCCATCGCAACGTCGAGCTTGAGGTGATCAAGCTCACCGCGCTCAATGAACGCCTGAATGGTGGCGTTCGACGCCATGAAGTGTGCCGAACGGTACGAAGCCGCAGCCTGCTCGATTGCGTACAACACGCCAGGCGTGCCAGCAAGACCGGTGACAGGCATGTCGGTTGCGTTGCCCTGGAGGTAAGCGAGAATCCATGCTTCCTTGACAGCAGTGTATGCCTGTGCAAGATCGCGTTGGAACTCGGCAACCAGGCCGGGATCGACACGGTACTGAAGGTTGTCCACCTTGAGGCACTGCGAGAACGCCTCAACGTAGCACTCGTCTTCCGGCGGGCAGGTGATCTCAACACACGGCTTCAGGTTGCTGTCGGAAAGCTCTCCGTCAGTACCACCAGTGGTGTTGCCGCCGATCGGCATGGTCGAGATTGAACCCGGTCCCATTCCGGTCGGGCAAGCGCCAGCGCCAGGCCCGTAAGTGATGTGGCCGATGCCTTCAAGCGCAGCAACGATGCTGGCCTTGCTGTAAGGACGGAACCGAAGCCCACCCTTCGACGCGCCAACGGTCGGCAGTGCCGAAGCGAGAGGTGCGTCCAGCGGAGCGCCGAGCGTGATCTGCTCGTAGTTCGTCTCAAGCTGGGTGCAGATAGCACCAGAAGCGACGAGAGCGGTTGCGTCGCGGCCAGCGGCATCGAGGATCGAGCCGTTACGACCAGCGTCGGAACCCATCATCTTGCCGTCCTCGAAGCCCTTGTTGAGCGAAGCGAGACGAACGTAGTCGTCCTTCACGCCAGCGGGGACATGAGTCATGCCCTGACGCTTCTTGGCGATCGAAGTCGCAAGCTCCAGCGGGTCTTCGTACTTGGTGCCCTCGGGATCGACCGAGAAACCAGTTGCCTGGAAACTTGCGCCGTTCTCGTTGGCTCGCGGCGCGAGCGCTGCGGGACGTGCGGTTGCAAGGGCAGCCGCGTTAGGGGTCACTTCTTCATTCACGGTTGCATCGCTTTCTGTCTCAATGGTGGCCTCGGCGTCGGTGACGGCGAGTTCTTCGGTGTTCTCTTCAACTTCAACTTCAACGGCAAGCTCGGTTGCCTCTTCAGCAATCTCGGTTACCTCTTCGGCAAGCTCGGTTGCCTCCTCAGCAAGCTCAGTTGCCTCGTCAGCAGGTGCCGACTCTTCAGCCAACTCTTCGACAGCCTCTTCGGCGTCGTCAGCGGCCAGAGGCTCTGAACGGAACTTGTCAAGTGCCGCTTCAACTCGATCCTTTGCCGCCGCAGCGATCTCGGAACGACTAGCGAGTTCGTTGTCGATGGTGACGTTGATGTCACCAAGCGCTTCGATCTCAATGAGGTCGGCATCGGAAAGCTGCTCTGCTGCGGCGATTTCCTCGGCGCGCTCGGCAAGCTTTGCTTTGATTTCCTGCAACTCAGCATCAGAAAATGTGCTGAGGTCTTCTGGCAGATTCATGGGGTCCACGGTGGCCTCCTTGGGGCTTATCGGACGTTTTAAGTTTTGCGTCCGGCTACGCCGGGCTTCACGGTGCGACTACGTCGAACTTGAACATCATTATTACCCATACGCATACCTCAAACGGGGATGCCAGCAATGATCCCGATATTTATTGCAAACGGGCGAAACTGGAGCGGCCTGCTGGTAGCGGCGGGTGGGCTTCGCGTTTGTGGGCAACAAACACAGAGGGGTATCCGTCTATAGCCCGCTGCTCAACAACGAAGTAGTCGCCGTCTGGGTCGGAGACTAGAACCAGCGGAATACCTTTGGGGGTTACTGCGTCAATGACTCCCGGCTGTATTCGGATGACTTTAGGCATCGCTCCACCTCCGCAATTACTTTATCTGTCTTCAATTTGCAACACGCATACCCATGTGTGCTACACTTATCTTGTAAAGCCAACCAACCAGAAAAATCACCATGACCACAAACTTCGAAATTACTGAAAAAACTTTGGAGGCGTTCGATTACGAAATCGACCTCGCAAAGAAAAAGCTTGCCAAACTCAACAAGCGCCTCGCAAAGCTCGATGCCCCCCTCGCGACCATGACCGTCGGAGAAACCCGTCGGGTCGAAGACAGCGAAACCGGCCTCGGGTACAACCTGACTGCCCTCACCGTCTCAGGCGTCATCGCAAAACACAACGGATGGACGCCACTAGCGTCGCTCGACTGGACCGTCCCATCACCCACGGGCGAAGCCTGGGCCACACGTTTCCCGGCCGCACGCGGCAAAGACGGCGAAAACGGCGTCGAAATTCCTGCCCGGTTCCTCACCGACAAAACCTGCACCGCATGTGGCACGAAGCGTGCCCGCAACGTCACAAGCCTTTGGGTGTCCGACGAAGGCGAATTCGTCACGCTCGGTTCAAACTGTGTTCTGGACTTCATTGGTGTTGACCCGACGACCGCTCTTTGGCTCGCAGGCAACGCCGACCCGTCGGACGAAGACGAGTTCTTCGGCGGCGACCGGCCTACTCCCGTCGAACCTACCGTCGAAATTTTCCTTGCTGCTGCCGACATCATCACCGAAGAGTTCGGTTTTATTCCAACATCAGAAGCCGCAGCGACTCGCGACCTGACCAGAACTTTCATCGGTGGCCGTTGGACTCGGACGGAAACAGAAATGTTCTCGGACCTCGACACGCCGACAATGGCCGATGGTGCCGAAATAGCCGCCTGGGTTATGGCAAACATGACTTCCGGTTCCGACTTCGAAGTCAGCGCCCGCAAAGCAATCGAAGCCGGTCTGGTTCACGCTCGCACCGCAGGAATCCTCGCTTTCCTCCCGACAGCAAAACGTCGGGCAGAGGCAAAGGCCGTAGAGGCCGAAGCCGTCAAAGCCGCTGAGGTTCCCAGCTTCCACATTGGCGAAATCAAGGCCCGTCTCAGGAACCTTCCGGTCACGATCACCGCAGAGATCACGGTCGAAACCCACTTCGGAACTTCGAAGCGTGTCAACGGCGTCGTTGCTTCCGGCGAGTTTGCCGGGGCAAAGGTTTCAACGTTCGGTTCCGGCAAGGATCTGTTCGGCCTGACCGTTGGCGGCAACGTCGAATGGACCGGCACCGTCAAGGCTCACAAGGACGACAATTTCGGCGTTGTGACTGAGATGGCACGGGTCGCCCTAATCGAACTGGACGAGAACGGCAACCCGCTGCCCGAGTTCGTTCGCTGGTGCAACGATTGCAGCAACGCTGTGGACACGGCGTCGCTTGACCCTGCTAAGACGTTTTGCGACGCCTGTTTGACGGCGGCTGCCCTGCGGTCTGCCGGGCTGCCCGGCGAATACTCTGTTTGGCGAGGTGGCGGCTGATACCGAATTTGGCGGCGGTCTTCGACAGGTTTTTGCTGGCGCGCCAGTAATCGAGGATTTCTTTGTCTCGTTCCGCTTTCATGGTGGCCTCGGTTCGCGTGAGTCGAACGTCGGTCAGCCTCATGTCTGCTGACCAAGCTTTGAGTGAATCGTAAGCAGACGTATCATCAAGCATCGAACGCATGTTACTGCGGTCCGGTGCGGGCCGCTGAAACTTTAGGAAAGAGCGAGCCGCTTCGCCTTAGCGCGAGCCAACTGACGGCGAGCAGCATCAAGCTCCATCATCGACTCCGACCGCACCTTCGGACGCTGCTCCGTTGACGCTGCAAGCTCCTGAGCTTTCGTTCTAGCCGACTCAACAATCTGCGGACGCAACTGGTCACGCAAACGACTGAACTCGACACGAAGCCCTGCGACCTCTTCAAACAAACCATCAACGACAGCAGTCTTAGAAATCTGTGCAGAAGCAACCAACGCCAACACTTCGCCATCAGAAATGTAAGCAGCATTCCTGCCCGGCTCAACAAAGTCTTCAACGTTCGAAGCCGAAGCAACCAGCGCCTTAAACCCTGAATTGTTCACTGCCAGCAACGCACACATCTCGCGCGGGAAACGCTTGCCGTTATGAACCAGATTCCGCCAGTCAGGCGAAGCGTCAGATCCTCTCACGATACGGGCATCGCCCTCGTCGGCAGTGTGGCGCATCGCCCCAGCAACCCAGATACCGAACTGGTCTTCACCGACAACAAGGTCAGCAACAGCGCAACCAGTGTGAGCGTAGAAGGACTGAGCGTCAGAAGCGGCAAGCTTCAGATCAGGGTGAACCGTATCGACAATCAGTTGACCAGTCTTGATGGTGGTTCCCTCAGCGGAAAGAACCGTGCCCGTAAGGAACCCGGCATAGTTCGTTGACGACCGAGGAACCTCAACGCAACGCTGACCGAACCCGATGTGGCAAGCCCCAAACAGAGCAACATGGCCCTTCACCCGGCCGTCAGAACTAACGGTCATGGACGAAGGCCCATCAAACTTGGGGTCGTCCATCCATTCTGCGGGCGGGTTCACCGGATACACCCCGGCACCAGCAGACGCAACCAGCGCACCAGTGTCAGACAGCGGAGTATGGAACACGATTCTTGTCGGGAATCCACCGGACGCGGCCAGAGCGCTTTCGTCTACTGACTCCCCGCCGGCTTCTCTGCCAGCAGTCGCACGCTCGTACGATGGTGAATCACCGGAAAGCCAAACCTCGCACTCAGCCAAAGCAGGGAACGAAGTCAACGTCGCGCCCATCAACCGGCCTTTAGCTACACGCTGTCCGCCGCTATCTCCAAGAAGCTGATCCAACGGGTCTGCTGATTCGTCAACTTCCCATTCGACCTTGTCAATGTCGGCCGACACTCCGCGCATCATTTTGTTCTGAAGCAAACGGTGAGCTTCGCGACCGTTCTCCGAACCCAAGTCGATGACGCCGGTTGCCCAAACTTCTTGACCACGCCGTTCCAGCGAGTCGATACGGCCGACAAGAACTGCGCCGTCGTGGCCTGACCCGCCGACAGGGTTCTCGGTCATCGACATGATAGGCAACGGCAATTCACGCCAGGTGAGAGCGTCTTGAGCCAGGAAACGTCCGTCTCCGGTTTCGACGCCCTCTACTGCAATCAGTCCTTCCCATGCCGCAGTCTCAGACGAAACCGGAACTTCTGCAAGTGTGATGGTGCTCATCTCTGCAACCTCTTCTGCTGGTTGTTCCACTGGTTGTTCTGCTGGCACAACCGTCGCGTCTGCCGTCATCGGAAGATGACCACCAGCGACACCGACCAGAAGCGGACTACTCACCGCAAACGACTCACCGATCTGCGCTTTCACTTCACCAACAGGAGTGGTGCCGAAAAGCAAAGCCCACGGGTAATCGTCAAATTTGATTTCCGCAGCGGTCAACGCCTCTTTGACCTTTTCGACGTAACGGATCGTGTCGCGTGTCGGTTGCATCCGCACCCCACGACGTACCGGGTTCGTCGCCACAATGTACTCCGCTGCCTCAAGCTCACCCGTCGGAGTTTCGATCCCTGCCAACGTCTCAGCAATAAAACTGGGGTGAGGCATTTTGGTCGTAGACCCCTTCACACCCTCAATGGTGAGAAGAGCGATATACGGAACACCGTCAACAAAGTACGGCAGACCCTCACCAGCAAGGGTGACGCTCTCAGGGTCTGCAAGCTGCAAACCAATCAGAAACTCGTCAGTCACCCCAACAGACGGGTCAGCAGTAAATCCAAGAATCTCGCTCATCCTACAAATCTATTCTTTCTCGCTAGATTATTCGCGCATACTCAAACGGCCGACGTATCGCCGCTGGCAGCAAGACAGGTTTACTCTTTCGGCGGGAACTCAGATTCGTTTTGAATCCAGTCCTCTGCTTCTTCTTTCGTGCAACCAACCCAGCAGGGTTCTTCAAGCAACGCCATGTAAATTTTCTTCGGCACCCACTCGCCTGGTTCTTTCCAAATCTCACACAACGTCGCGTCCGGCCACTGCCAGCGCGCAACAGTCGTTGGCGGCTCCCCAGCCTCTTTCCTAAAAAACCAGCCAGTCCATTCAGCCATCAGACAACCTCTCCGTCTATTTCAAATACTTCCACCGCTCCAGTCGGCACCGGCAAATCTTGGGAAAGAGCAGCCATCTCGTTCTCAAGCTTCGTCCACTCAGGCGAACCGTTGGGCAGAACACGCTGCTGCTCATAAATTTTGTGCATCGTGTCTTTCACGGCCTGACTGTTTTCCGTATGGAACTGGATCTCATAGCGCAGCCCGTCGGATCGCGTCACCTGGGCGTTGATGCCCTTGTACGACTTGCCCAACTCGGGAGGCCAAGTGTTCTTCACGTTGATGGTGGCCCCTTCATCACGCAACGTATCCACAATGCTTTGCGCTCTCTCTCCGAAATCTTCGTCTTGGAAATGAATCGTGTACCGAACCGCGTCCTTGATTTCTTGCGACGCAGCGATAATGTCGCCCTGCAACTTTTCTGGTTTTTCTTCAAGTTCTCGCATAATTTTCTCTGCGATCTTGTCTTCCGCCTTCAACCGATATTCGTAGCCGTACAGTTCGCCGTCTGGCGGCGGGTCGTACGAAGCCGGGTTGACGTCACCTGCAAGCTCTGCGAGATGAGCCGATATTTCTGGTTCGGCCTGTTCCGCTTTCTCCCGCAAATCTTTCGCCAAAACTTTGGCTTTCGGATCAACAATAAGATTTCCGTTTTCGTCCCATGTCGGCACGACAATATGCTCGACATCGTCCCACGGGTTCGTACCTTCGCCGCCTGGAGAGGCATCTTCGTCAACCGGAGACGCAGCATCACTAACATCAGATTCCGTTGTTCCGACTGGGCCGTAACCTTTCGGAGCGAATCTGCCATTCTCATCGCGCCACGGGTTCGCGAACGCAACAACGCCGCCAATGGTGAGTGACGCATCGTCGTCAGTCTCTGACGGCGCGTCAGGTGCCCCTTCAGCCTGCTTCGCCTTACGACGCCATTCTCCCGGCCCCTTAAAGTGACGGTCATCTTCACCGGCAGCAGCGACCAGCGGTCCCGTAGCCGCATCATTTGACAGAGAAGGATCAACGTACGGGGGCCAATAGCCGTTGCCGTCAGCAAAGTTGTAGGCACCGCCAACGGCCCGAGTCGCAGCACCGATCGTATGGACCTCTTCGACAGTGTTAACCACAGTGACCGGATCTATGTCGATTCGATTCAAGTCATCATCGTGAAACACGCCAAGATAATGATTCTGACGTTCCAATATCGGACGGAACCGTTCTTTCGCCTGATCCATCGCTGCGTCGAAGTCTGCCCGTGAGGAATTCTCTGGAATAAACACCGTAGAAATTCCTTCATCTTTAACCGTCAACGCATACTTGTCTGCGCCATCTGGAAGGAACTCGCCGGTTCTCGCGTCGATGGTGGAACCGCCCCACGACTCCTGAGCCTCATCGAACGCTTGCGATTTGATTGAATCCCAGTTCTCATCAAGCCCATCTATCGGAGCAGAATTCGCAGCAAAGTCATCTAGCTGCGCTTGGCCTAACCCGGCAAGCCGTTGGAACTCTGCCGCAGACACCGGGCGACTATCGCCTCGCTGCTCATCTGCCGTTATCTCATCAAACCCCTGCTTGTTCCCGACATCTGGAACAAGATTGCCCGACGGAGAGAACATCGAACCTTTCGGAGCGAACCGGCCTTGTTCGTCACGCCACGGATTCGCAAGTTCTTCGATGGTGAGCGTCGCGTCGTCGTCAGTCTCTGGCTCTTCGCCAGCATCCTCCAAGAAGTCTTCCTCGGTCACATCGACGCCACCACGCAAAACCCTCACATCGTGATCAGGCCCAATCTCAATAAGCCTTCCGTCGGAAGCGGAAACAGAAGGAGAACCAACAGCAACTAAAGTTTTATCCCCCATCCAATAATCGCCCGTATACTTTGGTACGGGTGCCATTTCCCAATCGTGCCAGTCTAATTTGTCAGCTAAATGGCCGGTGCCGCTGCTTGGGTCAACCGACCCATGACTCGCCACGAACTCCGTGAAATGCAGAGAAAAATCTTTGCGGCTAACCTCCACCGGGACGGAAACGTAGTCAAGCCAACTTCCATCCCCGACACGATAGCTGCGCGCCTTCCGCCGATATTTTCGGTCTTCTGAATCGTAATGCAACATCGACATTGCTTGCATTGCCCCAAAGCGCGCCTTGCTCATTTCCCGCGCTTGTGAAGCCCCTGGCCCGAAGTGATCATCAAGCTCCATGACAGCGGGACTCCGTAAACGATCAGTCTGGATGAGGCCGCCCCTCGATGACCCTTCCTGGCCGTGGTCACCGCAATTCACATAAATAGTGTTGCCGTCGATAGAAAAAAGGGCATCTTCGTTAGCCCCCATTTCCACCATTTCGGAAGCGGTTATGGCAACAATATCTGGAACACCGCTCTTAATCGGCGCACGATCCATAGTGTCGCAAACAGAATTCAACACGTCTTCCGCAACGGGAACCGTCAACAGGCCCGGTACACCCGCAGCATCGTCGGCCGTAGCGTCGAAAATGCTGACCACATCGCCCGCAGCGTTTTCCATCGAAATTTTGTGCGGTTCGACCTTCGTGTATCGGTAACCCTTGTGAGCAAACTGGCCCTTCTCATCGCGCCAAGTGTTCGCGAACTCTTCGAAGTCAAACGATGCGGCGGGAACATTCAGCTTCGTTTTGCGGCCGTCGTCCAACCATTTATCGAAAACAATAGGAACACTGTTTTCGTAAAGTTCCTCGGCCCGCTCCACAGCCAGATCGCACGCCGCAGACCAGGACGGCCAATGGCCGAGTTCCAGCCGACAGCCGTTTTCAAACAGGCATCCGATTCGGATATGACCTGGCGACTCGTCAACGTAAGCACCGAGAACGGTCGCGACCACAGGCTCGTTTGGAAGATCGTCAACGTCGATTGACAACGCTACGGACGGCACGAAACCAACGCCACGCAACGCAAGCCGATCAGGACGTGCCGGTATCAACTTGAACGTCGTCATAGCAGCGATTGTAACGCATCAAGAAACGTGTAACGCATGATACGTCTCAGCTTGCACGAATCGCAGCGAGCAGTTCAGCCTTACGCATCCCGTACCGGCCAACAATGTTCCTCGCACGCGAAATAATGTGCAACTGGGCCATCGTCGCTGCGTCCAACGCAACATCGGCAGCAAGGGCTTGCTGAAGTTGCGGTTTGTTCATCCGGCTACGGCCCGAGATTTCTCTTTTCACCGCTTGGGCGTAAAGCTCTTTCTTCGTGATCGCTTTTTTGCCGTTCGGCTCAAACGAAGGAACGATGGTGCATCTGCACTGGATACGTTCCTGGATCGGTAAACGCGGGTCGCCGGGGTACGACGCTGCGAAACCGCCCACAAGAAAGTCTGTTCGCAAATCGACTTTCTTGCCTTCCAGGTCGGTGTGTGTGGGTTCTCGGACACGCTCGTCTCTGGCGGTGATCCAAGTTTTTGATTTGACGCCAGCTTCCAAGTAGCCGAGGTAGGCACCGTTGTTCGACGCTGCGATCAGTTCGGTGCGGGCAGTCAAATATGCTTGACGTGGCGAGAGTGGAGAATCAGTGGGGAGTGCTGCGACTGCGGCGTCAACGGACAGTCCGTCTCGCAAACTTTTTTGCAACCATTTCGTTGTCGATTTGCGGATCGACGGTTCGAACGCTCTGACGTGTTCGATGATGTCGGAAACAGTCCGTTCAACGACGGCGTCACGGATATCGAATCCGATTTCGACGTTGACGCCTACCAGGGCATCGTAAAAGGCGTCTCCAAGGCCGTCTGCGAGTATTTCGTCAACGATGGCGGACCATGACATAGGGGACGACGCAGAGGCCGTTAGAGGGGAACTGAGCGGTGTGTGCGTAGCGGCGAGTTCGATTGCCATTGTGTTCGCGAACGTTGCGTACGCTTCTGTCCACAGGCGGGCCATTCTGTTAGCGAGAACAGGATCGACGTACGGGTCGTCGTGGGTGTCGGTCACTTCGCCGCCCAACGAAAGCTCAACACCACCACTCATGGTGAGCGACACGTCTGGATCACCGTACTCTGCGCCTTCCATCTCGCCCAGATCGCCAGACAGCAAATACTTGATCGTCTGACGGCCGGTCGTGGTCAAGTCCGACGACGTTATCCCCGACGGCAACTCGTAGTTCGCGTCCGTCGAATCACGGAAAGACATCCGGCCCATGTGATCAGCGCGCATCACCGTTTCGACTTCTCGGATAATCGCTTCACGATCGTCCCAACCGCCAACGAACGACGCAGCCCGTCGGGCTAGGTCCGTGACCTCTTTACCGTACACCGTCGTTGCTGCCAGTCTCGACTCTGGGTCTTTCAACCAACCGGATGACGAACCGTCGCCTTGGGGAACTCTGGTGGCGTCGCGATGGTCATACGGCTGACCGCGCTGTTGCCAGTAAAACGACGACAAGATTTCGGCGGCACCTTCTTCGAACGACTGCGATGCGCCGGGCAACAGACTGTCAACGCCCGACACATAACCGTGGACGGCTTCGTGGGCGATCTTTCGGTAGTCATCCACCCCCAGGTCTGGGTCGCCCATCTTCTCTAAGATGTACTCGTTGACGAGTATCCGTCCGTCTTTCGTGTATCGGGCGACGCCGCCGTCCAACTCATTGTATTCGTCAGGGACAACCTGGCCGATCTGGTCGGACGGATTCTCCCACTCTGCGATGTCTGGGTTCCCTGGATCTGATCCGAAGAACTCTGCGACATCGTCAGCAATCTTCTGGCTTTTCCTCAACACCGACTTCTGAGACTGACGGCGACCGTTGTCCGGCTTCGTGTTCAGTGGTGCAGCGCCGGAAACCTGATAGCCCTTTTCAGCAAACCTTCCTCGTTCGTCGCGCCAAGTATTCGCGAACGCAACACCACCACTCATGGTGAGCGACGCAAACAGTTCGCCCTGACCAGGGATCTGCTCTGGACGGTCCTGGCCGTGTGGAACAATTATATCTTCGGGTCGCGACAGAAATTCTTTCTCCCAATTCGTGTAAGGGTTGCTGCCCACATACATCTCGCCGTGCCAATTCCTGCCGGAAGTCAACACATCATGTGCAGCGTCGCGATCCACGCCGATCAGTTCGCCGGGATACACCCCGTCGCCGTAATTCCTCCAACTATCTTCGATGACATCGAGCTTCGACAGCTTGCCAGCGTCACTGGAAACATGATCGCGCATACCTTCAAGCCAACCTTCAGCCGTTGAGTCGAACCCGCCGATCTTCTCAAACCCGCGAGACGCCCACGCATACCGGCCCTCCGAAACAGCTTCCAGCCCGATCGTTTCGATGTCGTACCGTTCATG
>Ga0209603_1001577_pt1 | contig 23376 bp, 47 predicted proteins | sample COGITO_mtgs_1206_FD_184812 | JGI IMG/M metagenome (GOLD analysis project Ga0209603, IMG submission 184812) | Pelagic marine microbial communities from North Sea - COGITO_mtgs_120607 (SPAdes) (version 2) | ecosystem: Environmental > Aquatic > Marine > Epipelagic ... | reverse complement strand
AGAATGGCATCCGCTACAGAGAATGTTGCATATTGGTTTGATGCATTAGGATACACTGCAGAAAAAACTAATGATATGTTTAACAAGATGGCAGAGAACGACGGATTGTTCTCTGCTGGCAACGGCATGTTCAACTTCAATTTTGAAGATACCCCTTTCTATAAAAATATGATCTCGCAAATTGGCGGCGAGGCGGGGGCTTCTGCCCTAGACTATGAATTTGCTGGGGGTAGGGGTGGACCGAATGGTTACGGGATCGATATATATTCCCTTATGAATGCCAGAGCGATGGCCGCTGCAGCCAGCGCCGGTGCCACCCCAGTTGAACCCACAGAAGAACAAAAGAAACTGGCTATTGCAGGAGCAAAAGCTAATTTTGTTGAGATGTTGGGTGGACAACAAATGTTCGGCAAAACGATGCAAGGATATTTTTCCACGTTCTACTCAAAAGAAGAACAGGCCGAGTTTATGGCTCGGCAAGCCACAATTCAAGCAAAAGCTGCTTTGGATGCTGTGGAAGCAGAACTTGAGAGTTTGTCGGATCAGTTCTCCGAAATTGATCCTAATGTTGCCGAAAGTCTTGATAACATTAAATCGCAAAAAGAGGTTGATGAGGCGAAAGAGAATTACAGAAAGGCGATTGAATCTGCCATGGAATCTGGGGATATGGCATTAGCTGCAGAACTTCTTAAGAGTTCTGAGGTGTTTATGCAAGCAGCAAACTTACAGTTGCAAGCTGCAGAAATGAATGGTAACGCAACTAAAGAACAGGTAGACTTATTTTCTGATATGTCAGAGTTTGGATCTGGTGGTGGTGGTGTCGAGCAGATGAAAGATACTCGCACACTCAACGAAATAGAAGAGACTGCGCTCGGCCAGATTGTTGGTGGTGGTTTGACCAGCAACAATGTGTCGGCTGGAGAATTTGGTGCCAATGTGGGTTCTGGGGTAGCGGCGTTGGCCGCCGAAGGTGTGGTTGAAGTTATGAACAATAATTCTGGAACTGGTAGCGCCGACAATCTAGTGGTTGGGGGAACTGCTGTAGAAAATCAGAATGTAATAAGTTCAAACCCAGCTATCATCGGCAGCAACAACATGACTAGTAATGATGTTATCAACAACGTCAATATAGCTAATGTTGGTGTTAGGGATTTCAACCCTATGCTCGCGGTTAACGTTAGGGGAATCACTATGGGTCATATCGGAATAGGTTCTATGTAGACAAAAAAAGGGGGCTTATCGCCCCCTTTGTGTTTGGTTATTCGATTATGCTTCTGCAAGCTTTTCGAAGTAGGTTAGCCCATCATCATCATTATCTTCAGCCCAAGGGTCTTCAGATTTTGTTTCTGCTTTAGGCTCTTCCACAACCGGTTGGGGTGTTGGAGCAGCGGCAGGCTGACTATAAGTACGTTCTTCATCTCGATCAAGAACAAACATCAATCGCGTTTTCAACTCATCATAAGTCTTAAAGTTTTCAGCACTAATGAATTCGGTTAAACCGTGTTCCAATGACCAGATTCGCTCTAAATCATCATCTGCTTCAGAAGCGGGTGCTGGAGTATCGAATTCTGATTTGTCGTAGTTTCTGTAGCCTTCTACATTACGAATCTTCAATTTAAAGTTTGCACCTTCCCATAAATCAAAAGGATTTACTGGAGTCTCATCTTCAAACTCTGGATTCATCATATCATTCAACTTGTCAAAGATTTTTTTACCAAACTTAAACAACTTGACTTCACCTTCGTTTTCAGGATTTGACGGATCCTTCACAACATAGATGTTTGCAATGTATTGCAATCGTCGTTTCTGTTTACGTGCGGTCTCTTTACCTTCATCGGTACCATCATTCCATAACTGAGAGTTTAGTTCAGATACAGGATCTTTTTGGTTGATTGTAGTTAGAGAGTTCTCAATGTACCACTTGCCAGTAGGACCTTGGAATCCGTGAGAAAAGGTTTGCACCCACGGCATGTCTTCCCCAGCGGGAGCGGGTAAGAATCGGATAACAGCATAACCGTTACCAGACTTGTCCACTACGGGCCGCCAGAAACGTGTGTCCTCGTAAGACTTCTTTTCTGGTCCTTCATTGAGTTTATTTACTTCAGTTGTGAGTTTCTGAAGATCTTTGTTACGTTGTCGCTTAAGTTCTGCAAAGTTTGTAGCCATGTTTTGTTGCCTCGTATGTTTTGTTTTAGTTTGTTTTATTTCGTTTTATCCACTTCATTCATAATATACCACTATTTATAAACCCATTACAGATTTAATAATAGATTTGCACTTCGAAGTATCAATATCCATAAATGGACGATACTTCTTGCACATCCTGCTGACCTCGTTGTATAACGGATCATTTATTATAGTATCATACTTTTTCATAAATGTCAAGAGTTCATTTAAAATTATTAATGTTTCGAGACTAATTTCTTTCTGGAAATATTTCTTTATTATTACTGGATGTTCTCCAGATTTTACAGCAAACATTTCGTCCAGATCTTTTGGCACTAACCCATTAAAGAACTCTATTTCTTCTTTGAAAGCGTATGATAATGACTCGCGTTTTCGTTTCCAGTCTTTATATGTAACTTCTCCCTTATCACTTAATAATTCACCTACCCAAATATTGGGATTTTCTATTAGGTTTGCCACTAAAAAGTCTTCTACGGTATCACCCTTCTTGGCAAGTCGGAAAAAGAAGTATTTGTCCGATCTCTTATCCAGAGATTTTGATGATACGTTGGATTTCTTTTGATACTTAAAATAGTCGTAGCTGTCGGAGGTGAAATGGTTTTTCAGTGCGACATACGTACTATATGCACATAAAGGGTCCAATATCAATCTCCTATGGGTAGTTTTGCGCCTTTGGATTCTACCATCCGCTGACTAATAGCTTCCTTTTCTAACTTAGATTTCATTTGCGCGGTAACTAATGCTGCGGCAGTTTCGATTTCAACATTATTTTTTTCGCAGTACAATACGATAGCGTCTATCATAGTAATAGGCGATTTCTCTCTTACGATTGCAGAAATCTTACTCTCAAAATCTTTTTGACTAAGAATTTTTAGTTTACTTTTTGAGATTTTTTCGTTATCTTTTGTCATAGCTCTCGGCAAATGTTTGTATAACTTTAGCATATTATTCTACGCCTTCGGATGGTTCCGAGTCTGTCTCAGACTCGACTTTCTTTTCGTCATATTCTTTCTGCATTTGTCGCAGAGCAGTTACAACTTGACCTCGCATTTCGTTGGCCGCTTCTTCGATGCAAATTTGTGCTTGCTCACTTTTACGTAGTTTAGAAAACTCTTCCGTTGGATTTGCACGTCTTTGTCTTAATAACTCTTTCGCGCGAGAAGCAATTATCTGTCGACTCTTCCTGTTGAATCCGCTTTGGTGAAGATCTGGTTGAGCAGGTTGAGTTTGATCGACCGGATTTTCTGCACGTAAAGTTAAAATTTTTGACGCAAATTCTCTTGAAGTTCTGGGCAAACTTGCATATAATCTTTTACCTTCTGAGGTAGAATTTCCTGCTTTTCGCAACAGTTTAGATTTTTTCCCGTTCATAGTGTAACCCTTTGTTTGATGATGTGCATATTATATCACCATCAGGGTGTATTGTCAAGTTTTCTATACATTTACTGCATTTAGTGTCAGACTCGTACAGTCTTCTTATCAAGTCATCTTTATTGGGATAGTCGCTTTCTTTGATATTCCGACAAACACAAATGACCATTTACAATTACTTTTCGGTTTTTAAAAGTGTCCACATGCCGTAGGCTAAACCTGCATATGCTGCTAACTTTGCAATACCGCCGAAGAGTATAATACTACCACAGATGGCAATTAATGTCAAACCGTCAAAAGAAGTCCGTTCTTGCATAAGTTTTGTTAAATATTTCATGGTACAATCCTCTTACCGTTGAGATCAAATTGATCGCGGTCACGATGCCCGTTCCACGCTACGAAACCAGCAAGACGGAGCGACCAATATGCGAGATAGTTCAGTACTTTGAAACCGTTGACTTCAATACAGATGTCACGGAACAATTCGTCTGCCATCTTTTGATCTAAGTTCCATTCTAACATCTGTTCTTTCTTAGTTCCTGATGTTTTTAATCCTGCATACTTGTAAGCATAGTCGTGTACCAACCCACCCATCAACAACACACCCACGGGTGATAAGAACGTTGCGAGAAACTTAGGCACTGATGCACCATCAAACTGAAATCCAGCTGGAACAACAAATTTATTATCACCTAACTGATAGTGCCAGTCCTCTACGATCTCCCACTGTCGTGTGCCCATCAACCACATCCAGACTCCTTTGAAGAATCCTTTGTCTTTGGTTGCGATAGGCAACGGTGACATCTTAGGCATATTCTTGTAAGTAAACCCTACACGTAGTTCGCCTTGCCCGTCAAAGTGACTGATTACAAAACCGGTGACTACCAGCACAGCGAGGATTGCCCATTGCCAAAATGTTGACATCAAATCTATTAACAGTTCCATTTTAGATCTCCTTTGTTGTTTTTGATATTTATATGACGTGTTTCTTCCTATAATCTTTTATCGCAGCTTTGATCGCATCTTCTGCAAGGACACTACAGTGGATTTTGACGGGAGGGAGGCAGAGTTCTTCTGCGATCTGGGTGTTTCTAATACTCCCAGCTTCATCAAGATTGCGACCTTTAACCCATTCGGTAAGGAGGCTGGAAGACGCGATAGCACTTCCGCATCCGTAGGTTTTAAATTTAGCATCTTCGATAATTCCATCATCATTCACCTGTATTTGTAAAAGCATTACATCACCACAAGCAGGGGCCCCGACCATGCCAGTGCCAACATCTTCTGCTTCTTTGTCTAGTCTTCCCACATTACGAGGATTCTCGTAGTGGTCCATCACTTTATCAGAATATGACAATTATGCCTCCAATAATAATACCAATAATTAAACCCACAATACACACCATTAAAAACTTTATACTATAATTCTTCATAGTCTTCTACGATGTAGGCAATAGCAGTCTTTGCTAACCACACTTCACGACCATTAGGTTGTACAAAAGGCACAAATTGTCTATCGTCATTCATAATCCACGGTATAATCTGATCATGGTTTAGAGATGAAATATATTCGTCTTTGGGTAAAGTCCCAATCATAGATGTTCCATTACTAAATGTAACTTTAACTCGCATGATTTTCTCCTAATCTGCGAGAGGATTGTCTAATACATTCTGTATTTTTTTATTTAATCTATCTTCTAATGCGTTAATCTTCAGTTCAGTATCAGTTTGTAGACTTTCTCTCTTATTGTCAAACCGTTCAGATGCTTTATCAATCATGTTTCTGACATCATCTTGCATCTCTCTGTTTTGATCTTCGATACGATCAACATTACCTTCCATCCTGTTGAAATCGTCTCTTAGATCGTTCTTGATACTGCGGGAGTAGTCAGTTGCTTCTCCCACAGATTCTTGTACTGCATCGAGTTTAATCTCGATTTCGTTGTTCCTTGCTTCTATGGCACTGGTGTCAATATTAGCAACAATTTCTTTCATGTCCATATAGTCAGAGTAGAATTCAAATGCACCCCAACTCGCTCCACCTAACGTAGAGAGAGCAGTGAGAAGAACCATCATCTTACCGCCCTTAAATGTCATGCCCCCAAACTCTACTTCAGCCATCATTCATCTCCTTCAAATTCTGGAAACTCGAAACGACGAGTAGGCTGTGTTTGCCCTTTAACGATAGCATCCATTTCCTGAACGCTCGCCATTAATTCTACGAATATATCATTTTCAGACATCTTCTATTCCTCATCCTCGAACGATAGTGCCCGAAGGTTTGCTATTTCTTGTTTTAACTTCATTACTTCGATTCTTCGTGCCTCTAACTCTAATTCGTATAATCGATTGCAATCAAGTCGTTTCTGTGGTGCGTTCAACGGTATGACAATTTTGCCGTATACACCCACATCTTTTACTAACCCTTCATCTTCCCAGTAATCGGGCAATTCACCCGTATTACTTGAATATGGTCCGTTCTGATTAATAATGCCCACAACTCCAAACTCTAAATTAACAGAACCACCAATTGCCATAGAGCATTCTAACTGCCCTGACCTAACTCTATCTGTCGCATATGATCCTGACATGTTCGGAAGATTTAAATTCAACGAACTTGAATCAGCAAACGCATTGCCACACATAAACATTAATATTATAAATCGTTTCACTTAATTTTTGAACAGATTTTCGATATTATAGATGTTTTCGAACCACCATCCACAAGCAACTTGGATTTCGAGCAAATATAAACAGCATCTTTACTGTCCTTCTCCCTTATATAAATTTCAACTTTCTTTTTTTCAAGGTGTTTAAATCTCATAATCTTGTTTTGCATTGCGAACGGTACTTTGTTCCACTCTGCATCAAAAACACCAAACTGATAATACTCCACATCGTCTCGCGCATTGAACAACGTCATTGTTGCATACAACACACCTTCGACATATGAAGTTTTTAATTTCGGATACGTAGGAGTGAACTCATGGGCACTTACGTGCCCACTCGCCCAAAGTATCAATATAATTAAATAGCGATACATTCTGCACTCACTACTGCACGATATACGCCGCCAGGAAATGCTTTCCCGTAACCGTAATCTGCCTGTGTTTCAGTCTTGAACCATGTGCTACCAGCAACGGTTAAACTGAACTCAGTCACATTATCGAACTCTACTTTAGCAGCATCGTAACCAGACATGCTGGTGTCCGATACCTGAGACGTGGCAGTATCGCCCGTCCATACTACAGTATCATTCAACGTGGGTGCTTCAGAAAATGAAGTAGGGTGTGAAATTCTCGCTTTATACAAACTCGCTTGAATCACATCGAAGCGTACAACAGGATCTACGCCACCGTCTGTGGGATCTGAACTCAAAACATCTGGGGTTGGGTTACCATACACACCAGCAGTATCGGGTGTCACAACACACTTCGACTCGACGTTTCCTACTACTTCCATTTCTTCTGCGTTTACACATAAACAAAAGGTCATCAGAGTACCGAATAATATAGAAGTTTTATTGAACATTAATGTTCTCCCTTATGCGTTATTTGTGTTACTTCTCATATTGTAAATCAACTAATTGCTGGTGCTTCAATTCAGAAGCCAGCCCCACTCTCAAACCTTTCTTACTGTCTGGAAGTTTACTATCTTTCAGCGGTTCAGCGTCCGGATATTCACCCCCACTTATCGCCACCAGATAATTCCGAGGCAAATAATTAGTCGCAATTAGCGCATTCATCAATAACTGATCTTGTTCAGCTTGTAGACTTGCGCCGAGTGACAAACCTAACATATCTTCCAAACTTGCCCTAACTTTCTTTTCCATGGACTTCGCCATTTTATCTCTTTCTTCTTTTTCTTCCTGCTCTTTCTGTGCTTGTAAATTTGCTTTGCGATCTATCTCTGCTTGAATATATTCTTCACTATTAGTATCTATCTCTTGTTCAGGAATTAATGTCAAAGGATCTGCATAACCTTCGCATGATGGATTGTCCTGTGGACTATTACAAGGAAGGTATTGGTATGTGTAATACACTTCAGGTTCTAATACCGTTCCAAATCCTTCTACTTCTATACTACCATCTCCCCAAAAATCAAGTGGGATTGAACCAACAGGAATTGCTTTACTAATTGTATTTCCTGGCAATCCAGACCAATCATCACTTGCTCTAAAAATGTATCCTTCTCCCTGTGCGTTTTCGTTCTGCACATGAACCAGCATATCATCTTCTGTATTCTTTTCTGTAGTGTACCTATAAACCACATTGTTAACTTGCAACCCTGCCGCTTGAGGCAAGACGTTTGACATTACCCAATTCAACCCTGCATTAGCAGCATTGTTTGATGTCGCATAAATTATATCTGATTCGCTAGATAAGGAGGAGGAGCAATAGACTAGCAACGCCGCCAGCACCCATGAGTGTCTTTGTACCATCACTTAACCCCTTCTCTTCTTCTTCCGTAGGAACATCTGTTGATGGTTCCAGTTCTTTGTTTACTGCCCAAGCAGCCCTTGCCTCATCACCGATCAAACCGTCAAACGGGCATGGTGTTCCTGCCATCAACATCGCGTCAAAAACTCGTTCGTCTTGACACAATGTAGATACAGCAGCAACTTTCATGCCCATATCATATAGAGTCTTAGATAATTTTAGACGCTCACAGTTTGAGTCAGTAATTTGAGATCCCATCGAGATACCCAAAATCTGAGTCTGAACAGCACCCGCCACACCAAAGGTACAGAGGTCACTGTTCGAGGTATTTATCGTAGGAGTGATTGCAGACGCAGGAGGTGATTTTAGCGTTGTAGTGGTATTAGAATCTACAGTACTTCTTGTGGTACTGTCCGTTTTAATTGTGTTGTCGTCTATTGGGGTCACTTCTTCTGCATATACAAAGGGGTATATTACAAAAAGAAGCACTGACAAATATCTCATTGTATTGCTCCGTCATTTTTATCTAAAACTATTTATAACAAACAACAATCAAAGCAGATTTTTATGGTTGGCCATCGTAATAATTTTTACTCAGCTCACCACGCTCTGTGTTTGTAATTCTATATCCGTTTTGTGTGGTTTCTTGAGTTGAGGTGACACCGGTAGTTCCTGCATTAACAGTAATCACACCGTCGAGTAACTCTGGTGTGATTGCCGTTAAAGTTAAAACCCCATCAACATTACTCGCAGTCCAATCAGTATTACCAGTAAACGCAGTTACGACTTTCCCTGCAATAGCGGCCGGGGAGTCTGCGATCGCTAGAGTAGTTGTTACAGAACCTTGAGGAGTTACTATAATCAGATCAGTAGCAGTCGTTGCCGCGGCAGTGAATGTGATTTCTTCAATATGCAATCTGCCAGTAGCATCAATAGCCTTACGAGTCCTAGCATATGTTTCTTGCAGATCGCCCCCCTCGGGTGTGTATGACCTTATACCACCAGCATAGGTTCCGTTTGCATCTGAGTACGTGTTAGCACCCGTTGCAGTGTTTTCATATTCCCAAATTCCTGCCGATCCTGGCACTGTTACCCACGCCATGTCTTAATCCTCCACCCAACTCATTGAGATTGCATTCCGAGATATTTGCTGGGGACTTCTAATCAGAACAGACAATTGATTTGATGGAGGAATTGCAATTCGAAGGTCTTCTAGAACTTGACTACCCGAACCACCGGCTTCAACATCAAAGATGTACATTAATCGTTGGTCTCCTAATGTCACTACGGAAGTTGTATTAGAAGAGGACGCTGAGGAATATTCATTCAATGAAACGAACTCTCTGGTGGTTGCTAGCCCTGTTGCGTTTAGAAGTAGAGCAACTGTAACGGGACCAGTACCACTGAAAGCGGAATTAATATTTTTTAATAATATTTCTCTTGTGTTGATTTTACCTCTAAACACTAAATTATTGGATACTGTTAAAACGTGATGCCAAGTGTCGGCAGTTAGGTTGGTATCACTTTCTCGAAAAGTTGCGGTAGGAAATTTCGTGGTCGTAATGACACCTTCGATAGCACCCATCATAGATCCACCTTCAACTACAACATCAGTTCCAGTGCCGCCTAAAGACGCGGCAACATAACCAATCTTCAGAGATGGATTATCGATATGGACATCTACATTGCGATTGCTGTAGTGTTCGTGGTGGAAGTAAATCATATCACCATTGATAGGATTCTCAATAGCGTATCGAATCTCCCCAGCACCCAACCAACGAAAGTTGATTTGAAATACATTTAGTTTAGTGGGGTCGATAGTAACTTTAGAAGGTCCATTGCCATCCAAAGTGTCGAAGTTGAAATCTGCTTGTGCTGTCCAAAGAGAAGTATGAGCAACACCAACCTGAACATTAACTGATGTGGCAGTTGTTTGAGTTGTGCCAGCATCATAGTTGAATGCACTACCTTTAGCCCCAACAGATCTTGCAAGAAAACAAACTTTATCGTCGTATGTTTCAACAATATAGAATGGGTTTCCTGCAAAAGCAAGAGCAATCTTCTGTGCTACTTCTTGTACGGTGTCTCCAGTCGTAACTCCAATTGTTTCAGTAGACGTTGATGCACCTTGAGTTGGATATGTAATAATGATATCTGAAGTAGCACCAGCGGGTGCGGTAATGGTAAGATTTTCGATGTGTGCCTTACCGCCGTTCTCACGTAACACACCAAACTCAGTACCGTTAAATCCAACCTGTACTGCTTGTTCTTGTGAGAAGAAACCAGCACGTTGAGTATAACCATCGACACCTACGCCGGGAGCACTTTCGGTAAACTTAGCAGTGAATCGTGAGACTGCACCTTGACCTGGGCGATACCTCACAGCACGACGAGAACGAAGAACTCCGTAACCGAATTGACCAGTTCCGGTAGTGACTCGCATTAGAGTATCAGTTGTTCCTGCGGTGCCACCTGCTTGAAATGTCTCAAACTGTTGAGGATCTAAATCGTACAGACCGTCTAACTGGAGAACAGGCGTGACAGGAACAGCAATTGTTTCACCGAACGCAGATCGTGCGGTAGCACCTTCATTGAAGATGTTACCGTATTGATCCGATTGCATCTGGACTTCATACAGAGTTTTAGTGTTGTTGCCAAGTTCTTGACTATTTTTATTCCACTGTGCCATTATTTTTTACCGGTATAAGCGGCCGCTCCGAAGAAAGCGGCGACGAGGGCTGAGATTGCGATGAAATAAGTTGGCGCGATATCACCGATGATTGTTGCGGCATTAGACAAACCAAACAACTCTGTCGCAAAAATGCCAAAAGGATACAACAACATACCAAACAATGCAAACCAAGTCATCTTGCGTTGAGCGTCACGTTGTGCATCCTGATCTTCGAGTTCTTTACGCCGGAATTCCAGATTTAGATGTGTCTCTAACTCTTCCGAAGAAATGTGTCCATCACCATTAGTGTCGGCACTCTTCGGAAGATCTACTGTGTGTTTCTTTTTGGTGGTCATTGTAATATACTCATATGTTCTATAATCGTATATTTATAACAATGGTTTATTAGAGAGCCTCTAATCTTTTCATCAATCGTTCTGCACGATTTGTCACTTGTTTGTGCCAACGAGAATCTCGCCCTTCGACTGCTGCTTCCTTCCAATCACCAGCAATAAGTGCACCAGTAAACTTCTTAAACTTAGATAAGCGAGTTCGTCCCATGTTAAACATCATGTTGACCACGATCTGCTGGACTTCTTCTGGAAAGTCATCAAAGACGCTTTCTGTGTATAGAGCGTGACACTCACTGATTGCGGTGTCGAGGTCTTTTTCAAAACATTCCCATACTCTCTCTTCGGAGATTGGTGTTCCGAATGGTTCACCCCACTCGGGATCTTCATTGATAACAAGATGCCCCACCCCAAACGTGTGGTATCCGAGATGGTCTGCGTAAATCTCATACTTGACACCCTCGTCGATTTTTAATGTTTCGAATACTTCTTCTCTGTTCATTTTCCAAAATCCTCGTAATTTAAGATTGGTTGTTTCATTGCAATTTTGATCTTACCAATCAGAAAATCAAGATCGTCAACTGTTTCTTCCTCCAAGCTAACCGACTCCTGAGATACCATCGTCGGTTTTCCCTCATCATCATAATAAACCTCATGAACACCATACCATGACACATCGCCAACATTCGTTTTAACTATTCTATAACTCCAACTCATCAACTGAACACCTTAGCTAGTGTCAATAATACTGCAGTACCTGATATAGCACTACCAATCATAATGGCTTTATCGTTCCAACTACTTCCTACGTAAACCCAACAACACGCAGAGGTCGCATAAAGCACTTGACCACTGACAGTGAAATCTGCTTGCTGCAAAAATATTCCAGCGACAGCAGAAACTGTTGCAGCCCATTTGACGTAACTGTCAAGTGTTCCTGTTGGAGTTGTGGGTTTTAAATCTTCCACTTCCATTTGAAGATCCGACATTTCTTGTAGAAGTCGTTTTTTTTCTGCACTCAATTCCATAGCAAGCCTACCGGCTTTGCTCATTGTGCTTCCCTCAAAATGTTCTTTTATCTCTTCTTTCATATTTATAATCTATTAATTGGTCGGGATAGAGAGATTCGAACTCCCGACATCCTGCTCCCAAAGCAGGCGCGCTACCAGACTGCGCTATATCCCGATTAGTTAGGGCAGACCTCGTTTGACGGAAGCTATCCGAACGCATTGTGTACTGATGTCCGGCCTGCCAGCGGTTCAGCATTCACCATTCAAAGCAGGTGAAAAACTTCTCGAGATCTGTTTCATAACATATACATTGTATACTATAAGAAACATTATTGGTGGAAGGGGCTGGATTCGAACCAGCGTATCTCTCGCGTCAGATTAAAATGTATCTTCCCAGCGAACACCACTGTCGTGAATATCCCAAGATGATTGTGTTCTTCTGGATCGCCCATCAGGCTTTCCACTATTTGTAGATGGTGCTAAACCAATCTTCTCGTTGATAAAATCATTCAGCACTTTAGACGGCGTTACATCATTTTCGTAACACCAAATTTTGAACTTCTTACGGGTCTCATCATCAATCAAAAAGTTCAGTTGTTTGAGTCTCGACATAATAACTGCTCCTTTAAAATGGTGCCCCCAGAGAGATTCGAACTCCCGTCTACGCATTACAAGTGCGTTGCTAAACCAACTCAGCTATAAGGGCATAATTTTACTTTTTCCAGAACTTACCTTGAATCAACTTTTTACATACTACCAAAGGATTGTAATAAAACTTATACTCCCAATTATATTGAGCATAATCCGTTTCATAAGTTAACCTTGGTGTCCAAGCTCTTTTCCAGTTGTCTACGATCAAGCCGTCGTGTTCTAATACTGCATGACCACCGCCGGAAGTTGAGATAAAACAAATTTTTACTTTGCGGGTGAATAACATCCACAAAAACTTCAACCGTGATTGCCCAGCTAATAACCATGCTACTGTCAACGCATAATCTTCGCAGTCGCCTTGATCTTTTTCTTGAGTGACATCCAGAACGCGCCAATAGTCTGCGGCATTATACTGTTCTTTGTCAAACTCATACTCAAATAAACCGTTTACTTTTTCTACCGCTTCGAATTTATTCATTACTTTCCTTGACCTCTATATTTTTTATAGTTTGCTTTTTTTCTCTTGTTCAAAGAAGACTTTTTGAAGTGCCCTCGTCCTATTGATGTACCTTTCGGTTTGTGATCGACTTTGGTAGATCCTGATGATAGTGATTTTGCCATAATACTCTCCTAACTTTAAAAATGGAACCAGTTTTTTCTGGGCGCTGGGGGTCTTCTTTCGGTGGATAAGAAGACACTGAAAACTGGCAAAAAACCCCGAAACTTATGCGATAGTATTCTCGTACAAGTCTCTTAATCTTATAAACTCACCTATATAGTCATCGCGTTTTTTTACAAACACTTGTGCATCTTTCTCACCATCAACCGCAATTATAACCACAAGTCTATTTATAGGGATTCCTGTCAGTTCTTCATACATAACAGAATATGCTGAACACTGAACGAAATAATTCTGAATCCACTCTTCCTTCTTAATCTTCTTGGAAGTCTTGAAATCAATCACCGATAACTTTGAGCCAAACTCGGCAATACAGTCAACTGTTCCTGCAGATCTCAAGTGATGAGAATACAAAGGTGCTTCTAACGCATGCACTTTACCTACGTGCTTGTCAAGCGTACTCTTCAAAGCAGAAAACATCAAGTTATCCATAGGCTGCTTGGTTTCCACCAGATCATTGTTCAAATAATCTTCGCAGAGTTTGTGAACGCGAGTTCCACGCGCAGAAGCTTGCCCTGAGATTTTATTTGCTTCAGCTTCGCCTACACGTTTTCTCCACGCAAGAATAGAATCCTTGCTGAGTTGCCCTGTGATTGTAGTCACGGAAGGATATGCGTTACCGTTAGGCACCGCATACAACCGGCTTCCGTTAACGTTCTTTCTTTTCAGGGTAGGCAGTTCCTGCGCCATATTTAAGTGTTCAAAGTTCATAATTTAAAATACACCGTTACGTAGTTTTTATCGTCTGCATCAACCCCTAATGATACATGATGAATGGGGTAAATGTCAAGTTTTTCTAAGCGATTCTTCAAATTCTTTTTACTCCACGCAGTAAGCTCCGGTTCCAAGTCAGAGAGCATAAACTCCTCGTGAAATTTTATATCCACCGCAGTGCGAGAGGTGATATCATCAGTTACGAAGTATGTGCCTAAGAAAGTATTTTTGCCCAGATTCGTTATTTTATCCAGAACAACCTTAGGCACATACTTCACATTTGCCATATGCATTGCTAACTGAATATTTTTAGGATTAGGATAAAGCAAAGACTCATAAGATGTTCTCTTTACACCTTCTGGATTTTCAGCATCCCATTTTAGGGAGTCAACATTCTTGATCTTGAACTTGAGATTGTTGTATGCTCTTTCATATTCACTTTTTCCGATATGCGTCTCGGTGTATATCCTGTAGTTATTTTTGTCGCCATTTTTTTCCAAGCAAACCCCAATGTTTTTGCTACTATAATACATTTTGGTCATAGTGTACTTGAGAGACTGATCTATATTAAACTTACGTGCGAGGTTCCACAACCCCTCTGCAGAAATTCGATGTGACGGAATATAAGTCAACACCCTTTCGGAGTTAATTTTGGTTTCTTTGATTTTTACTGATTGGTCTACGTGCCGAACGGAGTAGTTTTTCATCAGTTCGCAAAAAGAAAGAACAGCAGGGTCATCCGAGACAACCCTGCTTAATGATATATTTTCCATACTATGCTACCTGTTTAGGTATCCTTGATATTTTTTCAATTTCATATACAGCATCTTCATGCTGAAGTTTTGCTAATATATAGTCACGTACCAATGAACTTCTCACAATATCTTCAGCGGTAAACTCTATCTTTGTAAATGCGCCCATATGGTACGCAATCTCAAAGAACTTATTTATACCACTAACATCGTTCTTCTTTTTGTTTAAGTCTGTTTGTCTGTAGTCACCACACCATATAATTTTTGACTGGTGGCCTACTCGCGTCATGACGGTATCGATTTCTTCAAATGTCATATTCTGCATCTCATCAACAATGATGATTGCATCGTCAAAACTCATTCCTCTAATAAACGAAGTTGATATAAACTCAACTACACCCTGCTCTTCCAGAACACTCCATGCGTCTTTCCTTCCGAACAAGTTTTCGCATATCTGCACATACGGCTGAGAAAACACACTCATCTTCTCGGAGACATCGCCGGGGAGGTGCCCCATATCTCTTGACTGTACCGAAGATCTAACAATGACGATCTTTTCGAAAGAGCTGCCTTTATCTAGTACCTCCTCTAGTGCTTTATAGAATGCGATAAATGTTTTTCCTGTTCCTGCAACACCATGAAGTGCTATAAAGTAATCACCTTGCCGATAAGAATCAAAAAACTTTCTTTGATTGTCGGTAAGTGGTTCAATAACATCCATATGATCCAGTTTTATACAGGATTTTTTTCTCGTAGTCGTTTCTCCGTTTTTAGCTTTTCTTGACATATAGTACCTTCCTTGATTAATTGAAGATACCCCATCAGAATGTGTTAATGTTCCCCAAAGGGTGGGCTTCTTTTGCTTTATGCAAAACTTCACGAAATCCATTATCAGGTTTTACCAGCCCGAGCCTTACGGGGTCACCAATCGACGGGGCCCCTAACATCACAGACTCATATTCGGGATTTGCGGCTAACCACTCCTCCCGCTCACTAATCTTCATTCTCATTTCAATGACTTCACGCGATTCTTTGTGTCGAAAGTTATACGTTGGCATAAGATACTCCTGATTGAAACCATTCAGGCGCGCCACGCTTCTTCCAAGACGCCAAATGTGTTTTAAATTTGTTATAGTAGTTGCGATAAGACGCCAGAGATGTCTCTAATACGCACTCCTCGGGCATCGCAGGCGTCGGGGCAGTAAATGGAGCATCCGCAATGTTGTTTGGGGGTGTGGATAGCCGTTCTACGAGCCCAATTTCGAGGCATTTGTGCGTTTTGCCGTATCGAAACGTGTATTCTTGGCACAATTCCACCAATAATGAGTGTAACCAAGCGTAATTTTGCTTGCTGAGACGCACCCAGACGGCGCTGGGGTGGTTTATGTGCGTAGCCAAGTATAATGTACCCTCTCTATCGTCAGGAAGCTTCCAGTGTTTCTTAGTGCGCTCCTCACCGGACTTTAAATAGACTTGTTTGCCGCTTTTATCCAGCGCAGGCACCATGACCATCTGCCCGTCAGCAAATCTATGCGCAGAAGACAATAACTGGCAGTACTCCAGTATCATTTTGACACAATGACTGTCATTATGAGCTTGCGCACACGGTTTAGGGTTTTCCGATAAATAAAATACGTTCATATTTCTCCTGTTACATACTTATATATGTCTTTCCAATTTCCAAATTTCGCAATAGATCCATTATACTCCACATTATAGGAATGGTCAAGCAAAATACTGGATAATCCAAGTGCACTTCCGAGTTCTGCATTTTCTATCTTGTCCTCAATCCAGAAACAGCCGGTATCTCTGTATGGTTCAAGTGCATCATCTTTATCAGCACCACAATCAAGACACACAATTTTCTCAAAGACGGTTGGACCGAATAACAAATCCAAGTTTCGCTTCCGTAGTCTTGCACCATCCGGATCCGTAGATAATGATGTGATAACATGGAAGACATACCCGTGTTCTTCGTGTAACTTGCGAACATACTTAATAGCATCCCGCAGAGGGCTCAACGTCTCAATCGCTGCAGATTCGTTAAAGTACTTGATGAGCTGCTGCCCTACCGTCTTGGTGAGTTTATACCCATCCTTGGAGTAAGCAGACTGCGTTTTGGCAAATCGCTCAGCCACATTGTACGCGGTTTCATCAACAACACAATATCCATTGCGAATCATCCACGAAGTAAACTTGGCTTCCCAGTCAACTAAGACACCATCACAATCTGTCAGTATCACTTTGTCTCTTATCATTTTATTCCTCAATCAAATCTGTATACTCGTCTAGTATATCAGATAATTCGTTTAATGTAAAGACAGAAATTTTACCTTGTCTCCACGCATCCTCTATAGCGCTGTACACCTTTAGAGTCTTAGCAACTTTTTCCTCATAAGACATCACATCTTCTTTTGCTATCATTCAAAGACTCCTAAAAAAATTGCTGCGGAAACAATACTAACGTTGAGGATGTACAGACCTAAGATTGCCAGTTCAAGACGATCAAGTTTCTCATCGTGATATTTGAAAGATCGTTCGATACCAGACATCAACCCGTTGATTTTACTCATCGAAACGCATCCTCCGTTTTAACAAACACAACATAGTCGGTGTTATGAAGAGGAAATCCTTTGTCATCATGCACCACGGTAGCAACGGCAAACCCATCGTCAAAAACCTCTTCGACAAAACCGGTTTTGCGTTTACCCATACGCTCAAAATTGACATAAGAACCATTCAGGTATGCTTTAGGGTTATCGCTCATGTATTATCTCCATCAGTATATTTTACATCATTTTTGTTAAAACGGTTTAAGCGTTCTTGCTTACGTTCTCGCTCACGTTCTTCCAGAGCAAATGCTAGTGCCCATAGAAAAATCATCGCACCAAGTACACCCATTGATATTGCCAAAAAGGTATCCATCTTAGTGTCTCACTGCTACTCTTGGCTTCCACCCTTCGATGATGGTTTTAGCCGTCATACCGAATCCCATAGCGTCAAGAACACTGCGGATGTATTCGATCTCGTCGGCTTTCGCAAGCCCTGCGTGGTACGCACGAGAGTCGTCAGCCATAGTGAAGAACCAGTCGTGAAACTTACATTTCTCGTGAAGAATCTCTAACAATTCGTCTGAAGTTTTACCGCTCAAGTCTAATCGCTCCATTTCGATTCCTTATTGATTAAAAACATATTATGACACAAAAAATATGGTTTGTCAACACTTTTTCTTAAATAAACACAATAATAGCAAAGAAAGTTCCAAAGATCAGCATAGATCCCACAAAAGAACCGAGGACACCCTGCATGAACGTCTCGTCAAAGTCGTTCTCTGCGTGGTTGAATGTCATTTTCCTGCGGCGATCTTCGGGGATGTACACAGAACCCACCTCGTGATTGAGCTTTCTTCTTTCCATAATAATCCCCTATGCATACCAACTGTTGTAGAATTCTCGTTTGCCATCCCACTGGAAAGCACTGCTATAGCTGTTGATCTTGATACCATACTCAGTGATTCGCTTGGTGATTGTCTCTTCACCAATGAAAGCATTGTGAACAGGAACCACGTTCTGCGCCATACCGTGTGAAATTTCAGTACCCTCAACAGCACGACAAGCGATAGGACGCAACACGACAGTGGCATTGCCTATCTTCTCGACGACCTGAAACGCATCAACGTTGGTCTGCTCGTAACCCCAAGAAGAGACAAAGATGTCATCAACGATTACACTGTTACGTGCCATCGTGGTTCGCTCTTTCTTCTCTGCAGCACGTTCTGCTTTGTAGACTCGCTTTGCTTCGAGATCGGCAAGGTGCTTATCAGCATGTTCGAACATACGCTCGGTTGAACGAAACTGGATGTGAAAAACATTTACGTAACCAAGCCGTGATCTTTTACTGGGTCGGACACACTTACTAACCATTCGTTCTGCGTCCATCTCCAACACTAAACCCTCAGCAGCAAATTTGGCACTGATGCGAGCTATATTACAAGCATCGTTTGGAGCAACTTCAAAGGCAAAATCAGGCATATCTCTACTCACTTCTCTATTGTTTAAAATCATATTATGACAGGTTTTTAATGTTTTGTCAACACTTTTCTTAGAACATTTTGATCTAAGCATATAACTTTTCATCCAACCCATAACAGGATAAGAACATGTTATGCTGAACTCGTGTTCGGCGATATTCGGAATCGCTTAAAAGTCGCTGGGGTGACCCCTTTTCAGAATAATGAAAGCTTTCATGAGTCATTTTGGGCATCCTCAAAAGGTAACTCCGCATTTTCCTGATAACTTTAGATTCGATTTGCCGTATCCGCTCTCGGGTCACCTCAAACGCAAACCCAGTTTCTTCTAAGGTATGGTCGGTACGACAACCAATACCAAATCGCATGTATATGACCTTACGTTCTCTTTCGGACAATGTCTCTAAGGCTGCTTCGATCAATTTCTTGGCATCAGAAACTTCATCAAAATGGTCGAAATCAGTTTCGGACACGGCTTCAAATTCGACACAGTTTTCCATGTCAGACTCTAAATAATCGTACTGTTCAAACTCTCCCCCCACTGATACTGGAACTCCACCAAACTCTAAAAACGTAGAACCTTTCTTCATTTGACCACCCTTTCTCAATCGTTTAAAATCATATTATGACAGGTTTTTAATGTTTTGTCAACACTTTTTTTAGATATTTTAGCTTTTTTTCAGCAACTAGCAACTCTATACCGAGCATCCTCAAGCATGATCTCGAACTCTCCGAGCGCCCAAGACGTTCTGGCGTGCCATTTGTGGTGAATTATTCCCAAATCGAGACAGTTTTCCGTAGCATCGAGCCATTCGGTGTATGCTGGATCGTCGTGGGTGTACTGAAAGCCAGGCTCCAACGTCGCAAACTCCCAGTCTATAGCAGCCTTAAGCATTCGTTTGATGTGGGGGAACCATTCAGTTCTTGCGACAGGGATCATATCGCCCTTCTCGCTCATCCCGTTAGGGGCACAATCACCACTGGTAGCGTAGATACAATACATTATACGGTCCTCACGATGTAAGCAGGTTTACTAGGATCTAATCTCAAAGAGATATCTTTCACTTCCCATGCAGCCTCAAACTCGGCATACCCGTCTGCCATTCGAGGGTTACACAATGTCTCGTCTTCTTTCAATGCAGCCCACAAGGTCTCAGGCAAAACGTGGTGACGTGTTGCACGACGAGCAGCAACGTACTCAGCATAGGTTTCATAAGAGGCAGCAGTTCTTGTCATTTTTTCCATCTTTAGTTCTCTCTCTTCTCGTTGATTACAAAGTAATTATACACTATATTGACAAAGAAAGGAAGCTGTAAGTCATTGATTCTAAAGGAGGAAAAGGAGACGAAAACCTCCAATGAAATCAATGACTTACAGCCGAGGAAAACAAACTTTTTTTAGAACATTTTGGAATAAGAGCTACCAAATTTTGGTGATTCGGATATCATCAGCGACAGAGCTTTCGCCAACTTCACGGATAATTGCATGATCATGACTATCTGTTCGAAACCGAAACGGCGTCATGAACTCAAAGTGGTGCGTCACACCATCATAAGAACTGTACCGTGACTGTGTAATCCTACCAAGAACTCTCACACCCGAACCGACATAATCGATTTCACAAATCTTACCGGTCAAATCTCTCATTGTACAACTCCGTTCGAGTCCAAAAACTCATCAATTTCTTCATCACTCATACCAACCCTGATACAAGCACAGATAGCATCATCGATCTGACCGTCGTGAATTGATGCACTTACGTCAATCAAATACTCGCCAATATCATCTCTTTCATACCATGGGACCATTATACTACCTCCTTATACTTAATTTCTGATTCTTCTGACTCAATCAGATTGAGAACAAAATCCAATGCGTCGAGATAACCTTCATCATATGAATCTTTCTTGGTCACCGTTAACCAAGGGGCTCTCTTGGTCAACTGAATTAACTCAATTTTTTCACTAAGAACAAACTTGATGTGTTCTGTAACAATCATTACGCAACCTCCGCATATGCTTCATCATCAAGGTACACTCTAAGGCTGTGCACCACACCCATTTCTTCAAGAGCATTGACATACTCTAACAGATTACCAAGATCACCAGTCTCAAGAAACTCGCCGGTGTTTGTATCTACTAATGTACCCATATCGTTCTCCATTTCTTTATTTTATGAGACTATTATACTGGATATTTAATGTTTTGTCAACACATTTCTTAGAACGTTTTGTTATATGCTTATAACGTTTGGAACTGTCCGAATCATTAGGCTACACTGCTAATGTATCACAATGTCAAGCTAATGTCAAGTATATTCCGTAAAATATTGCTAAAACACTCAAAACGGAAATAACAGCAGGGCTCAGAGGCTTCCACCCAAACAAGCGAAATGGAAGCCAAAGAACCCACACACCAGCGTATGCTATCAGGAAGACTCCAGCCCAGAAGATAGCAACTCCCACTAAGCAACCTCCTCGCTCATGAACTTCTCGATGATCAACAAGCTTTCCAACTCTTCCATCGCGTCGAGGACCTTCTCGTCCTCAGTGAAGACGGAAGTTTCGTCGCCGTCAACTCGCATAATCTTACCCAGATAAGCAAAGTCAACGAACTTCATCGTGGGGAACACCATAGCGGGTGGGACATCGTTCCCTTCCGAGTCAATCTTCGGTTCGACCATCAGCCGAGAGTTCAAGAACTTCACTGCTTCACGAATAGTCGGGAACTTCTCAGAATGCAAAAAGTTGTTGTGGTTAGGCTTAGCAAGGTACATTGCAGGCATTGGGGGAAAAACTAATTCAGATTTCATAACGATTCCTTATTGATTAAAAACATATTATGACACACGAAAGATGATTTGTCAACACATTTCTTAGAACATTTTGTTATAAGACGCCATACCCTTATAACTTATCAAAGTAGTCGGGAAAACGGTTCAGAGCCGTTCCTGCGCCTCCTAAGGGCTATTCCTAAGAAGGTTTTGAGCAGCACTTAGAACCCACGAATCACGGTGAGGAAAATGATAACCAGAGCTACCATCCCAACCATCGAAGTACTCGTCAAATCGATCAGAATATGCGTCTGGATACACTTTGAGCAGGTTTGCGAGGTCTTTACAGACATCATCGAACTTGTGGTCATCCCAGATATTCTCATCCAGAGCATAATACAGACAACTGTGAACCAACACCTGAAGGCGGTGCCGTTTAATCATCGCACCAATAGGGTCGGTAGGGTTAGGGAACGTATACGTCTCACCCTTCTTCATAGGAGGTCACACGTAGCATCCCAGAGAGCGTTGTGGGTTTCTGGGACAAAACCACGTATCTCCGGAGCAGGACCACCATTGGCAAGGATATGATACGCTAGGAAGTTAGGAGTAAACCCTTCACCAACCCTGACAGGACCACCGGTGCTTTCTTTGAAGATCTCGATCACGGGTCGGTCACACGACCAGTTACATTTCATTTTGACAATCATTACGCTACCTCCTCATAATCTGAGCCAAAGCGGCAGACGCTTGGCGTCGACCTGCATCTCCACCAGCAAGAATATTACGAACCTTACCACCTTCCATCAGGAAGTTTGCGTTGAGATACGCTTTCTCACCTTCAAATCGTGCAAAGTAAGGGTCCAACTCAACCATCACCCAATCACTGAGAGTTTTCTTACACGCAGTGTTCTTGCGAGTATCGATTCGAGTGATCTTACCTTCAAGATAACCGGCAGCAGATTTCCAACCAATCGTCTCGTTTAGTACAGCAACATCAAAAGCTTTGTAGTTCATTGTTCACCTCTTATTGTTTATTACAGAGTAATTATGACACAACCAGAGATGTTTTGCAAGCATTATTTACATGAATTTAAGGAATACGTTATATTCCGTCTTGGAATGAATAGAGCTGCCGGCGCTCCACCGCGAAGTAACAGCAGAGAAATCTCAACTCGACACAGTAAAATACTTGGCGCGCGCCATAGCGGTTCCATCGCGCACTCACGCTCGGTGTGATGTGGAACTCGCCCCAGTTCTTCCAAGTGTTGAACTCATACTGAAATTTAATCATAATTTAACCACCTCAAATAACGAACGATTTACCCATTAGATATCTACAACAATACATACCAAAGTTATCCACAGGTTATCCACAAGCACCCTCGTCGACTGCAGCGATTACGTCTGGGAAGTGAACGCCAAGGATATCCCATGCAATCTTAGCGACATCCATATGTTCTTTCTGTGTTCCGTTAGCCATTCGAAGCTGACAGTAATGCACCCACGAGCGTAACGTTCCTGACATATAGAGTGTGGTCTCCGTCAATCCTTCAGGCAGCAACGCCCGCGCTTGTTCCTTTGCGATACCGGAGTTTAGTGCCATCTCGTAGTAATCCTTAGCAACTTTAGAGACTTCGCTTTGCATCTCGCTGAATATTTCTTGTGCTTTTGCTTGTCTCTCTTCATTTTCATCCACCATACTCAACTGGCGGTTAGTGGGGTGCTGCTTCCTTGCTTCACGATTGGTTGT
>Ga0209603_1001561_pt1 | contig 23507 bp, 13 predicted proteins | sample COGITO_mtgs_1206_FD_184812 | JGI IMG/M metagenome (GOLD analysis project Ga0209603, IMG submission 184812) | Pelagic marine microbial communities from North Sea - COGITO_mtgs_120607 (SPAdes) (version 2) | ecosystem: Environmental > Aquatic > Marine > Epipelagic ... | reverse complement strand
CATGTAATAATAAGCTGTCTAACGGCTTAGCGAAACGCATATCATAATGAGCGGCGTCTATGCCTTTAGTATTTAATTGTTTACATGCATCAACAGCGTAATTTCCAACATGCCCTAAAGATAAGATAGCGATGTCTTCTCCGTTTTTTATTTTTCTACCGGCACCAATTTTGATTTCCTTGAAGGGTGTTTTCCAATTAACCATCATACCTTTTCCTCTTGGGTAACGAATAGAGAATGGACCTTGATCAGGCAATTGAGAAGTATACATTAAGTTTCTTAACTCTTCTTCATTCATTGGAGCACTAACTACAATATTTGGAATACATCTCATGTATGCAATATCGTATGCTCCGTGATGAGTAGGGCCATCAGCACCAGCTATTCCTGCTCTGTCCAAGCAAAACACAACATTTAAGTTTTGTAAGGCAACATCATGAATTACTTGATCGTATGCGCGTTGCATAAAAGAAGAATAGATGTTACAAAAGGGTATTAATCCTTGCGTTGCTAATCCAGCAGAAAAAGTAACTGCATGTTGTTCAGCAATTCCAACATCGAAAGATCGATCTGGCATCGCTTTCATCATAATATTAAGCGAACTTCCTGAGGGCATTGCAGGGGTAATTCCCATAATTTTCTCATTCTTTTCAGCTAATTCTACAATCGTATGTCCAAAAACATCTTGATATTTAGGAGGTTGTGGATTTTTAGGTGCAATTTTTATAATCTCTCCAGTGTCTTTATTAAAAATTCCTGGTGCGTGCCATTGTGTTTGGTTCCCGGTTTCAGCAGGCTCATATCCTTTTCCCTTCTTTGTTAAAATATGCAGAATTTTAGGACCAGGAATATCTTTAAGGTCTTCAAAAATCTTCACCAATTGTTTTACATCGTGGCCATCAACTGGACCGAAATATCTAAAATTGAAAGATTCAAACAGATTAGAGTTTCCTAAAACAGAGCTCTTAACAGCATTTTCTATTTTGGACGCAACTGCTTGAGCATTTGGACCAAACTTACTGATGTGGCCCAATAAATTCCAAATCTCATCTTTTACTTTGTTATAGGCTGCAGAAGTAGTAATTGCAGTTAAGTACTCGTTTAAGGCAGTAACATTAGGATCAATCGACATACAGTTGTCGTTAAGAACTACTAATAAATTACTGTTTTCAACTCCGCCATGATTTAAGGCTTCAAAGGCCATTCCAGCAGTTAAAGCACCATCACCAATTACAGCTATATTTTGTTGCTCTTTTTTCCCAAGGTATCTACTTGCAACACTCATTCCTAAGGCACTAGATATTGAGGTAGAAGAGTGCCCTACTCCAAAAGTATCGTACTCACTTTCTGCTCTTTTTGGAAAACCACTTAACCCACCGTAAACTCTTTGAGTAGGAAAATCATTTCGCCTTTCAGTAATAATTTTGTGACCGTAAGCTTGATGTCCAACATCCCAAACCAACTGATCGGTAGGTGTGTTAAAAGCGTAGTGTATAGCAGTTGTTAATTCAACAACACCTAAACTGGCTCCAAAATGCCCTCCTTTTCGAGAAACTACTTCAACAATATAATCCCTTAGTTCATCACAAAATTGTGGAAGCTGCTTAGATTTTATCTTTCTAAGGTCATCGGGGTTGTTAATTGACTGGAGTAATTCTCCTACTTTAAATTCCATTTATGATAGAGTTGTCGCGAATTTACCAAAAATAATAGCGCCAATAAAGGGTTTTTATTAAATATAGTAGCTTGTTTAACATAAATTGAGACTTATTAATTTTTATTCAAATCAATTTTGTTGCCATTCACACTTAAAAATATTCCGCTCAACACTTTTTGAAGTTGTGTAAAAATTAAATAATTCAATTTAGAGGTTAACTTTAGGAAACAAAATTTTGTTATTTGTGTTTCCTTTATAGCTGTTTGTATTATTTTTGTTTTTGATGAAGGACTTGGCATTAGTTGATGAAAAAGAAATTGCTTTAATTGAGCGAGTTAGTGGCGTTTTTTTAAAAAAGGGTATGAAGCGCGTTACAATGGATGACGTTGCTAAAGAGCTAAGTGTTTCTAAAAAGACACTTTACAAGTATGTTAAAAATAGAAAAGAGTTGGTAATGAAATCAACTTATTTCCACGTTCAAAGAGATCAATTTAAGGTAAGAGAAATTCAAGCAAAAAATCTTAATCCAATAATTGAAAATCATGAGCTGGCAAAGTTTGTAATTGAAACTATTTCGAATGTTAGTCCTTGTGTTCATTTTGATTTGGAGAATTATTTTCCTGAGTCTTGGAAGCTCTTAAATGGGTATTTCCGTGGCTTTGTTTTCGAAAGTCTACACACAAATTTAATAAGAGGCCAAAGGGAAGGTGTATATCGATTAGATTTTAATGCTGAAATAATAGCAAAAGTTTTTGCCAGTAAAATAGATATGATTTTTGATGCTGAGTTATTTCCAACGGAACGGTTCAACTTTAAAGATGTTTACTTAGAGTATTTACATTACCATTTAAGAGCGATAGTTTCGGAGGAAAGTTTATCGATGTTAAAAAAATTAGATTTTAAAAAGTTATAAAATGAATATAGTATTTAAGACTTTAAAAAAAATAACGTTTGTGGTTGTTGTTGCCGCTCCAGCATTATTACAAGCGCAAGATTACACATTAAAACAAGCGCAAGATTATGCTGTAGATCACTATTACCAAGCAGTGAATGCGGGATTGGATATTAAAAAATCTAAAAGTAAAGTGTGGGAAGTTACAGCAATGGGTTTACCTCATATAGATGCTGCTGCATCTTATAGATACGCTGCAGATTTAGAGTTTGATTTTCCACCAGGTACAGTAGATGGATTTATGGCAGCTTTCGCAGCAGATAATATATCTCAAGGAAAATTATCGGCATCTCAATCTATTTTTGACGGAAGTTATATTGTTGGATTACAGGCCGCAAAAAAGTATTTACAATTTTCTCAGTTTGAGAAGGAAAAAACAGATAATGATGTACGCAATATGATTGCGTCTTCTTATTACTTGGTATTGGTTGCTGATGAAAATATTAGGGTTTTAGAAGGAAGTTTTTCAAACATAGAATCATCGATTAAAGAAATGACTGCGCTTGTTGAGCAAGGGTTCACGGATGAAACGGAGCTCGATCAATTACAGTTAATGAAGTCGGATTTAGAAAGCTCCATACAAAGCTCTAATCAATCTCAGTTTGTTGCAAAGCAAATGCTTAAGTTGAATATGGGGCTTGATGTTAGCAAAACCATTGGATTATCAGACAGTTTAGTTGGGATTGTTGATTTGATAAGTATCGAGGCTTTAGCGGGTGAACAATTCGACGCTGCTAATAATCCTAATTTAAAAGCATTAAGTTCTCAAAGGGATTTATTGGGATTGGATGTTAAACGGTATAAAGCACAGCGTTTGCCTAGAGTTGCAGCATTTTATCAATATCAAAATACGGCCTACCAATTTGAGTGGGATTGGTTTCAAGATGCATCATGGTATGACGCTCAAAATGTAGGCGTAAATATTTCAATTCCAATACTAAGTAGCGGACAGCAAGGAGCAGTAATTAATCAGGCAAAACTGGAGTTAACTAAAATGGAAAACACATTAACTTATGCTCAAACTGCAATGGGTATTCAATTTACGAATGCGATTAACGGTTTGAACTCAAAACATGCGAATTATCAGAATGCGGAAAAGAGTTTAAAAATTGCTCAAAAAATATATAATCGGACAGAAATTAAGCACCAGGAGGGAATGGCTTCAAGTTTTGAACTTTCGCAAATGAAAACACAAGTGTTACAATCCCAAGGAAAATATATTCAATCCTTACTCAACTTGTTAAATGCAAAAGCTGAATTAGATAAACTTCAAAATAAATAAAACTTACACTCAGATATATAAACGAAATTGCCTTTTGGGTGCCTCATCGAATTATAAAATAACAATACGAAAATGAAAAAACTAGGAATTATAATGTTAGGAGCGTCTGTAGGCTTAGCATCTTGTCAGGAAAATACTCTAGAAGCTTTAGAGCAAGAAAAAAAGGATTTAGTTGCTGAACATAAGCAAGCAATTAGAGACCATAAAGCCGAATTATTTATGATGGACTCTTTAATTGCAAGCCACCCTGAATCTGCAAATCAAAAAGAAGAAAAAATCAAGTTAGTACCCGTTACAGTTCAAAATGTGACAGTAAAAACCTTTGAGCATTTTTTTGAAGTTCATGGTAATGTAGAAGTTGTTGAGCATGCGGCATTGTTTGCTCAAGCTCCAGGTAACATTAAAGTGATTCACGTTTCGGAAGGAACTACAGTGAAAAAAGGGCAAGTTTTAATTTCTTTAGATGCTTCAGCAGTTGAGTCGGGCATTAAAGAATTAGAAAAAGGATTGGAACTTGCAACGAAGGTTTTTAATAAACAAAAGTCGTTGTGGGATCAAAAAATTGGATCTGAGATTCAGTTTTTAGAAGTAAAAAATAATAAAGAAGCCCTTGAGCAAAAGCTAGTTACGCTTAGAGAGCAATTAAACATGTATCAAATCGAAGCCCCATTTAATGGAGTAGTTGATGAAATAATGCCTAAAGTTGGAGAAGCTGCAGTCCCTGGTTACGCTTTGGCTAGAATATTAAACCTTGGGAAAATTTACTTAGAAAGTGATGTAAGTGAAAAATATATTTCTTCGGTTAAAGCTGGTGGATTTGTTGAGGTTAAATTTCCTTCATTAAACGAAACTGTAAAGGCTAGAGTGACGAGAGTTGGGAATTTTATCAATCCTTCAAACAGAACGTTTAAAGTAAAAGTTGAGTTTGCTAATCCAAGAGGAAAGTACAAGCCGAATCAATTGGCTGTAATGAAAATTAGAGATTACAAATCGGTTAATGCTCTAGTTATTCCAGCAAGAATTATTCAGCAAGATAGATCTGGTCAAGACTACGTTTATACATTCGAACAAAAAGATGCTAAACGCGTGAAGAAATTAGAGCTAAAAGTCGGAAAATCATATGAAGGTATGGTGGAGATTTTAAATGGATTGGATTCGGCTACTGTCTTAATCGACAAAGGAGCAAAATCTGTTCAAGCTAATGATGCAATCGAAATTAAATAAGCGACCAAACTTGATGCTCAAATAGAATTGTGATGGAAGAAAATAAAAAACAAGGTTTAAAAGAGTTCGCATTGTCGTCTCTTTCCCTAAAAAATCCAGTTACTATACTGGTACTTACCTTCATCCTTGCGATGGTTGGTATGACGTCTTACAATAATATGCCACGAGAGGCATTTCCTGAGGTTGTTATCCCTCAAATTTATGTAGGAACCCCTTATCCAGGGAACTCACCTTTGGATATGGAACGATTAATCACCCGTCCCTTAGAAAAAGAAATCAATACGATTACAGGAATTGACAAGATTACTTCTACTTCGGTTCAAGGTTTTTCTTCGATTGATATTAAGTTTGACTTTTCTGTAACACCTGCAGAGGCCCTAAGAAAAGTAAAGGATGCGGTAGATATTGTAAAAGGAGACCCAAGTTTCCCAAAAGATTTACCAGCTGATCCAAATATATTTGAGATGAACTTCTCAGAATTAATGCCAGCGATGAACGTTAATTTATCTGGTGACTTTTCTATGGATATGTTAAAGGATTATGCGGAAATATTAGAAGACAGAATAGAGGATATTTCTCAGGTTTCTGGAGCTGATATTCGTGGAACTCAAGAGAAGGAAGTAAAAGTAAATGTTGACCTCTATAAAATGGAATCGATGCAAGTTACTTTTGGCGATATTGAGCAAGCAATTGCGCAAGAAAATATGACGATTTCGGGTGGTGATGTAATTGTAGATGGACTAAGAAGAAATGTTCGTGTAGTTGGTGAATTTACAGATTGGAGAACAATTGGTAACATCATCGTTAAGCAAGAAAAATTCAACATTATTTATTTAAGAGATGTGGCGAACATTTCATTTTCAGGAAAAGCAAGAGAAAGTTATGCTCGTGAGTATGGCGCTCCGGTAATAATGATTGATGTTATGAAACGTGGAGGAGAAAACTTATTAGAAGTTTCTGAAGCAGTTGATAACATTATTGAAAACGCCAAAAAGAACGATTTTCCGGAGAGCTTAGAAATTACGATTACTTCTGATATGAGTGAAAAAACACGTACGCAAGTATCCGAATTAGAAAACTCAATCATATTTGGAACCATCTTAGTAGTTGGCGTTTTATTGTTCTTTTTAGGATTACGAAATGCAGCCTTTGTAGGAATCGCAATTCCTTTATCAATGTTTATCGCCTTTTTTATTTTAAATGCAATGGGCGTTACATTAAACATGATGGTATTATTCTCGCTTGTATTGGCGCTTGGAATGTTGGTGGACAACGGTATTGTAATTGTTGAGAATATTTACAGATATATGGATGAGGGTTATCGTCCGTTTGAAGCCGCAAAATATGGAGCTGGTGAAGTTGCTTGGCCAATTATCGCTTCTACTGCAACAACATTGGCAGCTTTCTTACCATTGGCTTTATGGCCTGGAATGATGGGGGAGTTTATGCAATATCTACCAATTACATTAATGATTGTTTTAGGATCCTCATTATTTGTTGCATTAGTTATTAACCCTGTTTTAATTGCCTTAATGGCAAGAATGAATAGAAGAGGAGTAAAAAACTTAGCCGCTACAATTATCGTTTTAGGAATAATATTAACGGCTTCCGATGTAGCTGGCCCGGGGAATATGTTTATTGTAATAGGTGTGTTTATCTTGTTAAATCCGAAATTGGTTTCCCCAATTACAATTAGATTTCAGAACAGCTTTTTACCTAGATTAGAAAATGCATATAAAAACTTATTGTCGGGAATCATTAAAGGAAAACGACCAGTTTGGGTATTATTGGGTACGTTAGGTTTATTTGTTTTTTCTATCATATTAGTTACAGTTGCTACACCAAAAGTTGAGTTTTTCCCAATAAATGAACCGGCTTATTTGAACATCTTTATTGAAAAACCAATTGGTACGGACATCGAAGAAACAAATGAGGCCTCGGTTGAATTAGAGAAAACAGTATTGAATTACTTTGAGCAATCTCCAGGTTTTTATTATAAACGTTTACCAGGGAAAGAGTTAAAGTTCGATACTATTATTGTTGACAGTGGATTAAATTTCATGGTAAAATCAATTATCGGACAAGTTGGTAACGGTACTTCAGATCCTGCTCAGGGGCCTTCTATGGGTAACACGCCTGATAAGGCTAGAATCATGGTTTCATTTGTTGAGTTTTTAGACAGAAAAGATGTTGCGTCTAGTGATATTATGAACACAGTTCGTGAATTGTTAAAAGGAAATCCAGGAGTATCTGTTGTGGTTGGAAAGGATGAAAGCGGCCCCCCAATGGGTAAACCAATTAATATTGAGGTTTCAGGTGAAGATTATGGTTTAATTATCGATGAGGCTGAGAAAATGTTAGGATTCTTAAACAATAAGAATGTCGCTGGAGTTGAAGAATTAAAAATGAATGTCCAAACGGGAAAGCCTGAATTGGTAATTGACATCGATCAGCAAAAATCGAGAAGGCTTAATATATCTACTGCTCAAATTGGAACGACAATTCGTACTGCTTTATTTGGAAAAGAGGTTTCTAAATTCAAAAAAGATGAGGATGAATATGACATCACATTAAGGTTGAATGAATATACAAGAAACAACATTGATAACTTAATGAATCAAAGAATAACATTTAGAGACATGTTAACGGGTAAAATCCGCCAAGTTCCTATATCTGCTGTTGCATCTGTTAAAAAGGCATCTACGATATCTGCTGTAAAACGTATCGACTTAAAACGTATGATTGCAATACAATCCAATGTTTTGGAAGGGTATAATGCAAATGAAGTTGTTGCTGAATTAAAAGATGTATTGGCTGAATATGAAGTACCGAATGAGCTAAGCTGGAAATTTACAGGTCAGCAAGAGGAACAAGAAAAAGAGATGGCCTTTTTAGGAACTGCTTTATTGACTGCTATTTTTATGATTTTCTTAATCATTGTTGCACAATTTAACTCTATATCTGCACCAGTTATTATTGTTGGAGCGGTTGGACTTAGTTTAATTGGAGTCTTGTTGGGATTGATTATTTCGGGAATGGATTTCATTATTATTATGACAATGATTGGTATTATATCACTTGCAGGAGTTGTTGTAAATAATGCGATTGTATTAGTTGATTACACGAAACTGATTATTACTCGAAGAGAAATGGAATTAGGCATCTCTGGAGAAAAAGCAGATCGATTACCAGTTAGTTTGGTTATACCTGCCATTATCGAAGGTGGAAAAACAAGATTACGTCCTGTATTATTAACAGCTATTACAACTGTTTTAGGGTTGCTACCAATGGCTGTAGGGCTGAATATTGATTTCTTAGAATTTTTTGCTTCAGGAGACGCTAACATTAGTCTTGGTGGGGATAACGTTATGTTTTGGGGTCCAATGTCTTGGACAATTATATTTGGATTAACATTCGCGACGTTTTTAACGTTGGTAATTATTCCAGTGATGTTTTACATCGCTTTAAGATTGAAGTATAAATTACTTAAAGTAAAGAGAGCTTAATCATAATTTAATAAAAAAAGCCGTAGTTAAATAAACTACGGCTTTTTTTTAATTAATAATAATATTATTTAACTCTAAACAATCCGTATTTTAAAATACAAAAGATCGCTCTAAAGCCGTCTTTAGCGCCAATTTTTTTGCCTTCTTCGTATGTTCTTCCATAGTATGAAATACCAACTTCGTAAATTGCGATTTTTGGAATCCTGCTAATTTTTGCGGTTACTTCTGGTTCAAAACCAAAACGCTTTTCATTTAAATTTAACGATTTGATATGTTCCGATTTAAAGAGCTTATAACATGTTTCCATATCGGTAAGATTTAGATTAGTGAACAAGTTGGACAAAAAGGTTAAAAACTTATTTCCAAGTGTATGCCAAAAGAATAAAATTCTGTGTGGATTCGACCCTTGGAATCTCGATCCATATACAACATCTGCAAATCCGGCAAGCATTGGTTTTAGTAGATCATTGTATTCTGTAGGGTCGTATTCTAAATCGGCGTCTTGAATAATAATTGCTTCTCCAGAAGCTTCTTTAATCCCTCTATGTAATGCAGCCCCTTTACCCATGTTTTTAGGTTGGATGTAATACTGAATATCCATTTTAGGATTGGAAGAGATATAACTTTTTATTGCAGCCTCAGTGTTATCACTACTACAATCATTAACAATTATGTATTCTTTTTGAATGTTGTTACTTAATTCAACTGCTTCAACTTTGTTTAAAATTAAGTGAATAGTGTTCGCTTCGTTATATGCAGGAATTACGATTGAAAGCTTTTTAATATCACTCATAAAATTATATTAAGTAACGAAAGTAGTTAAATTTTTCAATCGATCAATCAATTTTTATAATGGTTACACACTTTGCAGATTCCTTGTATAAAGACGGATTGAGACTTTGATTGATATCCTTCAGGAAGGTCAGCCATAGGTGTAATTACATCACTCAAACAAAAAGTTTTATCGCATTTATCGCATCTAAAGTGAGCATGTGAATCCTTATGCTGGTCTGAACTACACGAATCAGTGTGACATAAAGCATATTTAACCTGCGCACTTCCATCATAAATTTGATGGATAAGTCCGTTTTCTTCAAATGATTTTAAAGTCCGGTAAACCGTAACACGATCAAGTTTAACGGTAAGTAGTGATTCAATATCATTATAGGAAAGTGCATGCATGTTTTTTTTAAAGATGGCCAGAATTGTTAATCTGCTTTCTGTACTCTTTAAATTATGCTCTTTAAGGATGCTGTTAGCGTTACTCATCACAACAAATTTAATAATTTATTAACCTATTAAATGCAACAATATAATATTTGGTTTTTTAGCTAAACAGATGATGCTGAAATCTATTTGAGATTTCATTACTTTCAATTTCGAGAATTTTTTATCGAAAGGAAATATTAGAAGTATTTTTAACACTCGATAATAAATTACCGACCTTTATATCAATGGCTTTCAACTACAATCAATTCAACCTTCCAGTTGCTGAGGTAATTCCACAAATAAAAGAGGGGTTAGCAAACAATACAACTTTGATTATTAAAGCGCCAACTGGGGCTGGAAAAAGTACGCTTTTACCAATTGCATTGTTGGAAGAAGAATGGTTAAAAGGGAAGAAAATCATTATGTTAGAGCCGCGTCGTTTAGCTGCCAAAACAGTGGCGATGCGAATGGCAGATATGTTGGGCGAAAAAGCTGGAGAAACAGTTGGTTATCGAATCCGATTTGAACAAAAAATTTCAAAGCAAACAAGATTAGAAGTAGTTACCGAAGGAATTCTTACCAGATTAATTCAAGAGGATAACACACTAGAAGATGTTGGATTAATCATTTTTGATGAATTTCATGAACGAAGTATCCATGCCGATTTGGCAATGGCGTTTAGTAAAGAAGTTCAAGGTGTACTAAGAGAAGATTTAAGAATCATTGTGATGTCGGCAACGATTAATATGCCCGAATTAGCTAGCAGATTAGACGCTGTTGAAGTAGAGAGTAAGGGAAGAATGTTTCCTGTAGATGTGCATTATGTTGGAGATGCAGATTGGGAGTTGTTACCCGAATTAGTGCACAAAACGGTAAAGGATGCCGTAAAAAAGCATCCAGGAGATACATTGGTTTTCTTGCCTGGTCAGCGTGAAATTACACAAACGCTTGAAAAATTAGAAAGAAGTTTACCCGATTTTAAGGTAGTCCCCCTTTACGGACAATTACCTCCCGCTAAGCAGTTTTCGGCAATTATGCCTGATAAAAGAGGGAAAAGAAAGATTGTTTTAGCTACTAACATTGCGGAGACCTCTTTAACAATTGAGGGAATTAAAATTGTGGTAGATTCAGGTTTCGAACGTGTATCAAAGTTCAATCCGAAATCAGGTTTATCTCGTTTAGAAACCGCAATGATTTCTAAAGAATCAGCCGATCAACGAAAAGGACGAGCAGGACGATTAAGCGAAGGTGTTTGCTACCGATTATGGAGCAAGGCTACGCATTCAAGAATTAAAGAACAAGGCACGCCAGAGATAGAACAGGCAGATTTGAGCTCATTGGTTTTAGATTTGGCAAAATGGGGAATCGTTAATGCGAATGAACTTTTTTGGGTAACACCGCCACCCAACGCGAACTTAAAAAAAGCGCGTCAATTATTACACGATTTGGGAGCCCTAGAAAATAGTAAAATCACGAATCATGGAAAAGAGTTGCATAAACTCCCAACACACCCCCGAATTGCACAAATGTTGGTACATGCAAAGCAATTGGATAAACTAGCTTTAGCAACTGATATAGCGCCTCTATTGGAAGAGAAAGATCCGCTTCCTCCTCACTCAGGAATTGATATCAACTTAAGAATTGAAGCTTTACGACGTTACCGAAAAGATCAACACGGAGCAAAACAGTTTGGAAGAATTGAGAAGCTAGCAGAGCAGTATCGTAGAATGTTTAATATCAAGGCTGATAATGGATTGGTGAATGACTTTGAAACAGGATTATTAATTGCAAACGCTTACCCTGAAAGAATAGCAAGCTCGCGTCCAGGAAACAATGCGCAGTTTCAAATGGCAAATGGCAAACTAGCAGCAGCCGGTCACCGAGACGATTTGGCGCACGAACAATGGTTAGCAGTTGCACACGTATCCGAACGAGATCACAGCGGAAAAATATTCATGGCTTCTCCAATTAACCCGCAAGATTTAGCGGATAAGGTTGTTACAAGAGAAGTGGTGAAATGGGATACAGATGATGGAGGAATTATCGCCAATATCGAGTTAAGAATAGGAAGTATCATTCTGAAAAGTACCCGAATTCAGCACCCTGATCCTGAAAAATTAGTGGAAGCAATTTCGGATGCTATTACAGATAAAGGCCTTCAATTATTAGATTGGAACGAAAAGGTATTACAATTATTAAACAGGGTTCAATCTCTTAAAAAATGGAATCCATCTCAAACATGGCCCAATTTTTCAATCGAAACTTTATTGGCGACGAATAAAGAATGGATTACCCCATATTTAAGCGGGATTAAAAAACCAAACGAGCTTAAAAAAATAGATTTAAAACAAATATTATTTTACAGTTTAACGCCTGAAAATCAAGCTGATTTAGAAAAATTAGCCCCACAAAAAGTAAAACTACCACTAACCGGAACTTTTGTTAAATTACAATATCAAGAAAACAACTCAGCACCTGTGCTTTCAATGCCTTTACAACGATGTTTTGGAATGTTAGAAACACCAAAAGTAAATGGCGGAAAAATGAATGTATTAATGCATTTACTATCTCCAGGTTATAAAATCGTTCAAATAACAAACGACTTAGAAAGTTTTTGGAAAAGTGCCTATTTTGAAGTTAGAAAGGAGCTAAGAAGTAAATACAAACGACACAATTGGCCTGAAGATCCTTTGAATTATACCCCTCCATCTTAAATCATTATCCCGCTAGATTCGATCTAGTATTCAATAAACTTATTAAGATGATTTGGAGATATCCAATCACGCGCGGCATTACAACAACGTTCTGGGTAAAACGGCTGAGCTATTGTCATGCCGGACTTGACCCGATATCTAACAGCTTGATTAATACGTTTGAGGATATTAGATAAAAAGTCTCATAACAAATAAACCTTCCTGTAAAATCCTCAAAACATGTACGATAACCATGAATATGTTACTTTTAAATTTTGTGTTGTTATTTACATAGAAACTCCTTTATGCGAAACTTATTAATTTTTCTATCGATACTTCCTTTTTTTACAATCTCGCAAAATGTTCTAGACGGTATTTATGTGCGAGAACACGTGCCTCAGATTATAGACTATGCAAAATGGTCCTCTCCAATTGGTGGAGAAATGAAAATGGGTTCTTCTTTTATTGAAGTACAGAAAAAAAACCTAAAAATTAAAGGATTTGAACACATTAATTCTGTCGATTATATTCCCGCTTTTAAAGGAGTAGATGAAAGAAACTACATTCCCAATGCTTTAAATAGTTATCTATATACCTTACCTAATAAGAGCTTATTGGGAATCATAAATTACGGCAATTTAAAAACTTTTAAGGATACTGTAATTCGGAGACACTCAAATTTTTATATCAAACGTTTTGAAGTAACGAATGTAGAATATAGAGAATTTGTTCAGTACGTAAAGGATTCATTGCTACTTTCAGTAATGGCGGAAGAGGATGAAGATCTTTTTATGATTCAAAATGAAGACAGTACTAATAAGTTAAATTGGGAATCTGAATTTAGGGAGTTGGCACAAACTGAAGAGTATTTTGACGTGGTGAGTCAACTTTATTTTGATGAGCATGACGAACGTTTTTATGGAAGGCCACAACTTGACGCCAGAAAATTCAATTTTGAATACACAACCTCGGATGGTGTAAGACGGGTTTTAAATATTTATCCTGATACGCTTAGTTGGTTGCGCAATAGCCTTGCAGCGCATGTTGAACCGCTTTGCCAAATGTATTTTTGGCATCCTTTTTATAATAATTACCCAGTTTGTGGAGTTTCGTACAACCAAATTCAAGCTTACTTATATTGGCTTCGTCAAAAGGGAATTCCAGCATTAGATAAAAAAGGAATTAAGTATGAGATTGGTTTACCAACTTCAGAGGAGTGGGAGTACACAACTACGCTCTTATATACAAAAGGAGTAAAGGAGAATAAAGATGATTCGCCATTGATGTTCAATGCGTTTTTGGATAAAAATGTGAATTGCGATTTAGTATTAAGTAAACATCAAAAATTTAAAAACCATGAGGCTAATCCAAATGATTCTCTTTTTGATCAATATCAAGAGCGTATGGGAATTCAAAAATTACTAAACCCATATTCTGTCCCAACAGAAAATTTAATTTTAGACGGGTTTTTAAATGTAGTTCATTCTGAATATTCAAATGAAAAGTTTCCGGGATTATATAGTATTAAAGGTCAGGCTTTTCATTTCGGCTCAAACGTTTCAGAATGGTTAGAAACCAGTTTTTGTGATTACAAAGATTATTTCACTTTAAATGCATTAACATTAGCACATTCACCGCATGCTAAAGTAGCCAGTTTAGGGTTAGAACTACAAGAACAGTTAAACCGTTATACGGATAAACATCAATTAGTAATGGGCGCCAATTGGATGGACGAACGTTACGCAATGTATTTAGGGGCTCCCTTAGAGGCTATTTATGCGAAGACCTTTGTTCATCCTGATTCTGCATTTTCAACATTAGGTTTTAGGTATGTTATTCGAATAGAAAAGAATCAACAACCAACTCAAGATGAAATTACTTTCCAGACTAAAAAACGACTTAATATTTTTGAAGAACTTAAAAAAAATGGTTTTAGTTTAATAGGAGATACCTTAAATAACAACTCTTACAAAACGGAAATAATGACATTTGTTAATTTTAGCAAAAAGAAAGAAGCTGACAAAATGCGTACTAGCGTAATTCGTGGGGCTTATTCTAATAAAAATCAAGCTGTTTTAGACCGAGAATTTCCCGAACTATTAAAAAAGATAACGGCTGGCGGAGCTCATGTTTATTCCTTCTATTCAATAATTCCTAATCAGCCTCAAAATCTGTTGATGGAATACCGTATTAAATGCATCAATGATTACACCTTTCAGTTGATTCGAATCTGATTTTAAATATCGATATATTCAATTCACTATTGTAATATTTAAATTAATTCAAAACCCACCGTTAAGTTAAATCATGAGATACAGCTGCGTTTTCGATATGACAAAAAAAGTAACAGAATCAAATTTGAAATTTTTCATGAGAAGAAAGGATTTCTAATTAACTTCCAATTTTAATCGCAGATTCTTTAATATAAATTATATTTTGTTCAGTAAATCAAAAAAATGGCAAAATCAAGAAAATCTTAAAAAGTAACAAATTCATTAAAATACCCGAAATAAAGAATGAGTTCGTTTTTTCAATTCAAATAAATTCTGAGCAAATATCTTTGGAAAACCAAGGTTATATTTCAAAATCCCATTCATCCTCGATATAACCTTTCTTAGGCACATCTAAAGAATCAACCAAAATAAAATCTAACTGTTTACGGGATAAGTCAGCATTTTTAACCTCAATTAATACTTCGTCACCCATTTGGTACTTTTTACCATGTTTAGTTCCAACTAAACAATAGTTTTCGGCGTCATGAACATAAGTGTCATCCGTCATGAGTTTAGTTGAAATCATTCCTTCGCAAAGGTTTTCTGAAATTTCAGCATAAATACCCCAATCCGTAACACCACTAATAACAGCCTTAAAGCGCTGACCAACATGTTTAGCCATGAACTCTACTTGCTTGTATTTAATTGAATCACGTTCAGCCTGAGACGCTTGTTTTTCCATCTTCGAACAGTGAATACAGAATGCCTCGTATTCACTCTCATCTGCTGATTTACCGCCATCAAGGTAGAATTGTAAAAGTCTATGAACCATTACATCAGGATACCGTCTGATTGGAGATGTGAAGTGAGAATAGTATTGAAACGAAAGTCCGTAATGACCAATATTATTTGTTGAGTACTCCGCCTTTGCCATTGTGCGAACAGCAAGCGTTTCAATCATGTTTCCTTCCTTCTTTCCATGAACGGCTTTTAAAACTTCATTTAAGGATTTGTTTATATTTTGTCCTTCTCCAGTTTTAATGTTAAATCCAAAACGGGTAATAAAATTCGCGAACTGATCAAATTTATCAGGCTTTGGGACATCATGAACTCGATATATAAATGTCTTTGGATTTTTATGTTTACGCTTATCTCCAATAAACTGAGCCACTTTTTTGTTCGCTAAAAGCATGTACTCTTCAATCAACTTATTCGAATCTTTCGCCTCTTTAAAGTAAACACCGGTAGGTGTTGCGTTATCCGCTCGATCTAGATGAAATTTCACTTCAACACGATCAAAACTAATTGCACCCGATTTGAAACGCTCGTTACGCATCTTTTTGGCAATTTTATCCATTATGCCAATTTCCTCGTGCAATTCACCGGCACCAGTTTCTATAATCTCTTGCGCTTCTTCGTACGTGAATCTTCGGTCAGAATAAATTACTGTACGACCAAACCATTCGTTTTTAACACGACCATTATCGTCTATTTCAAAAACAGAAGAGAACGTGAATTTCTCTTCATTAGGACGTAACGAACATACACCGTTGGAAAGCTTCTCAGGAAGCATAGGAACAACCCTATCCACCAAATAAACCGATGTTGCTCTATCGTAAGCCTCAACATCTAAAATCCCTCCTGGTTGCATGTAATGCGATACATCCGCAATATGGATACCGATCTCATAATTACCGTTCGGTAATTTTTGAAACGATAAAGCATCATCAAAATCTTTTGCATCATGGGGATCAATCGTAAACGTTAAAATATCTCTAAAATCTCTACGTTTTTTAATTTCAACAGGGTCTAATTCGAAACTGATTTTTTCAGCAACTGCTTCAACTTTAGCAGGAAATTCAAACGGTAAATCGTATTCAAAAAGAATCGAGTGCATAACAACATCGTTGTTACCAGCTTCACCTAAAACCTCTGTTATTTTTCCAAACGGATTTTTGGAATCGTTCGGCCAATCGGTAATTTCACCAATCACCTTTTCACCATTTAATGCACCGTTTAATTTTGTTTTTGGAATGAATAAATCGATAGCGATTTTTTCATTGTCAGGAACTAAAAATCCAAACTTATCATTTAATTGAAGCGTTCCAATAAACTGAGTTCGGGCTCTTTTTACCACTTTTGTTACAATTCCTTCTGGCTTGTTTCTATGATTAGAAATCTTCACCATAACAGTATCACCGTGAAGAGCTTTGTTCATGTTTTTAGCATGAATAAACAAATCATCGTCTTTATCAGGAGAAACTAAGTAAGCTGAACCTTTACGAGTAGCATCAATAGTGCCTTCAATTTCTTCGGATTTTAAGTTAAAACGATAACTTCCTCTTCCAATATCTTCAATAGATTTTTGCTTAGCTAATTCTTCAAGAATAGCTAAAACTCTTGCACGATCCATTTTGTTACTCACGCGAAGAACTCTACTAACTTCTTTAAAGTTGAAGCCTCTTTCGGGGCTATTGTGAAAAACTTGAAGAATGGATCTTGTCATTCCTTCAGGAGTATCTAAATTACTTTTCTTTGGCTTTTCGGCTTTTTCAGCCTTTTTCATTTTTTCAGCTTTCTTAGGTTTTCTTCTTGATGAAGCACCACCATTAGGTTGCGAAGGGTTGTATGCTTTTTTCTTAGGATTTCGTCTGCCCATACTTAAATGTACGAATCAGACGATCAGGAGTTGTTTTTTTCCTGAAAAGTTATGCAGGGGATTCATTGAATAAGATTGCATTTGTAGGCTCTATTGAACCTATTATGAAGATTAATTATTAGAGTAAACGAAGTGTTTTCATGCTGTATTCGATTTCGTATCTACAAGTCATTTCGTTAATAATCAATTTTTAATCCAACTGAAATCGATAAATAGCCGAAACCTTAAATCCAAGTGTTCCTTCATACTCACTATTCAATCGAATACGTTCATCACCAGGATACCAACCTAACATTCCAAAAGGAGTTCCATCGTTATCACCATAAACACCGTAATCAAACATCGAATAAACAGCCTTAGCTTTTATAACTAAAGATTCTTTAAACAAGTCAAATTGTAAATAAGCCGCAACTTCATTTGAAGCCGCATGAACATAAAAATCATTAACATCAGTTTTAGCTAAATCAAACGTTCTAACAATCATTAAAAAATCAGCTCCAATCCTTAGGTTTTTATGAATTTTATAATCGCCATAACCAATGATAGGAAATTTGATATCTATTTCAGTTTTTTTGTTTTTACTCTTGTGGTAAACCCCTAAAATTGGAACATTCAAAATTCCGAAAAACTCTTTATTTACATAATCACCAAACACCAATTTCGTTTGATCATTTAGTTTGTATTTAAACAAGGCAATCGCACCAATTTGGAAACTGCTTTTAAGATGACCAAAATCGGTAGCTAGTTTAGGTAAAAGTAAATAGGTAGCAGATAGACGACTGTTGTGTTGAAAATTGAATCCTAGCTTAGCCGTGATAACACTTAAATTTACAGGATCAGAAATAGGAAACAATTTCAAATTATGTAATTCATAATCTACCCCAGTTAAGAAGGCAAGAGAATCAGAAATTTTAATGGGAATACTCGTAAGGATTTTAGATTGAGTAATAGGTGTACTTAAAGCATCAGAGTTTTCAAAACCAGCATTTGGAATTTGAGTGTGTGAAACCTTAGCTAAGTCAACATAGTTTTGAGAGAAACCACTCACAAAAAGAATAAATATACAAATTATAAAAAGAGTTGATTGTAACTTCATAAATACAAAAGAACGAATTCTTTTTTTGAAGGAGACATTTTGTAAAGTATTTCATCCACAAATAGTACTTAGGAACCTTTTGTGAAAAATGCTATGAGAGGGGTATAAAAATATTTTTTTTGTAACTCTATTACTACCTATTTAATACTCAGTCATCGATAATTTGTAGGTAATTAAATAAATAAGATTAAACTTTTGTGTAATCCCAATTATAAAAGTACTTTTGTCGTTCACAAAATCCTGCAAAGGTAGACGTGGAATTCAGAAGTGAAAACTTCCGGGCCTATAGCTCAGCTGGTTAGAGCATCTGACTCATAATCAGAGGGTCCCTGGTTCGAGTCCAGGTGGGCCCACTCATACATTTAAGTCGCTGATGTTCAGCGACTTTTTTGTTTTTGTGGTTTTCTGAATTAATATAACTTAATGATGCTCAGTCCGAAAATTTCGATACCTATTTGGGTACAAATTTTATCTTCCAAACTCGATTTTCTGCTTGTAATGTGGCGATGTGTATGCCACCGTTGAGATGGCTTGTTGTAATAACATCGCCTTTTGAAACCTGTAAACGATTCACTACTTGTCCGTTTAGGTTGTAAATAGTTAATGTTGCTGGATTTGGATGGAGTATAATAATTTTAGATCCATTGATTTGAAACGCTTGGTCTGTTTCAACTGGTTTTTTAATATTTGTGATCAATCCACCAGCTGCTATTAAGACCGATTGAATTGAGTCATACGCTGCTTTTGGGTTATACAGTGAATCCATTATACAAGCTTCAGCGTCTTTACCTAACCAAGATTGAGCATCATTAAATTGCCAAAGGCATACAAGCTTAATAAGTGGGTTTTCTAATGCAATTTCAAACATCTCTTTATGAATAAGAGCTTGCTGTTCTAATTTTTCTTGTGTTACGGGAGCGATTAATTCGACATCTAGTTCTGTGATATAAACTTCTAAGCCTAAATCTGTAAAACGTTTCATGTCTGATGCTACAACCGATTTGCCGGGATATCCAATAGCTGGGATATGAGATTGAAACCCCATGCCATCAATTGGGATACCTTTTTGTACCAATCCTGAAACGACGTCATAGGCAAAGTCTACCTTAGATTGAATTCTAGCACCTCCATATGCTGCTCCATGGTAGAAGTATTCATTATAATAAAGCTTAATATTTGGTCCAGCAGCTGCTCTAGCCCACACGAAAGAAGAATCTACGTATCCGGAGCCAAGACTATCTACCCATAAATTTGGTATGAGACCAGTCGTGTTCGACCCAGCTTCATTGACTACGCACCATTTGTTAATTGTTCCTGGAAATGAGTCATTGTAGTGTTGTACGGTTTGGGTAATGAAGTTTTTTAGGAGATCAGATAACACCTCTTTAGGATATTTAGCAACTCTGCTATCAGAAATGAGCCAGTCTGGTAATAAGGGATCAGCTCCTGAAACATAGCGATGCCATACGAGATGCTGCGCTTTTACTTTTAAACCATTTTGATGCGCAAAACCAATAATTCTGTCCCCACCCCAAAAGTTTATTGTTCCAGAGTCTGGAGAAAGAGCATAGTCTCCCCATACAATTCCTCCTTCAGGAGTTAGGTGATCGAAATTTTCTAAAAAGTGGTTTTCATATTCGGTTTTGTCCCACCCATCCCTATAATAGAAGGCTGATCCAAGATCTAAATTAACATTTTTTGATAGCGTAAAAAGGCTCGAATCTGTCGACTGACCTATTGTTGTGAAAGCGAGTAGTAAACTTAATATTGAAAGAAAAAATTTCATGTATTTACTTTTTGTAATCGTTTCTATAATAACATCTGTGATATTGTCTTTGTAGATAAAATTGACGAGTCCACAGATACATTAAATCTAATTCTTATTTTTTGAATTGTCGTTAAAGATCTCAATATCCTCCTTCAAAAAGTTCGATAATTGACACCTTGGGCCCCACAGATACATTAAGTCGCTGATATTCAGCGACTTTTTTGTTTTCTGTTTTTGAGTAAAATCGTAAGTTGTTGATATTCAGATCTAAAAAGTTCGATATCCACTTGGGTCTAAAATTTATAGTTGGAGGAAAACAGAGTAACGTTTTTCTTAAGAGCAGTAACTGATTAGTAACCACAATTTTCAGAACGTAAGGCACTTTTTAAATAGAAAAAGCGATTTTACACTAAAGTTTAATTTCCGTAGAATATTTGATTTCTTCCAATACAATTTGACTATCAATATCACTGATGTTATGAATAGAAGAAACGTCGTTTACTAAAAAGTTTCGATATTCTTTGATAGTTGAAAATCTGACTTTAGCAAGGAAATCAAAACTTCCTGAAGTGTGATAAAACTCTACCACCGATTCCAAAGAGTTCATAAGGGAGACAAATTCCTCTCTTCGATCTGTATGATGATCTTTTATTGTCATATTCATGAATACAATAATGTTTTTACCCAAAAGGTCAGCATCCAATAAAGCCACGTATTTTTTTATGATACCTGTTTTTTGTAGCTTTTTTATCCTTTCATATATAGGAGTTGTTGTTAATGACAGTTTTGAGGCTATTTCTTTAGCCGTTGTCATCGCGTTATTTTGGAGAATTTCAAGTATTTTTTGATCTACAACATCCATTTCCTTTGTATTTACTGTTTTACTGCAATGATACAGTTTTTATTACCTAAATACTACTATTTGTAGTTTATAACCCTTTTTGGGTTAATATTTGCAGAAAATATTAATATCCAATATTCACTTTATTTTTTTTAAAAAATGAACATCTGCTTTATCATGTATCCTTGGGAAAGAGTTGACGCTCTGATTGATACAACGCTAAGATTGATTCATGAAGCTTTCTTTAGAGGGCACAATGTTGGTATTATGGTTCCCAGTAATTTAACCATTAGAGACAATGAAGTTTTTGGATTTGTCAAGATGATTAAAAAGATGGAAAAGACCCCACTAGATCCAACAAGGTTTCATGGAAAAGTAAAATTTAATGAAGAGCTTTTGCCAATATCTGGTTTCGATGCTATTTTTTTAAGAGCAAACCCTCCTGTGGACACGACAATGTTAAATTTCTTGGATTCGGTTAAAGACGATGTCTTAATAATTAATGATATCGATGGTATTCGAAAAGCTAACAATAAATTATATACGGCAGCAATGTTTGACGGAGGGGCGGGGATAATTCCAAAAACCTATGTTTCAAAAAATAAGGATTATTTACAACGAGTAATAAAGGAGTCAGACCATGATAAAATGATTCTAAAGCCATTAGATGGTTATGGAGGAAGTGGAGTTATTGTGCTAGAAAAAAAGGCGGCTCAAAGTATTAGTTCCCTTTTGGACTTTTACATCAATGGTCAGAAGGAGCAAAAATACGTAATTCTTCAAGAGTTTATTGAAGGAGCTGAACAAGGGGATGTGAGAATATTATTGTTAAACGGGAAACCTATCGGAGCTATGAAAAGAGTTCCTGCAGAAGGTGATATACGTTCAAATATTCATGCAGGCGGAAAGGAGGTGAAACATACTTTGTCAAAAGTTGAAAAAAGAATATGTGAGCTAGTAGGTCCGCGTTTAGTGGCTGATGGACTGTATTTTGTTGGCCTTGATGTAATTAATGGAAAACTAATCGAAATCAATGTTTTAAGTCCTGGTGGAATTTCAAGGATCAATAAGTTAAACAGGGTTAAACTTCAACAACGTGTGATGGACTTTGTGGAAGATGTTGTTTCTATTAAAGAAACTGCTTTAAATAAAAAATTGGCAAATCGTTTAACTGTTCAAAATGCAAAATCTTGACTTACAGCAAGTTCTTGATCAAATAGATCAGGGCTTGTGTTTTGAGGCTTCCTGTGAAGGTGCGTTTATTGTAAAAATTCAAGAATATGTACCGTATGTATGTACCGCTATTCACAATGGCCATGTACTAAGAGATGAACTGAAAGAAATTTGTTTGTTATCCGAAGAAGAGAGACTATATGAAGAAGATCCTTACACAGCTGATTTTATACAGTCTTTACCCATAACTCTAGTAGGTTGCGATTCTCGGTACGAATACGACCTTAACAGAAGTGAGGAAGAGTGTATTTATGAAGAAGCGTGGGGTAAAAAAGTATGGAGTAGAAAACTTATTAATGATGAAAAGGCACTATCCATTGCTAAGCACCGCATGTTTTACCAAGTGGTAAATACCTTAATTAGCAAGCTCGAAAAAGATTTCGGATCGGCTCTAATTTACGATATTCACTCTTATAATTACAAAAGACATAAAGTCAGCTTCTTGTTCAATATTGGAATTGAAAACATAGACGTAAAAAAATACAACAGTCAAATAAGCTATTGGAAAAGACAATTATTGACCATAAAGACAAGAAAAATAAAACCTGAGGTTTCTGTCAATCATATTTTTTATGGTCGGGGGCAACTGCTGAAATACATCAAAAATAACTTTTCGAATACTTTAGTATTAGCTACGGAAGTTCAAAAAGTATTTATGAATGAGCTGAACGGACAGCCTTTTCCTTTGGTTATTCAGACGCTTGCAAGAGGTTTTAAAAGTGCTATAATTAATAATTCACAGCATTATATAAATACGCTTTCAAACTTTAATGTAAAAAGAAAATCTAGTTTATTGGGAAGTGAAATTTCACCGGAACTAATTAAAATGGATAAAAAGCTTTATCGATTAGTTAAGAATTTTGAAATTCTAGGGCATGTAAATCCAGTAAATATTGAAGTTGAAAAGAAAAGATTTTTCAAAGCAAAATTTAGTACGAATCCAGAATTTAGATATAAGCCAATAACGATAGACCCTCATGACTTTAAGGCGAAAATGTATCGATTAGATGTTGACTCAATTGAAGATGTGCATATCAGACAGATTTACACCGAGATTATAGGAGCTTATTCTGACAAAGTGGATATGCTTAGTACGATAGGAACTGATAAATTCTTGTACAATTCATTGAGGTATTTTGGAGAGCCTTCACAAAAAGATATAGAAAACGCCAAG
>Ga0209603_1001560_pt1 | contig 23517 bp, 25 predicted proteins | sample COGITO_mtgs_1206_FD_184812 | JGI IMG/M metagenome (GOLD analysis project Ga0209603, IMG submission 184812) | Pelagic marine microbial communities from North Sea - COGITO_mtgs_120607 (SPAdes) (version 2) | ecosystem: Environmental > Aquatic > Marine > Epipelagic ... | reverse complement strand
GAGAAAAATGGGCCGTCTCAAACGATCATTGAGCGTTATATTCAGCTTAAAGGATCTAAGCATATAGATGAAATTATCCCTTACGTATCTGAACAAGACTTAGAAGATATTTTACATTCTTTTAAAATAGATGTTAGAATTATTGGCGACGAGTACAAGGAAAAGGATTTTACTGGCAAAACTTATTGCAAAAAAAAGGGAATAGAAATCTATTACAACTCTAGAGATCACAGATTCTCTTCGAGTGGGCTTAGAAAACAGGTGAAAAAAATAGAAGATAAATAAAAGGGACTACCGGTGGTAGTCGAGAAAAAATAAAAAGTTAAATGAATATTGAATTAAGTAATAAAACAATTCTAGTTACTGGAGGTGCCGGTTTTATTGGGTCAAATTTATGCGAGGCTTTACTTGAAAAAAGAAACAAAGTAGTTTGTCTTGATAATTTTGCTACTGGTAAAAGAGAAAATTTAGAAAAGCTTTTAAAGGATTCTAATTTTACGCTAATTGAAGGTGATATTAGAAAAATAGAGGATTGTTTGAAAGCAACTAAAGATGTAGATTATGTTTTGCATCAAGCTGCATTAGGGTCGGTTCCAAGATCGATTAAAGATCCAATCACTTCCAATGATGTGAATGTGAGTGGTTTTTTAAATATGCTAGTAGCGGCAAGAGACAATGGAGTGAAAAGATTTGTTTTTGCAGCGAGTTCATCAACTTATGGAGACTCAGAGTCAATGCCAAAAGTTGAGGATATCATCGGAAAACCCTTATCACCCTATGCCATTACTAAATATGTAAACGAGTTGTATGCTGATATTTTTTCGAAAACATATGGACTTGAAACAATTGGCTTACGCTATTTTAATGTGTTCGGCAGAAAGCAAGATCCAAATGGTGCCTATGCAGCAGTGATTCCAAAATTTGTGAGCCAATTAATGAATGGAGAATCTCCTGTGATTAATGGAGACGGAAATTACTCAAGAGACTTTACATATATTGATAATGTGATACAAGCAAATTTATTAAGCTTGGTCACAACTAACGAAAAAGCCATTAATACAGTCTATAATGTAGCTTATGGTGATCGTAATACGCTAAATGATTTGATGGGGTACTTAAAAGAGTATTTGTCTGAGTTTGATTCTAAAATTTCACAAGTTGAAGTTATTTACGGGCCAAATAGAGCAGGTGACATTCCACATTCACATGCAAGTGTGGATAAAGCAAAAGAAAACTTAAATTATAACCCACAGTTTTCACTACAAAAAGGTTTGAAAGAGGCTGTGAAATGGTATTGGAAAAATTTATAAAAAATATGAGAAAAGATAAAATAGCTATTATAGGTTTAGGATATGTAGGTTTACCTTTGGCGAGACTCTTTGCAACTAAATTTTCAGTTGTTGGTTTTGATATTAATACAGATAGAATTTCTGAATTAATGTCCGGTGTTGATTCAACATTAGAGGTTGATAACGAAACCTTGCAATCTGTATTGGTTAATGAAAACGCTGATTCAAATGGATTATTTTGCACCAATCAGTTGGATAAAATTACGGATTGTAATTACTATATTATTACAGTTCCAACACCTGTTGATAAAAATAATAGACCCATTTTAACACCACTTGTAAAAGCAAGTGAAACAGTTGGCGCAGTATTAAAAAAAGGAGATATCGTAATTTATGAATCTACAGTGTATCCTGGAGCTACTGAAGAAGATTGTGTACCTGTACTAGAAAAGGTTTCTGGACTTATATACAATAAAGATTTCTATGCAGGTTACTCTCCTGAGAGAATTAATCCGGGTGATAAAGAACATACAGTTGAAAAGATACTAAAGGTTACATCAGGATCAACACCTGAAGTGGGAGAAAAGGTGAATGATTTGTATAAATCTGTGATTACAGCAGGGACTCATTTGGCACCAACAATAAAAGTAGCGGAAGCATCTAAAGTAATTGAAAATTCACAAAGAGATATCAATATTGCTTTTGTAAACGAATTAGCGAAAATTTTTAATCTTTTGGATATCAACACCCATGATGTGTTGGAAGCAGCAGGCACCAAGTGGAATTTTTTACCTTTTAAACCCGGTTTGGTTGGAGGCCACTGTATTGGAGTTGATCCCTATTATTTAGCGCAAAAGGCTCAAGAGAGTGGTTATCATCCTGAAATTATTTTAGCTGGACGAAGGTTAAATGACGGTATGGGAGATTATGTGGCTTCTGAGATTGTAAAATGTATGATTAAGAAAAATATTCCTGTGAATGGATCTAAAGTTCTAATTTTAGGAATTACATTTAAAGAAAACTGCCCAGATGTAAGAAACACAAAAGCAGTAGATCTTATAAATGCTTTGAAAGATTATGGGACTAATATTACGATTCATGATCCTTGGGCAGATCAAGATGAAGTAATGCATGAGTATGGATTAGAATCTTTAAAATCCATACCTAATGAAAAATTTGATGCGGTTGTTTTAACTGTTTCTCATAATAAATTTAAAGAACTTGATTTTTTATCACTGAAAAATGAGAATGCTATAATTTATGATGTTAAAAACTTTTTACCAAAGAAAGTAGTTGATGGTAGACTCTAAAAAAAATAGTTTGAAAAAAGAAACTAATATATATATAGCTGGTCACAAAGGGATGGTAGGATCAGCGGTTTGGAGAGCGCTAGAGAAGAAGGGGTATAAGAATTTGTTAGGAAAAACAAGCTCTGAACTTGATCTCATAAATCAACAGGCAGTTACTAATTTTTACAATCAAGAACAGCCAGAAGTAGTAATTGATGCTGCTGCAAAAGTTGGGGGCATACTTGCCAATAATGACTTTCCTTATCAGTTTTTAATGGAAAATCTGCAAATACAAAACAATTTAATTGATGGCGCTCACAAGGCTGGTATTAAGAAATTTATTTTTTTGGGGAGCTCATGTATCTACCCAAAGTTTGCGCCACAGCCGTTAAAAGAAGAATACCTACTTACAGATTCATTAGAACCGACTAATGAATGGTATGCCATTGCAAAAATTACAGGGGTAAAAGCGTGTCAAGCAATACGAAAACAATATGACAAAGATTTTGTAAGTTTAATGCCGACCAATTTATATGGCTATTTTGATAATTTTGATTTACAATCTTCCCACGTATTGCCTGCTATGCTGCGCAAATTTCATGAGGCTAAGGTAAATAATCATTCAGATGTAACACTCTGGGGAAGTGGAACTCCGATGAGAGAGTTTTTGTTTGTCGATGATATGGCAGAAGCGGTGGTTTATGCATTAGAGAATAATTTACCAGAACATTTGTATAATATAGGTACAGGAAAAGACATTACTATTAAAAAACTTGCAGAGACTATCCAAAAGGTAATTGGTCACCAAGGAAATATTCTATGGGATGCCAGTAAACCTGACGGTACTCCAAGAAAACTGATGGATGTTTCTAAAATTAATGACATTGGTTGGGAGTATCTAACAGATTTAGAAGACGGAATTAAAAAAACCTACCAATGGTTTTTAGATAATATAGATAAGATCAAAGAAATAAAATTATAATTATGAAAGTTGCATTAATAACTGGAATTACTGGCCAAGATGGTTCTTATTTAGCAGAACTCTTATTAGAAAAAGGATATGAAGTCCACGGAATCAAAAGAAGAGCATCTTCATTAAATACTGATAGAATAGATCATCTATATCAAGATCCTCACCATCCGAATCAACGATTAAAATTGCATTATGGAGATTTAACGGATGCGATGAATCTCACAAGAATTATAGAAGAATGCCAGCCCGATGAAATCTACAACTTAGGAGCAATGTCTCATGTAAAGGTATCTTTTGATACTCCAGAATATGTTGGAAATGTTGATGGTTTAGGTACTTTACGTATTTTAGAGGCGGTTCGATTGCTAGGTTTAGAGAAAAAGACAAGAATCTACCAAGCCTCTACTTCTGAATTATATGGAGGGATGCCAGAGAATAAAAATGAGAGAGGTTTTTATGATGAAAATTCTCCATTTTACCCAAGATCACCATATGGTGTTGCAAAAATATATGGATTTTGGATTACTAAAAATTACCGTGAAGCATACAATATGTTTGCATGTAATGGAATCTTGTTCAACCATGAATCTCCAAGAAGAGGAGAAACATTTGTAACTCGTAAAATTACACGAGCAACTGCTAGAATTGCTCTGGGCATGCAGGAAAAGATATATTTAGGCAATTTAGAAGCTAAACGAGATTGGGGTCATGCGAAGGATTATGTTCGGATGATGTGGATGATTTTACAAGCAGATGAGCCTGAAGATTGGGTCATAGCGACAGGGAAGTCAAATACTGTACGAGATTTTGTTAGAATGGCATTTAAAGAAGTTGGAATCGAATTAGAATTTATTGGAAAGGGCATTGACGAAAAAGCTTTTGTTGTTTGTTGTCATAATGATGAATTTCAATTAGAAATAGGAAAAGAAGTATTGTCTATAGATCCCAGCTATTTTAGGCCAACGGAAGTAGATTTATTGATTGGAGATCCTACCAAGGCAAAAGAAAAGTTAGGTTGGGTGCCAGAACACGATTTGGCCTCATTAGTTAAAGATATGATGAAAGGAGATGTTCAATTAATGAAAAAACAACAATATTTAAATACAGGAGGCTACAATACATCTAATTATATTGAAGAATAAAAAAGTGGATTTTAATTATGATATTAAAATGAATATTCCAAATAAGATAACTTACAAAACATGTCTAGCAATCAATAGTTCTCCGGGATCTCAAAGAGGAATTGAAGAAACTTTCAACTCTAATTTAAATCCTATGGTAAATGAAAATAAAATTATTTATTTTGAACATGATTGTATTAAATTAGGAATCACTAATGCTATAAACAAATTAATAATTGATATCCAGGATTATAAACCAGATATTTTAATCTTTTTTCATATTGCTAATATTAAAGTGCCGGACGATTTTGTGAGTAAACTTTATAATGTTTTACCAAAAGTAAAAATCATATACGATGAGGGCGATATGTTTGGTGGATTAGGTAAACCTATGTTGTCACATATGAAGAAATTCATGAAAAGTGTTGATGGTGTATTCATAAGGGGATTAGGTGATTGGTATAAAGAGTGTTTTAAGTATAATAAAAAAACTATATATGTACCTCACATTAATAGTTTACCATTAGTAAATCAAAATCTTTATAAAATAAATCGTAAAGCTTGTTTTGTAGGTAATAAAATAACTACAAGAAAAGGTCCAATTTTTAGATTACCAGGAGCTAGTAACAGAGAAAAACTTGTTAAATATTTGGATTCTCATATACCCGATTTTGAGATTTATGGTAAAGGTTGGGGTAATCTAAAATCTTATAAGGGTTTAATTCAATTTGATGATCAAGATTTATTATACAATGATATTACCTATCATTTCAGTTACGAGCACTACCCAAAGATACCTTTATATTGGAGTGATAGAATGCCTATTTCATTATATAGAGGCCAAATCTACATAACTCATGAACATGGTCTTTACAGCCAATATTTTAAAGACACAAAAGGGGTATTCTTTTTTAAAAATAAACAAGAAGCACTTGAGATTTATAAATTTCTTTTAACAAGAAATGAAGATGACCTTAGAGAGTTAAGAATCTCAAATGCTACCCATGCGAAAAAAATATTTGATTCAATTAGTATATACAATAATGCTTTAAAGCAAGTTATTTGAAATTTAAATTTTTTTTAGCCTTTGGGGTTATATGTAATTTAATTATTAACACGAATAGTGTAGATGCAGGTTTTGTTTTTCCTGTTGTTTTTACTTATTTAGTTAATGTATTTAAAGTGTTTTTAATATTTTTATTCTTATACAAAACACCCACTCTAAGAAAAATACCAAGACATTTCAAATATTTTATATGCTTTGAATTTTTTATCTTTTTTTATGGTTTAATATTTAATTCAGAATATTATCAGCTAAAAAATACTTTTTTATATTTCTTACCTCAAATAATTTGTCTTCCAATAGCTTTTATTTACTACAAGAAAATATCCATAAATATAAAATTCATAACAAGATTATCTATTATACTTTTAATTTTTGGATTTACTATAGGCATTGATGGCCTGGTTCTTCAAAAAACATTTGCATATTTTTTTATACTAGGAATAATTCATTTCGCTAGATCAGAATATAAATACTTTATAGTAATTTTACTTTTAGGGATACTTTTAGTTAGTCTAGGGCTTGAAAGTAGAATTACTCTTGTTCGTTTGTTTACACTTATCTTTTGTGTAATTTCTTACTTTTTTCTGAAATTTAAAATTGTAAAAAAGCATTCGAAAAAAATAATTATATCATCAACACTTGGTTTTTTTGTTTATTTAACCTTTTTAGCTATTAATATTGGTAGAATTGATTTTGATGAAGTTGAAAGTGACGGTCGCAATCTTTTAGCTGATACTCGGTCATTACTTTATTTTAACGTAATTAATTCGTTAGAATCAACAAAAGAAATTTTTATTGGAAGAGGCGCATCAGCTAAATACGAATCTCATTTTGTTGGAACAGGTGGATCATTAGATGAATATAGATTTAGAACTGAAGTAGATATTTTAAACAAGTTTTTATACGGTGGAATTTTTTATGTTTTAATATTCTTATTTGTGATTTTTAACATAAAAGATGTTAGTTTGAAAACACGAAAGAATAAAATGATAGAAATTTTTTTAATACTATTTATATTAATGTCTTTTGTAGAAAATACTAGTGAATATTCTACACTTTGGTTGTTATTTTGGTTTTTAGTTTTAAATTATAAATATGATAGATTACATAGTATTAATACCCACACATAATAGACCTGAAAAATTATCTAGTCTAATTGATGTATTGTTACCGGAGTTACAAACTCGGAGAATGTTATTGTGTATACTAAATTCAGGAAGAGTCGATACGGTAGACAAGATACTTTTGAAGTTAAACAACCGAAATATCATACACTTAAAATTACCTGATAATTATTACTGGAGTATGGCCATTTCAGTAGGAATGAAATATGTTGAGAGATATGATTATAAATTTCAACTATGGATTAATGATGACGTTAAACTAAACAACAGGTCCTTTGCTATTATAGAAAACGATTTGAACTCTATAGATAATTCTATTTATGTTGGAGCTTTTCAAGATAAAAACAATTATGTTTCTTATGGCTTAAGAGACTCAGAAAAACTATTAACTCCTAACGGAAGATTACTCAAAGGAAGTCTAATGAATGGAAACCTTGTGGTAATTCCAAAAGAATTAGTTAATGACATTGGTCAAATGCCAACATGGTTAAGACATTCTATTGGAGATAATTTATATGGCAAAAAAGCAAAATCATTAGGATATGATCTTTTATTATCGACAGAATACATAGGCTATTGTGAAAGGCACGATTTACCTGAGCCCTGGCAGAATAATAAAAAACCAAAACTAGTTAGATTTAAAAATATTTTTGAAGCAAAAGGGTTAGATTATTTTAGATATGCTAGATATTTATTTTTGTATGATTCTAAAAATATAATCCAACGTTTGTTATCACCATTCTTTAGAATTTTATTTAGATGAAAAAACTTTTAAAAAAAATTTATTTAAAGTCAACTAATAAGAGTTTACCATACTCATTAAATTCTGTAAAAATAGATTGTCAAGTTTTATCTTTAGATGAACCAACCGCTACTATTAGCTTTGATGATCAGAGTCCTGTGTACGATGTAGATAGAAATATTGATTATGGAATTATTAATGGAGTTTTAGATAATTATTTGGATGAATTATTAAATAAAAATGTGGCTATCACCTCATTTGTAATACCTAAATTTAATATAAATGGATTTGAGGATAATCAGTTTATGTTAAAAAAACACAAACTTTGGTATTCTAAACTCAATAAATTACAAAGTAATAAATTTGAGGTTGCAATTCATGGTTTAGCACATTATCAAAACAAAACTCCCTTTCAAAATCATTGTGAGTTTGCGTTTATTTCTAACAATGATTTTGAAATAAAATTAAAGAAATCAATTGAATTATTTCAAGAAATCGGTTTTAACCCAAAAGGATTCCGTCAGCCTGGATGGGATTTTTCTACAGACATTTCTTTAGATACTTTTTCTAAGTCAGGTTTAGATTATATAGCAGGAAGTAGTTTAGATGCGGGTTTAAATTCAACCAATTTAAATATGGATAAAATCTTTCCATGTAAGATAAATAATTTAATTAATATGCCTCAAAATATTGAGTTGAAATGGGATTTTGATAAAATGACTAATGAAATTGATCGAATAGTAAGTTTGAATGGTTTAGTTAGTATTAAAGCCCATTTTGCAGATAATAAGGTCGTAAATAGCTTAGACAAAGATAATAGAATCAAGTTATTTGAAATTGTAGATTATATAAATGATAAGCATAATATTCAATGGAAAACTTTTAAAGATATATTAAAAATAGTATGAGAAAATTAAAATATGCAGTCTCACAGGTTTTATCAATTATTTATCTTTTTTTATTAAAAAAACTAAAAACTGATCACAATGCAGTATTAGTTAATAAATCTAAAACTGAAATTAATATCGGTTATTATGATTTACCTGCCTCTAGTTTAAACGATTCATTTACAGCTTTTACAGAGCGCGTAAATATGAGAACTAGTTCAGCAATAGACAAAACAGATATCTGTATAGTAGATGAAGAATTTAAAAATAAGAGAGTTTTAACAGAAACTTTTGTATGGAATTCACAACTAGGTTCTAGATTAATGTGGTCTACTGTATGTGAAAAGACCCTATTTTATTTAGATATAGAAAATGATAATATTATTACGAAAGAAATTGATGTTGTTAATGGTGAAATAAAGACTTATCCATTTCAAGCATTTTGTTTAGATTCAGAAGACAAAGGGTTCTATGGACTCAATTATAGTAGATTATTTAAATCAAGGCCTGGCTATGGATACATAAAGGAAAGTATGAGCTCAACCCTGAGTAATGACGGACTCTTGTATTATTCAATCTCTAACAGTAAAAGGCATGTTATCGCTACTTATGAAGAACTATTTAAACTTGTTGATGTTAGTCCCAAGGATCTTGTTGATATTAGATTAAATCATCTTCAATTAAACTATGACGGATCAAAATTAATTTTTCTTCTAAGATATCAAAAAGATGAAGATGATTTTTCTCATATGATTATTTTGAATACAAATGATGGAGTTTTTTCAGTTTTACCATTTGGTCCTCATATTTCTCATGCTTGTTGGATGAGTAATGACAAAATAGTATTGTGGGCAAAACATTCGGAAAATAAAGATCCAGCCTTTTATTTATATAATATAGAGATAGATACTGCGACAAAACTAGGCATTAACAAAGACGGACATCCTTTTAAAATTGATGAAAATAAATTCATTTGTGATACATATAATAATTCAGCCCGACAAAGAGAGTTATTCACTTATAATTTAGAGAATCATACCAAAAGACATTTAGGTAAATTCTATACCGGTATTAAATATTCTGGTTCATCAAGATGTGATCTACATCCCAGAATTAACAGAAAAAGAGATAAGTTTATAATAGATGTAAGTTACACAGGGAAAAGAAATATAGCATATGGTGAAATATAAAAAAATTATTTTTATACAAAGAGTTACAGCGGATTATAGATTACCTTTTTTTGATATTTTATATAAGTACTATTCTAAGAATGATGTTAAATTTCAAGTTTATTATAGTAAACCTATTGACGGAGAAAAAAAACAAATTTCATCTCAAGTATCTAGACCATATTTAAGAGAATTAGAAATAAAATACTTCAGTTTTAAAAAACATTATTTTTATTATCAAAGTATCCCATTAAATAAATTCACAAATGATGCTTTGATTGTCCATAACGAGGCTAGTAGAAGCTTGAGTTTGTATCTTATTCTCATTATAAAGTTTGTGCGTAATTACAAATTAACATTATATGGAAATAATAGAGGGCAAGGATTTCTATTAAAATCGCTAATCAACTTCTCAGATGGATACCTAGCTTATACTCAAACTGCATTGATCAATATTAAAAAGAAAATTAATATTGGCATTCTGAATAATTCTCACATTTCAAAGTCTGAAGTTCTAAAAAAAACAAGTAGTATTAAAAAGTTAGGTGATCCAATTAATATTTTATTATTAGCAAGAATTCAACCTAATAAATTATTAGAAGAGTTTTTAAATATCATTAATTATCTAAGAGTAACTCGAAAGTTAAACATAGCATTTAAAATCGTTGGTGCAGCTAATAACGAAGATGTGAATTTAATCAAATCGTTCCTAACTGATGTTGACGAATATATTCCATCAGTTGATTTTATTGAAAGGAAAAAGTATTTTTTATGGACTGACATGATTTTAATGCCTGGTGGTATTGGTTTACATGTTCTTGACGCTTGGGCTTTAAAAGTTCCTTTAGTTACCTATCAAAATAATACTCATGGAGTTGAATTAGAATATTTAGAAATGATTTCTAGTGATTGTATTTCAGAAAATTTAGAACAGCTAAAGTTATTTAGTGAGAAATTTATTGTTAATGAATCCTTTAGAAGTGACATTAAAGATAAATTCGAAAATAATGATTTAAACTTTACAGTTGAAAAAATGAGTGAAAACTTTATAAAATGGATAGAAAAAATACAGTTTCAGTAATAATTGCTACACGCAATAGTCAAAGTACTATTGAAAGTGCTATTAATTCACTTTTAAATCAGAGTTATAAACTTCATGAGATAATTATAGTAGATGATTATTCAGTTGATTCAACTGCTGAAATTATATCTAAAATTAAAGACAGTAGGATTATTTTTTATAAAAAAAAGGATGAACCAAGATATCTTGCAGCATCCAGAAATATCGGAGTAAATTTATCAAGTGGAGAGTTTATTACTTTTTTAGATGCTGATGATGTATCAGTTTCATCAAGAATTGATGTTCAGCTAAATAAAATACTTGAAACTAATGCAGATGTTTGTGGAACTAATATCACATATAAATTCCCAAACAGAAGCTATAATTCAGATTTTCCGAACAACCACGCAGAAATAATTTTAGGGTTTACTAGAATTCGAAATAGAGCTACTATTGTTGGAGCCACTATGATGATTAGACGCAAACACTTAATAGAATTTAAGTATAAGGAATATTTAAGATTTTCTCAAGATTGGGATTTGTTTTTACGTCTTTATGAAAGTGGCTTTACATTTGTAAATACAATTGAGTCACTATACGTATATAACAGACATGACAGTAATTCTAGAGTAAACAGTGATTGGGATTTGTATAATATTCTTATAAGGTATAATCAAGATTGTCGAAGATTAGGTAAAACAGAAGTTGAAAGTTTGAATCATTTCAAGAGGAAATTTCTATTAATTATTTTAATAAATCCAATTTATATGTTCTATTATGCTCATTTAAAAACAAAGAGATATTTTAAATAAAAATTAAGAAAAATTAAAAATGAAAAAAATGAAAATTATATTCATAGGATTTGGTAAGATGGCTAGAGAAGTACACTTACCAAAAGTTAGAACTTTTGCAAATGAAATTTACTTCTATGACCCTTTTGTTTCATCAAGTGACGCAAAAAAAATTGATATAAATGACCTAGATAAATACGATTTAGGTATTGTATCAAGTTTAAATAGTCTTCATTTTGAAGGGTATTCATTACTAAAAAATAGGTGTAAAAATATTTTTATTGAAAAACCGGTTTTCATAAAAAAAGAAAATCTTGATAAAGTTTTATTATCAAAAGATAAAATTTATACTGGACATATCCTTAGAGGTAAAAAATCAACTTTATGGCTAAATTCTTTTTTACAAAAAAACAAAGCTCAAATTAAAGAAATTTATTTGAGCGTAGGAAATCCATATGGATGGAATCGAAAAATTGACTTTAATAATGATGAATGGTTTGAGAATTATGGAGTTCTACATGATGTTGGAGTACACATCTTAGATGTTCTTCTTTGGTCTATCAATGTAAATAATAATAGATATTCTATCTCAGATATAAATACAAAAACATCCAATAATGGAGGTGATTTTTCTGGCTCATTTAAATTAAATGAAATACCTGTAAAAATGTGTTTCTCAAATACAACTTTTCTGCCTTTTGAAATCAAGATAAACTTGAAAGACGATAAGATAATTTGGAGTCCAAATTCCATCACGCTTGTTAAAGATGGGTTTTCATATACTCCGCAGAGTAAATTTAAAGGGAGAAGTGATAATGGTATCTTTGAAGATATTTTAGCCTCAAAAAATAGTTCTATTTATCATTTAGATAAATCGTATAATCAAGTAGTAGAAATTTTAGAAAAATCAAGTTATGATTACAAACATAGTAATTAGTGGAGCAACAGGTTTCCTAGGCAATTATTTAGTAAATAAGCTTAGTATTAATGATAATTTACGAATTATTGCATTAGGCAGAAATTCGTTTAAACTTAACGCACTAGAAAATTTTGTTGACAGTACTAAAAAATTTAATATAGGGGAAGATCTTAACTGGATAAATAAAATTGAAGGAAAAATAATTTTTTTAGATTTAGCTTATTTGAGTTCTGGAGATTTACTCTTAAATAAAGTAAATCTAAAAAAGCATTATAAACAAATAAAAAAACTTTCAAATAATTTTAATTTCAATTATATCTATACAAGTTCTATTGCTGTTTATGGAGACCAGATGAATATTGAAGATTATTCTAAAGTTAGACATGGAAACTCTTCTTTTAGGACATATGAGTATTTTAAGTATTTATCTGAAAAGTACACAAAAAATATACCAAATGGAATTATTTGGAGACTTGGACATATCGTTGGACCTGGTAGTAACTATATGAAAGGAGTAATATCAAATAGATACTCATGTCCACTACCTCCAAGACAAGTAACTGATATCTGCCTAGCTAGTTCTGTATATTCAGAATTATCGAGTGTGATTCACGATAATAATGATTTTAGGAATATAACATTTACAGAAGTTAATAACTTGATGGATTCAAATTCTTGGGTTAAACTCTTAGAGGAAAAGTTTGGAATAATTTTTTCATCAGATCAAAAGAAAGCTACTATTTCAAAGAATAAAGCATTATACCCTCTTTATCTTGAATGTATGGTTTATCTATCTATATTTATACCTAATAAACTTTTGAGCAAAATAAATAATTATGCATTTATTGCATTTAAGAATAAAGAGAAAATAACTACTTCATCATTTTCAAATCATTCAAATATAATAATGTCAGAATATAAAATAAATAAAGATGAATTTGATAAATCAATTGAAGAATGTAAAGAATGGTTTTCAAAAGCTCTTAAAGTCTGATACCGGATTATATTACATTGTTAGAGTTTTTGGGCTGATATTATCATTAATAATAAATTTACTATTACTTCAGAATATAAGTCCTTCTCTTTATGGAAGTTGGACAATAGTTAACATTATTATTGCAATTGGTGTAATAATTGTTTCATTCGGTTCTAGGAAGCTTGCGTATAGTTTTAAAATTTTAGATAATATTTTATTAAATAAATTAATTAGCCAAATATTAATTCTGGCATTAATATTTAGTGTAATTACTTATTATTTTATTTATGAGATAATTTCATTTGATATATTTTTAACAACATCATTTATTGTTCTTTTTACAGCATTATACCAATTAGTTCAGGTAAGTGTTGAAAAAGTAAGTTTATCTAAATTTGGGATTTATGATATATTCATTTCAATTATAGCAAAAAGTGTACTGATTTATATATTAAGCTTCAATGAGGGGTTGAAAATCTATATTTTTTTGATTCCAATATTATTAACATCTTTTTTAAGATTTTCTTTTTTCTATAAATTAAGTAAACTAAAATATAAATTTAGTCCTGATATAATCCCAAGTATAGAACAAGTAAAATTATTAGCGACTAATATCTCTGATTGGACATTCGCAAATGCTTTTAGATTATCTTTAATTTCTACATTACCACTTTTAGAACTAGGTTTAGTAGATAGAGCGTTTGCATTTTTAAAAGTTCCAACAAATTTAGTTCAAGAAACAGCTCAACGAGTTATGTACAATAAAATAGGTGCTAAAAGCTCATTTAAATATATCCTAATTAATGCCTTATTGATAATTATAGGGAGTTTTAGCGTTATTTATTTTGGTTATATATTAGGCTTTTGGGAAGGCCAATGGGATTCATTGACTAAATACATGTTATTAGTAATTCCATATGTTATTATAGAATCTATTGCTAATTTATTGATTCCTTTTTTTGAAATGACGAAATCTTTAGTTAATATAAAAACAATTTTCAACTTTTCTGCTACAGCCATTATTTTCTTATTTATTACTTTAAACGTCAGTTTTAATTCGTTATTGGTGACTGTATCAGTATTGGAGTTAATTAGATTGACAACTTACCTATTCCTTCTAAAAATAAATAAATAATTATGAATACTCAAATTAATAAAAGAATTGTAAGCTTGGATTATTTGAAATTCCTTGGACCTCTTTTAATAACTAATTCTCATTTTGACTCAATATATACAATGCCAATTTTTGCAACTGGTGGAGCAATAGGAGATGCAATTTTTTTTTTTATCTCAGGGTATACTCTTAACTACTCTTCAAACTTAACTTCATTTAGTAAATGGTATAAGAGACGATTGTTTAGAATATTTCCAACTGTATTTGCTGTAGCAATTATACATGAATTAATATTTGGTATAGATAGAAGTCTTATATCTATTATTCTTAATGCAGGCGGATGGTTTGTAAGATGTATATTATTATATTATATCATGTTTTTTATTATAAAAAAATATATGCCAAACAAAACGAAGTTATTAACATTTTCTATTCTAGTTATTAGTTTATTATATATTGTTTTTTCTAGCAGTATAGAACAAACTGGAATTTATGGCGGAACTTATTTTAAATGGTTTCATTTTTTATTACCTTTTTTATTGGGGATGATTACGTTTCAAAATAAAATAATTTTAAATAGAAATATTATATTTCCAATTACTTTAGGTATCTCATTAGTTCTTTTTTACTTAGTTCAGTATTTGACATTAATTAATATTTTGCATATTAAAATATCATCAGTTGTAAGTTTAATTATGCTGCAATTTCTTATTTTATCTCTTTATTATACAGTAGAGATATCCTTAAAAAAGTACTCTTTTTTGAAATCTAAGAAGGTTAATTTAGTTGTTTATTTCATTGGCGGATTAGCTCTTCAAATATATTTAATTCAAGATCCAATTGTTAATACTGGATATTCTGAAAACACATTGATTAATATTTCACTTAACATTATTTTTATATTAATCGGAGCCTATTTCACAAAGGTTCTAGCAAATATTATATCAGAAAAAACTATAACTAAAAGTTCATTCTTTGTTACACCTAAAAGTTAATAAATCTATAAATTAAATGAAAAAAGTTAAACTTTCTATAAATAGTCCGATCGAAGGACTGTTGAGACAAACACCAAATAATGATGGTGTCTGGGGTGATTACAAGTTTTATATAAATACGCAAATTGATGATTGTGATTACTGGGTTATTTATAGCAAAGGAGAGGGTGACAATAATGAAACAAGAGTTGCTAAAGAAAATTTAGTTTTACTTACTGGTGAACCTGAACCAATTTATCACTATGCGCCATCTTTTGTGAAAAAATTTGGTAGAGTACTTACTTCTAGAAAAGATATAAATCATAAAAACTTGACTTATACTCAACCAGCTCAACCTTGGTGGGTTGGACGTAAATTAAACTCTAATGGATCAATTGATTTTGTTTCGACCTATAATGACTTAAAAAGTGTTATTGAGAATAAAACAAAACTAATTTCAGTTATTTCAAGCTCAAAAGGATTCACACAAGGGCACAAGGATAGAATCAATTTTGTAAAAAAACTGAAAAACCACTTTGGGGATAGCTTAGATGTTTTTGGAAAAGGGATTAACGGTTTTGAAGATAAATGGGATACTTTAAAAGATTATAAGTATCATATTGTAATAGAAAACTCATCTTTTGATGATTACTGGACAGAAAAGCTAGCAGACAACTATTTAGCAGAATGCTTTCCATTTTATCATGGTTGTAGTAATATTAATAAATATTTTGAAAAAGAATCATACGATCAGATTGACATAAATGATTTTGATAAAACCATCAGCATTATTGAAAAAGGTATTTCGAATAATCTTTACGAAAACAGAATTGAGAGTATTCGAAAAGCAAAAAAACAAGTTATGGAGGAGTATAATATTTTTCCAATGCTAATAGAAATATTAAAGGAAAATAAATTAGGTGCTCCAAAACAAATGATTAAAATGCGACATGAGAAAACCTATTTTGATATTTATAAATTATGGATGATAGTTAAACGATTTTTCATTAAAACATTTTATTAGTTTATGAGTAATTATAGTAATCTTGAAAAGGGTATTTCTGCATTAATCTCGAAATTTCCCAAGCTTAAAAATTTTGCAAAGAAAACTTACCAAGGCTTCAACTTGTTATTGTACAAAAAAAAATATTTATATAAGTCAAAATATACTATTACAGAAATAGACAACACAAATAAATCATCATTTTTCGGATATTATGATAAGAGTCCAGAGAATGACGATGGTAGTAAAGTTCTTTATTATAGAACAAGTTTAAATACAAAAAAAAAACCTTCACCAAATCATTCAATTGAAATTATTTTAAAATGTTTAGAATCAGGTATAATTAGTTTAATTGACGAGACATATTCATATAATTGGCAGCAAGGAGCTAAAATGATGTGGTTATCAAATGATAAATTTATTTATAATGTGTATTCAGAACACCTAAATAAATACCAATCTAAAATATATAATATTCAAACAAAAGAATTTGAAATAATTGATTGGCCCATATATGACTGTTATAAAGATGAATATGCATTGGGCCTTAATTTTAATAAATTAAGAGATTTACGTCCAGATTACGGATACAGAAACTTAGATGCATATCCAGATTACAATGATTATTCAAAAGATGGGATTTATAAAGTTTCATTACAGAACAATTCTTATTCTTTATTAATTTCTTTAAAAGAACTAATTGATATAGAATACCTTGATACCATGAAAGATTCGAAACATAAAGTTAATCACATAATGATAAGTCCTGACGGAAGAAATTTTATGTTTATGCATCGATGGCATCTTAAATCAGGTGTGAAATATGATAGATTATTAATTTTAGACTCATTAGGGATGAATTTAAAAATTATTTCAGATGAAGGAGGTATCAGCCATTGTTGTTGGAAAGATAACGAGACAGTTATTGGTTACTTAACTCATAAAGGAAAATTTGATTTCTATGAAATTAATATATTAAATGGAGAAATAAGTTCAATTTCGGAAAAACTTCAGAACCTTGGAGATGGGCACCCTACATTTAATAAAAATAAAATGCTATTTGATTCGTATCCAAATCGATCAAGAAATAAAAACCTGTTCATTTATAACTTTGATAATGATGAAGTTATAAGTCTTGGAAAGTTTTATGAAGCATTAAGTTTTTATAACGAATCCAGATGTGATTTACATCCTAGATTTAGCTCTGATTTTTCTGCTATTTATTTTGATTCTGTTCATTTAGGCTTAAGAAAATTATATAAATTAAATTTGAATTTTAAAAAATAAATAGTGTTAGTTGTGGTTTAAAAAAGTTTTTTTGAAAACATGAAATATAATTTTTAATGAAAGTAATTGAAGTAAAAAAAAGAGGAGCTCTTTATGAAGAAACTATAGATTTATTGATCAACAACTATGATAAAAAAAATAGAAGTCGTGAATTTTGGATTAATAGATTTGAAAGGAGTGAATCAAATCGAATTGGTTATGTACTTGAAATTGATTTAGAATTAGTAGGTTTTATAGGTTTAATTAAATCTAATAACATGATTGGCCTAAGCACATGGTTCGTAGATGGCCCGTATAGGAAGCATTCAATGAGCTTTTTGTCTAGAGTTATGAGTATTCTTAAAGAGAATAAAATAGTAAACTCAAGTCCAAACCCAATTGCTTTGAAAATCTTTCAAAAACTTTATAGTTTTACTTTAAATAATGAATTCATTGGATTGCCAAAAAAGATTTTAGGTTTTTCGAAGTCACACACAAGAAAAATTCATTTTGGTGAAAAAATTAATGTATGTTATGATGATCATATATCTTTATTTGCAATTTTATTTTTTACTGTTAAGTATAAAAAAATCTGCGTAGCTTTAACAAATAATAAAAGTAAATTATTTTTAAATAAAAAAATTAATGTTTTATCTAAAAATATTAAATACTATTTTCCTTTAAGTATTCATGGAGATATCTTTGAGTAATGAAATGATTTTTGTTTTTCGTAATGTTTTTAACGATAGTTATTATGGTGGTTTTAAACAAACAAATTTAAGTATTATACCTAATATTTTTTGTAAACTTAATAAGTAAATATGGAGACACTTCTATTTAACAAACCTTCTTTGATGTTTCATGAGATTCTAGATAATGGTGATCAGGAGTCTGGATGGCATTCAAGAAGTAATGGTAAGTATACTATTTCTAAAAATAAATTTCTAAAAATAATTAGCAGTTATGGAAAAAGCGTTAATTATACTTTTGACGATGGAGGTATTAGTAATTTATATGCCGCAAAACAATTAAAATCGAATGGAATAAGAGGAGTTTTTTTTATCTGCTCAGCTTTTATTGGTAGCCCAGGTTTTCTAGATCTTGCTCAGATTATAGAAATTTCAAAAGACCATTATGTATATGCGCATGGACATAATCATATTATGAAAAAAGAAAGTTATTCAGATTTATTTTTGGATTGGAATACTTCTTTAAATTATATGCGAAATAATAATTTTGATTCACATACAGTTTGCCTTCCTGGAGGCTATTTTACAAGTAATCATTACAAAATATTTTCTGATTTAGGAGTGAAATATATTTTTCATAGCGCACCATATAATTTTATTTTGAAAATACTCTATAAAAACAAATTTACATTCATCCCAAGAATAATCATTACTGAAAAATTTAAATCAATAAGTAAAAAAAATTATGTTGGTATTAAATCCTTAATAAAACAAGTTGTTGATTTTTTTAACATCTAGAATTGAATAATATTCAAAAATATTTGATTATTATAAATTAAAATTAAAATAAACATGGGAGCAATAATTAATAAAATTGAATATGTTTTACCTGAAAGGGAAATAACAAACCAAGATTTACAAAATGAATTTCCGGATTATGATTTTCTTAAATTTGAGCAAAAAGTAGGAATTAAATCAAGATATATAGTGTCAGAAGGTGAGACAGCATTAGATTTGGCCATAAGAGCTTGTGAAAAAATTTTTGAAGGAAATATCGATAAAAATGAAATAGACTTTATTTTACTTTGTACACAAAGTCCTGATTATATATTGCCAACAACTGCTTGTATCTTACAAGATAAATTATCATTAAGAAACGATATTGGGGCCCTTGATTTTAATCTTGGATGTTCCGGTTATACTTATGGATTAAGCTTAGCTAATGGTTTAATAGCATCAAATCAAGCTAAAAAAATTTTATTAGTTACGGCAGAAACTTATTCTAAATTTATACACAAAAAAGACAGAACAAATCGTTCTATATTTGGAGATGCAGCTACAGCGACAATCATTTCTTATAGTGAAGAGGATAATATTGGTGGTTTTTTATTTGGCACAGACGGAGGAGGGTATGATAAACTTATTGTGAGAAATGGTGGTTGTAGAAATAATTTTGATACAAATTGTGAAATCAAAAATTATGGAACAGGAAATGAATATTCAGATAATCATTTATATATGAATGGTCCTGAAGTATTTAATTTTACAGCTCAAGTTATCCCTAAATTTACTAAAGAATTACTAATAAAAAATAATTTAGAGGTTAATCAAATTGATCAATATATTTTTCATCAAGCTAATGCTTTTATGTTAAACTTTATGAGAAAGCGTATTAAAATTAAGAGTGAAAACTTTTATATCAACATTGAAAATTACGGAAATACAGTTTCTTGTACTATACCAATAGCATTAAAAGATTATTCACAAGAAATAACATCTTCAGAAAAAATTATGTTAGTTGGTTTTGGAGTAGGACTTTCGTGGTCTGGAGGATTAGTAACAATAAATAAATCATTATAATATGAAAAAACAAGATTTTATTAAAGAATTATCAGAAGAATTAGAATTAGAAACAGTTGTTACTATAGCTTCATCTATTAAAGATTTAGACGAATGGGACTCGATGGGTGCTATGATTCTTATTGCATACGTATCTGACACTTTTGATGTTACACTAGATGCTGATGATATTGAATCTATAACTACATTTAACTCTCTGATTGAAAGAATTGGTGAAGAGAAATTTTTAGAATAAATAAAAAAGCTTAATTAAATTTATTAATACTTTATAACCACACTATTATTTTATAATCAATAACTTAATACTATTAAAAATGAACGAAATTTGTTATCCAAGTTTAAGAGGAAAAAAAATTTTAGTCACAGGGGCAACTTCTGGAATTGGAAAAGGGATAAGTCTTGAATTATTAAAACAAGGTTCTCAAGTAATAGGGATTGGTCGAAATAATTCAAATATAAAAAATGATCTTTTATCAAATTCAAATTTCATATTTATTCAGTTAGATCTAACTAAACTGGAAGAAATTGAAAAAGTATTGATTGATTGTGTTGATATTCATGGGAAACTAGATGGAGTTGTTAATTGTGCTGGAAGACAAGAGACTATTCCTTTGACTATATATAATTATCATAAAATAAAATCTCTTTATGATATTAACGTTTTTGCAGGGATTGAAATATTAAGAATCTTTTCAAAGAAAAAAATAAGTAATAATAATTCTAGTGTCATATTTATTTCTTCTGTAATGGCAGAACTAGGAGAGCCAGGTTTAATTGGTTATTGTAGTAGTAAAGCTGCAATACTTGGAGTTGTTAATTCAGCTTCATTGGAATTAGCAAAAAGAAAAATAAGAGTTAATGCTATTTCACCCGGGATTGTAATGACACAAATGGTAGAGAATCTATTCATAAAAATCTCACAAGATAATATAGATAGTATTAAGGATATGCATCCTTTAGGTATTGGTCAAGTCGAATATATTACTCCGTCTTTATTATTTTTATTATCAAATCAATCTTTATGGATAACAGGACAAAATATAAAAGTTGATGGTGGTTACTCCGTTCAATAAAAAAATAATTAATTTGAATTTAGATTATTTTATATTTCTAGTTAAAGTAGATTATTTATGTTAAAAACATCAGTATTAATGTCCGTTTATAAAAATGATAATCCTTATCATTTTGAAGAAGCATTATTAAGTATATGGGATAACCAAATTTTAAAACCTTTTGAAATTGTTCTTATTCAAGATGGGGCAGTTCCCAAATCTTTACATGAAATTATCTTTAAATGGGGGGAGAAACTTAATTCATCTTTAGTGTTAATAGTTAATGATTCTAATATCGGATTAACAAAATCATTAAATAAAGGGGTAAAACTATGTAATGGAGATTTTATTGCTCGAATGGATTCTGATGATATTTCTTCATCCAATCGTTTTAAGATACAATCAGAATTTCTTGAAAATAATCCGAAAATTGATTTAGTTGGCAGTTCTTTACAAGAGTTTAATGAATTTGGGAATTTAAGTCTTATACGAAAATACCCTGTCGACAATTTTGGTTTAAAAAAAATTATTCATCGATCTAGCCCAATGTGTCATGCTTCAGTAATGTTTAGAAGAAATATATTTGATGATGGATGCTTATACAATGAAAAATATAAAACTAGTCAGGACATTGCTTTATGGTTTGAATTATTATCCAAAGGATATAGATTCGCTAATATTGATAAAGTTTTATATAATGCGCGACTTAGTGATGATTTTTACAAAAGAAGATCATATCAAAAAGCGTTAAATGAGTTTGAGATTTATTGGAACGGTATAATAAAAAATTTTGGTTATTCGAAAAAACTAATATTTCCGATTTCCCGATTTTTAATTAGATTATTGCCTTCACCAATTACTAAATTGATTTATTACAGTAATATTCGTAAAATTTTAAATTCATAATTAATTAATATACTATGAGAATAAATAAACTAGATGGTTTGAGAGGAATATTCAGTATTATGATAGTTTTACTTAATTATCCACAAGAATTTATTCCAGATTGGTTCACTTATAATTTTTTCATATTTGAATCTTATGTTTTTGTTGACTTTTTCTTTGTCTTGAGTGGGTTTGTAATTTCATATAATTATAATGTGATTTCTTCATTTGCAAAATTGAGAGAGTTTCTTAAAAAAAGATTAATCAGATTATATCCTTTATTATTATTTACCTCTACTATATTTCTTTTATTTCCTTTAATATCAAGACTTTTATTTCCTAGCTATTTTACAACATCATATGATTATTTACAAAAATTAACCGGGTATATTGAAACTATAACCTTTATGAATATAACCCCAGTTCTGGGAGATAGACAAATTATAAACCCACCTTCATGGTCAATTTCATCTGAAATAATGTCTTATTTTTTATATGGATTCGTTATTTACAAATTTAAAAAATATGCTAAAGTATTTTTTTTATTTACTATAATTATATCTCTGTGTTTATTGTATGTAAACGGAGATTACTTTGACGTGAGTAATTTCGCTGCTTTTAGAGGTTTTGTCGGTTTTAACTTGGGGTATTTTGTGTACAAGTTTAAAAAAAATAAACTTAAAATTAATTCATCATGGGAATGGATATCGATATTAACTATGATCGCTTTCATGTATATATTAAATACATTGGATAGCAAGACATTTTATGGACTCTTGTTTGGGATGTTTTTCATACCTACATTATTTGCGTTAATGATTTATATCTTTATTCACTCTAACGGATTTATTTCCAAGACTTTAAGCTCCAAGCCATTACAGTATCTTGGAAAAATATCATATTCTTTATATCTCAATCATTTTATAATACCAATAATCTTGATACAACCTCTTTTTACTTTCTTTAAGATAGAGAAAAGTGCATCAATTGAAATAATTATCTTCTTTTTTGTACTATCTATTACAATTTTATATTCTCATTTCACATTTAAATTGATTGAAAAAAAACTAGGTCAATTTTTAAAAGAAAAATATATTAAAATTATCAAATAATATCCGTCCGTTGGATAAATAAATATAGCATTATTCATAATAAATTCACCCTAGAACAATTAAAAGAGAAAAGAGAAGATCATTTTAACCAAGATCCAGATCCTACTAAATGATATCTTTCGAGTAAAAAAGAAACAATTGAATTATAAAGAAACG
>Ga0209603_1001556_pt1 | contig 23548 bp, 32 predicted proteins | sample COGITO_mtgs_1206_FD_184812 | JGI IMG/M metagenome (GOLD analysis project Ga0209603, IMG submission 184812) | Pelagic marine microbial communities from North Sea - COGITO_mtgs_120607 (SPAdes) (version 2) | ecosystem: Environmental > Aquatic > Marine > Epipelagic ... | reverse complement strand
GAAGGAATAAGTGATATCTACTTAGGAAAAATATTCAATGGAATTTCAAATATCAAATCAAAAATTGTGAATTGGTATGAAAGTTTATTCAAAGAAGAGTACATAAAAACAATGAGAGGTTAATGAGAGCAGAAGAATGGTTAGATAAAAATGAATGGGAAAACAGACCGATAGAATCGGATGCTTTTTCACATTACACAATGTTGGATACACTACTAGAAGAATACGCTAAACATTATATGAGTGAACAACTCAAAGCTATCTCAAATAAAACCAAAAATAATATGAAAAAATTCATATAAAATTTGGAATTGTCAATTTAATTTCGTATATTTAGTTTGTAATTGATTAAGTATGAGAAGCAAGACATTTAGTGAGATTTTTTACGAAAGTAAAAAGAGTAAAGAAACTTGGGAAACTTATGGAGATTCCATGAAACTCTCAGTCAAAAATAAGTTAATACAATTAAAACATTTACTAACTTCACCTGATTTAGATGATGAATATAGGGAAAGACAATGGTTGGCATTAAGAAGATTAGATTATGGTTATAATTTATTCGTATTTAATAGTACTCAAATCCAAAACTCTGGATTGTGTACTAAGAAATGTTTAACTTATGTTAAGAAAAGAAAGAAAGGAAAGTTGGTCAAAGACCACTTTTTTGGAGTAACTGAGGCATCTGTCGTTCTGAGAGATGAGTTTGAAAAATGTAATTTTGATATTGAATATATGTTAAATGAGTGGTTACCTAAAAATTACCATTTGTATTTAACTTGGTATGTCACACCAGAAGAACATAAAGGTAAGAATATTACAAGGGCTGGTCATTCAATTGAAGAAAAGGATAGATTTGAACATTGTAATAATAAAGTTAGTACTATTGTAGAAATGATTCAAAAATAATTGAAAATAACTAACAAAAAATTTGGTATTGTCATTTATATTTTGTATATTAGTCTTGTAATTGATTAAGTATTTAAACCGATAAACCTAATAAATGAATTATACTAAAAAAACTTCATGCGAAAACACAACGGGTTCTCCGGTGTGGGGTACTTGTAGACAAGATAAATATCATTCATCCGAACTTCAATTAGACCATAAAGATGGAAATCCTTTTAATAATGACCCATCCAATAAGTGGACTATATGTTCCAATTGTCATCAAAGAAAAACTGATTATATGGGAGATAGATTGACACCTGGTAGAGGTGGTTCTACAATGAATGTTGGAAAGACTCAACACAACGTAAATCGTTTGATTGAGTTCTATAAGCCAGAAAATTTCAACAAACTTCGTAGAAGTGTGAGGAGAAAGTATTTTACAAATCCTTTTAAGAAAGCATACGGAAATGGTAAGATGAATTGTCTAGAAGGTCCATGTAATTTAGGTAAAACGTTTGCTATTTATGTTGAACTCGGAGTTCATCACTTTTCTAAAGGAGGTAGAATTCAGATTGCTCTATCACCAATGGTTGATTCTCAGACATTTAGAGACATAAATGATTATGTTCATCATGAGGCAGAATACGATGACAATTCCCAAAAACCATATTTGTTTCATTCTGAAAATGGATTTGATTGGGGAGACGTACAAGATAAATTAGATAAAGGTAAGAATGTTATAATTGTAATGTCAGACCAATATTTTAATCCAGTTTCTAATTCTGAAAAAAACCATGTTGAAGTTCTAGAGAAACTGGTTAAAAAATACAATACCCTTCTTACAAGAGATGAGGCAAGTTATGGTATGTTAAGTAGTTGGGAAATTTCCAAAAAGGTTTTGGGAAATGTTTATTCCTCAAAAACTAATCAATCTTTTTTCAAAAATTTTAAAAGATTATATGAGGCAGGTGCTCATTCATTTGGTATCACCGCGACACCTACAAAAGAAATGAAGGACTCTTTTATTGGTCTAAATTGGAATATAGCTAATACCGTTCCTAACAACGAGGAAATGATACCATTTAGAAAATGGTATAGGAATCTTCAAATTGCAGATTGGAGCCATGATAATTATGATGATGAGAGTATATTACCAAACGAGTTGAATGGTATGTTTTCTAAGATTACTGCAGAAAATATTAGACTCAACGAATTTGATACAGCTTACAAATGGATACCGGCCGTAGATGGCTATGAAAAAGAAAAAATAGTAGGAATGATTGTTGCTCAAACTGCACAAGGTTCGAGAGAAAAAATACTGATACAAGATATATTAGATTTTTTACCATCCGAAGATTCAATGATGCAATCTAACCAAACTTTAATTGTTACCAAAAGTGGTGGTTGGAAAGAATATAACTCAGAGGGTGAAGTAATTTCAAGTGGTGGAAAAAGTGAATACCAAACGATGTTAAAAGACCCAAACCATCCAGCTCATTACTTAGTAGTTATGAACAAGGCAATATATGGAGTAAATATAAATAACCTTGGATTTGGTCTTATATTTAGACAATATCAAAACGAAGATGACTTGGGTCACTCAGTAACATTATCTGCTGAACAATTATTGGGTAGATTTAATAGGATTAATGCATCAAGAAAAAAAATAATGTATTTACTAAAAAATTATGGAGTACATGCAGTTTACGAATATCTTTTATTTGCTGGAATAGGATGTTTTGATATTAAGGCTCCAAAGAGCAAACAGTTTGAGACTGCATTTGAAAACTTCAAGAAAAACCAAGGTACTCATCAGATGGATGCACTTAATTATTTATTTGATTATTAAATTATGGAATCACTAATGTTATATTTACTTTTTGGAACGATTTGGTCAATGATGTTTGAATTTGGTGGAATAAATCCAAAAGAAACCACCAATGGTACTAGGATTAGACAAATACTGCTCTGGCCTATTCCACTAGGTGCATTCATACTCGGATTCATCGTTGCATTTATTAAAAGTTTGTAAGAAATGGAAAATATAGACAAATATGTTATAGATAATAACTCAGAATTCTTTACTACTGACGAGGTTGGATTCGATATAGTCACATATGTATCTGACCTTATATCTGAATTTGAGAATTATACAGATATCTCTTATCCTATATATGTACCAAGTAAGGGTAGGGCAGATTGTGCATTTACTCCACAAACATTAAATGAAGAAAATATTCCATATAAATTATTCGTTGAACCACAAGATTTTGAAGAGTATTCAAAATACCATGATATAGATACACTAGTCAATATAGAGCATAATGATAAAGGAATTTCTTATGTTAGAAATTTTATAAAGAATTACTCTAAGAAACAAGGAGACGAATACCATTGGCAATTGGATGATGATATTAAACATTTTAGAATTAGAATGAATGATAGACCTAAGAATAAAAACGTTAAGGTTAAAGGACTAAATGCTCTTTCAATAGTAGAAAAGACAGTTAACTTATTTTCAAATGTTGGTATATCTGGTCTTACTTCTTCTGCATTTGCATTTAGTAAACCAAATCCTATTAAGGTAAATCAACTTGCTTATTCATGTGTATTAATTAATAACAATATAGACTTAACATGGGATGAGAAATTATCTGGTGTTGAGGACTGGCATTATACTCTTACACTTCTTGAAAAAGGATTATGTACACTTTCATTTTCTCATATATTATTTGAGGCACCTAGTACTTCATCTCAAAAAGGTGGAAACATGACTCATTGGGAAAATAAAGAAAAGAGAAGAAAATTATACGAGAGATTTGTCAAGATATGGCCTAAGAATTTTAGACTCCTTGAATTAGGAGAAACATCAACTAAAGGATATAAACTACAACACGTTAGAAGATTCTTTTTAGACTACAAAAAACAAACTCTAAAATTAAAAAAATAAAATATGAGTAACGAAGATATAAAAAAGAAATTTGGTTTAATAGTAGAAGAAGAGTGGATAAACAAATGGGGTTCTGAAGTATTCCCTAGTCTAGAGTATACCAAACATGAAGACAAATATAACAAAGTAGATGCATGGGTGAAAAACCGAAAAACTGGTAAAACTAAAAGGATGCAATTGAAAGTAATTGTACCAATGAGAAAATCAAGGTCAATAACAATTGAAAGAAAACAATGGGAAAAATACATCAATGATGGAGTTGACTTACTATATCACATATCACCAATCGAATACCCAAACGAATTTGGAAAAGAGGATGTGCGTATAGAACTGAGGTCTATTGATATTCAAAAGTTGGAAACTGAAATATCTCATACAAGAATTGGTACTAGAGTTGAAATCAAGCTTGAACAAATGGACAAGTTTGAACTTCCATTACCATTTCAAATGTGGATTGATGACTTATATGACAAGATGATGAGACCAACTGAATATGATTATTATACTAAAAAGAAATTCAAATTAAAAGATGTATCTCCTACAAATGATTTGGTAGTTAAAAAAAAGTCCAAATCTAAATATAGAGGACAAAGTATTTGTAGCACTACCCACGCAAGTAAATGGTATCCTTCCGATGTTCCAAGATGGAAGAAGGAATTCCCATATAATCAATTGTAGTAAAAAATAGGTAAAAACATTTGGAATTGTGAATATTTCTTAGTATATTTGTTATATGAGAGAATATCCTAAACAATTTCAGAAAGTCGTAAATTATCTAAAAAAGTCAAACATATCCGTATCGATTGGTAAGGGTACTTGTTATATGTCATATATGTACAAAGGTAGGAGACATAAAGAAATAGTCATTCATCATAATTACAATTTAGAGAAGAATGGTCTATATGCCCTACTCCACGAAGCTGGTCATTCATTACAAACAAACCACAAATACGGTCCTGACCATTACAAGAATATTGACGATACGGTAAAACCAAAGGAATTCAATATGTATCAATTCATAAATGAAAATGATGCATGGGAGAAAGGACTTAAATTAGGAAAGTCATTAAGATTGAAATTAGACCCAAAATCATTCAATCAACAAAAGGAAGAGGCACTTCTTACCTATTACGTTTAAATATTTATACTAAAGACAGAAAAATGGTCAGTAGATGGTGTAGAAGATTTAGAAAAGTTATTTAATAGAATTAGAAAAATAGTAATTAATCATGGGAAAAAGTAAATTTGAAATAAAAGACAATAGAACTAGTAGTGAGAAAATGAGGGCGTTTGGGGAAAGTATGTTGTTTTGGAAAGGTCGAAATAAGGGCATGGTTTATACTCGTAATTTAGAATGGGATGATTTGCGTTTCATATTCTTTCCAAAAGGATTTGAGCGGTATGGCTATTTAGGAACTCAAATATGGGATAAGGATGGTGATTATTTTGAAGCACTTTATCCACTTGTACTTGCTTTAGATTACAAAGCAAAGCCTAAATATTGCCCAAGATGGTTTTTACGATTCCTTCATGTATTTGGAAGTGATAAATCAATAGTAAGAGTTCGTAATCGTAGACTACATAATCTACTTAATACACTAACTAAAGGTATTGGGTTTGTTGATTGGAAAACTAAATGGAGTGACTATGATTTACGAATCAGTATCTCAGCACCAAAACACTTACAAGATTTAGCATATGATATTGAACGTGGATTTTATAGTAGAGGAAGACAGACTGAATTGGTTGAACAAATCAAAGCAATAAATCCAGAAGCAAATCCGATGTGGGGTAGTATTTCTAGATTGGAAAAAGAATTAGAGGAATTAGAAAATCAACAAGAAAAAGATATATAATGAATGAAATACTTTTAGGTAATTGTGAAAATGTTTTAAAGAATGTTGAAGAAGAAAGTGTACATCTAACAGTCACCTCACCACCATATTATAATGCTAAAGAATATTCCCATTGGCCCGAATACAAAGATTATATAAATTTTCTTAAAAACACATTTAAAGAAGTGTATCGTGTCACTAAGCCGGGTCGTATGTGTGTCGTAAATTTGTCTCCAGTTATTGAACCTAGAAAAAGTAGAAGTCACGAAAGTAGGAGACTTGCAATTCCGTTTCACTTCTTTTCTTTAATGGAGAATATGGGTTGGAAATATATTGATGACATTGTTTGGGTTAAGCCAGAAGGAGCATCGATTAATAGGAATGGTGGGTTTTTTCAACATCGAAAACCAGTTGCATATAAACCTAATATTGTGACTGAAACTATTTTTGTATTTCAAAAACCAAGTGACTTTCTTATTGACAAAGTTGTTAGGTCATACGAGGGTGATATTCTAGAAGATTCTTTAGTTGCAGACGGATATGAAAGGTCTAATGTGTGGGAGATAAATCCTATGACTAGGTCTAAACACCTAGCACCTTTTCCACAAGAGTTGAGTGATAAGATTATCAAATACTATTCTTATGTTGGTGATGTTGTTCTTGACCCTTTTATAGGTAGTGGCACGACTGCAATATCTTGTGTGGATTTGAAGAGACAATATCTTGGAATTGAAATACATCAAGAGTATAAAGACTTGGCTGAAGAGAGAATACAGAATACACATAATGCTAATATGATTATAGTAGAAACTAATAAAGAGAAAGAACAATTTCTTGAATATTGGAATCCTGAAACAAATAGTGTAATCTAATACACTATTCCTTACCAACGAGTCATATAATAAACAAAATACATGCTATAGTGTAATATATGACTCGTTAAGTCGTAATTTCTCCGAACTACTTCATTTCATTTTACATTGAATGAGATATCATACAAAACTACCGGCTGCTCACTTAATGAACGAGATATCATACAAAACCAAAATCCTACCATCTCAAAAATAATTAGAAATAAATTTGGATATGAAGAAGTATAAAAAAACATTAAAATCATTTACTAAAGAAGGATTTATTGATATTCTTAATAAATCAAATACAAAAGTAGAATGTCTTACACTATTATATGAATATACTGAACGGAATTCTAATACTATTAGAACATGGCTTAGACGATATGAACTGTTTGATTTATATGATAAACTATACCACCCAAATACAAACTTAATACCCGGAAATACCCATAAAGGCTTAAAACAAAAAGAGATAAATTATTGGAAATCATTGGTATCAAATTCAAACTCATATAAAGAAGTAATTGATACGCATAGTAATAATAACAATGGTTATCCGATACGTTCTTATGGTACGATTTGGAAATACATTAAACCCAATTTTACCAAACCCATATCTACTTTAAACCATAAATTGAGAATTAGATATAATATTATGAAGATGATTTCAAAACAATTGAGATATATGGGAACTCATAGAATGAAATCACTGGATGATATATTAGAAATGGATTTTGATAATTTTATCAAATATATAGAATCTAAGTTTAGTACTGATTTAAACTGGGATAACTATGGTAGTGTATGGGCAATACATCATATCGTACCAAGAAGTTTATGTGAAACTCCAACGGATGTTTATCTACTCAATAGATATACTAATTTAATGCCGTTAACTATTTCTGAAAATTCAATGATAAGGCATTCCATTGTACCATCTCAATTAAATGAATGGCATCATACAAATTCAAGAATCCAACACTTAATGAATGAGATATCCTACAAACCCAAAAATCCAACCAACTCGAAGTGTGAAACCCTTGATACTAATAATATAGCAAGGAATGGTAATAATACTAGTAGTATAGAGACAATAGAATAAAATCATCTATACCTATATGTAATTCAGTATAAAAAGAATCCCAAACCAATATTTATATCTATACACATATAAACCCTCATACCTATGGATATCAATAAGAGAGAATTAAGTAAGATAAGAAGAAACTATGAATCTAAACTCATAGATATAATGTTCTCCCTTATAGACATAGAAGAAGAACTTCAAAATCACTCTGAAGTTAAAAGGATAGAAGAAATGATTAAAAAAATCAAAGAAGGTATAGGCAAAGAATTATCCGATTGACACCCTCAATGGATTAACCCCTATATACAACACTGCAACCCTAATGACCTAATACTTATATACACATAGGTTTATATACCACTCTATCCACAAAACCCCACTTCTTACCACTTTTCCCCACTTTCTAATAGAATACTAAAGTTAATCCTTATAATAGCACCCTACCAATAGGTTTGAAAGGCCTCTGTGTGTGTCTTTGCACCTGACACTTTTTCTACCCATGCCATTTGATATATCTCGAAACACCCATCATCGTATACCATTGCAGTACTAGCGTCTCTTACAACCTCGCTATGTGAATGGTATTTTTTAGGTATGCTATAACTAAGTTACGAAATTTATTTTAAATAAACAAATTAAATAGGTGACAATGTGACAAAACGGAAATAAAGTTATTAACAATCCAAAAGTTATTAACAATGCACTGGCTACTGAGGGAAAGCAAAGAAAGACATTATGTCATGTTGATAACTGCATGATGGTGTTGATAACTTGTTAATAAGTATTTTGCGTGATAAGACACATTGTCATGTTATTTATTTGGAATTCTCGCATATTTTTTGTATCTTTAAGGGTGGTTGGGTGGGAGAAGTAGTATAATGCTTGAATAATCCTTAAGCATAGAAGGGATTTATTGTCATATTCTCAGTCAGGCACCGAGTCGAGATGAAAATAATTCAAAAAAAGTGAAAATAAGTCCAAAAAAGTTTGGTAGCCTCGATTATTTTTACTATATTAGTAGTGTAATTGTGTGGGAGTTTTCCCAATAACCTTAAAACCTAATAAAAATTATGAATTTACTAAGATTAAATAGTGTCGGTTCGGTTCTCGATATGGAGGACAATGTTGTATATCCTCAGTTGGTAGATGGTCTACCTGATTTAAACATGGGAGTTGACTTAGATGAGTGTGTTGAAGATTGGTTTGAATCTATTTCCGATGAGGATATGACTAAGCTTATGGAAGCAGTTAGTCCAGGTTGGGACATTCCTTGGAGATAATGTTAATAACTTTTCAAAAATAAGTCCTAAATAATTTGGTAGCTTCAATTAAATTTAGTATATTAGTATTGTAATTGAGTGTGAGTGTTAAACCTTTAAAACCTTAAAATGAGTAAAAAATTAAAATTTAAATTAAACAACCAAGAGTTCACCCTTCCTATATCATCATATAGAGAAGATACATGGGGAAGTGATACTGAGAAGTATATCCACATGAGTGCAAAGAATTGTGCATCGGTAATCAAACAATACGTTAAGAAGAATTTTCCTAATCTAGTTTGTAGTGCAACTTCTGATGTATATAGTGGAGGTTCTTCTACTAGAGTGAACGTGTGTAAGAAAGATGGGTCTAAAGTAGATTCAGAAGACTTCAAGAAAATCGAACAATGGAAATGGATTCTTGCTGGTGGTTCTTTCAATGGTATGGAAGATATCTACGAGTATAGAGAAGATAAGGTTCAAACTGAACTAGGAATGCAATTAAAGTATTTTCCTTCTTACATCTTTATAGAGAACAAACCTAATTGGGGGAGTAAAGAATATTGGATGTCAGAGTGGAGTAATTGGTTAGCAATAACAGACTTGGATTATCACATGACAGAGAATGAAAAGATTTGGACTGACAATGTAGTCAACAAGTATGGTGGCTGGCTAGGGTACAACAAACAGTATATGACTCCATCGGTATTAAAGAACATTGACTCAATAATGGGTTGTAACAAATAAAACATAAAGTATGACTTGGATAGCAAAAGAAGGAACTAGTAAATTTACTTTCGAGGCAAAAGACCTCAACGAAGCTCTAGGAGTATGTGAAATGTATAATGCAGTATTAATCGGTAAACAAAAATAAGATGAGTAAAAAGTATGAAAACGGCTATATGCCTAAGATTGAGTATTGGACAAGTAAGTTAAACGCTGAGGTAATGAACACCAAAGTACCTGATATTCAAGAGATTAAGAAATGTCTATCTAAGTTAGAGTATTTCACACAACGACAAATGTCTATTGGTAATACCATTGCTGGTGTTGATTTTGGTGATACTCTAGAGATGTTAAATAATTTAAAAATAAGTACGAAATAATTAGGATATGTCAATTTAATTTCGTATATTAGTATAGTTGTTTGATTGATGATTGAGAAGACTCTAGTTAATCAACGTTCTTTAAAATATTAAAAGTGCTAGGAATAGTATTAGATTCAGAGGGTAACTCCTCAACTTACCAAAGGTGGTAAGGTATCACTTCTCTGTTGTGGAGATGAAATCGGTTCGAAACGAGAGATATATCTAATAATGGGTTCGACTCCCATCTATTCCTACCTAAAGAGTTTTTGGTAGTATATAGTTCTATAACATGAAAACTACCACACATAACGATAACAGCGTAAACTGTAAAGAATTAAATGGGAAGTCAAGTAGCTAACAATAGGGAAGAACAACAAGTAATGCACCTCCACCAAGATAAGGGGAAGTGGTACATATTGTCTGAACCTAAGTCACCTGGACTTATTAAAAAAAATTATGTACCAATTGGTAATAGATTAGTATATCCTAAGAAGTGGGGAAGGAAGAGAGCTGCAGAGGTACTCCTAAATTTCCTAATAGGAGAGAACGAAAAGATAATGGATGTTACTCTAGATAGATTAGAGTATCTAAAGAAACTTGAAAAAGAAGTAGACACATGGTAGAGACATCCTATGGGAGAATTAAGAAAAGAGTAAAAGAATTAGATAAAGAGTTGGAAGTCAATGAGTTAGCTCAATACTTCAAGCTCCAATTCGATGAGGGTGAGAACAATATTTCATTTAAAGATGCCTATGAAATGGCCTATAATGAAATTCTCGAAACTCAAATGGCACTAAGTTAGGTTTTAGTAGATTACATTCACTTACATGAAGAAGAGGAGGAGACAAGAAATTGTCCCTCCTTTTTTAGCATAGCTCTTTACCAGTAGAGCTTAGATTCCTACTGGACAAACTCATCATGTGACACTAAATAAAATATAGCTAGTATAACTAACAGTACTATATAGTATAATACTTATAAGGGTATGGAAGGGAAACATAAGGTAAGTATTACCCATAGGGTAGAGGTAGAGTGTGTAGAGTGTAAGTGGGTATGGGAACTAAAAGGTGTTTTTACTCAGTATCAGTGCCCTTCTTGCAAAACCCTCTTACCAGGCAGTACCTCAGTATAAGGGGTGACGGAGGTTTCTTGTAACTGGCAGTTGCCGAACGCAGTGAGGCGGGGTCTGACTCGTTTTTAATGCGAGGCCGTATTTTTACCCTATAAGAAAAACACCCTTTGATACCCCTTGGGTACACTCTGAGAGTGAATAGACAATCCTCGCAATAGGATAACTGAGAAAGGGTTTGAAAATAAATCAAATTAAATTTGGTATTGTGGATTTTATTTTGTATATTAGAGGTATAATAATTTAAAATCTAAAAGAAAGAACGTATGGAAACATTCAGTAATAAACAAGGTATAATTAAATTAGACGGTGAAACTTATTATCACTTCTCACATGGAGGTAAATGGACTTCAGATAAATTCATCATAGTAGATGGAGAAACGTATTATAATTCAAACAAACCATTTGAGTTCGAGAATCAATCTGGTCAGTATACATTCGCAAGTGAACCAACCACATAAGATTTTTTATGATAGATGAGATACTAGGTGCTCTTCTTATATGGACACCTCTCCTTCTCATGATTTATTTAGGATATAAATGGAATAGAAAAAGATGGATGAAGTAACCGATTTGATTACAATATCAATAGGAATTATAGTGATTATAGGAATAATGAAAAGATGCTCCTCTAAGAGAGAGGACTTTGATGATTGGAAAAAAGATGGAAGATAAAGAAAAGGTAATACTTCACTTAGTTGAAAGACTAGAAGAGGAAGTAGAAGAGTGCTGCGAGATTACCTGTGATAGAGAAAGATGCATGGACATTATAGATGAGTTAAAAAGAATTTTATCATATGAAGGATAAAAGGATATATTGGGAGTCTAGACTAGTAATAGTAATAATGTGTATATGGATACTCTATTGTACATGGAGTTTAATCGGTGTGTTAGGATAATCCCTTTCGGTTAGTTACTCAGTATACCCTTAAAGGGAGAATGACCATATTTATTTAAAAGAGAAGTAATATTATGTCATCAGAAGAATTCCATTATCTAGATAAGTTCTCTAATGATTACTTTAGAAACATGAGGGAAGTTCGTATATCCTCCTTACTATGGGTATGGGATAACTTCGCTAATAATTCTGGGTCTATAAAAAGAAAAACAATTATAGAACTCATACCATATACATCCTTGGAGACTCTACTAACCGAATTAGAATCGGAAGAGAGATATGAGGATTGTGTGGTAGTACGAGACATAATGAACCTATACCAAAAAAATGAACAAAATGGAGAATACAAAAAATTATTTGAATGAACCAATCGGTGAATGGAAAATCGGAGATGAAGAACACTTTATTTCCTTTGCACTTAAAGAGAAGCCTAGTTGGTTTCATCGTCTTTCTGCTCGATTCTTCTTTGGTCTTCGTTGGGTGGATTTTGTATCTACGAAACCTTCTAAAGGAATCAAGGTTGGTGGGACTGCACAAGGCAAACCCAATAGAAGATTTAAATCCTAATGAAAAGATGTAAGTGTAACAAGACCATTAAGCTAGTTGGGTCTCCCTCATCTGGTTGGTATACTCTTTGTGAATGCAATGAGGTTGGATACTTTGATGATTCTAAAGGCAATGAGATAGCCAATAAATCACAATTCGATTGGGTAACATCGGATTCATTTCCTATTAATAAGAAATAAGTTAACTATCAATATAAATCTAGTAGCGACGAAGGTTAAAAAATCTTTTTGACCGACACCAAAAAAAATTTTAAAAGACTGAGGGTGCACCACGAAACGGCAACTAAGGGGATTAAGTTATGAAAAAGAAAATTAAAAAAACAATAGGTAGAAGAATATCCGAGTGGTCGGTTCTAAGTAGAAGATTAACTGCCGCCGAAAGGATTGGTAATCGAATGGGTTATATGGGTTCTGCTTTTATTATGATGTCTCCATACCTTCTTCCATACGATAATATGGGAGCGTACACCTATTTGATTGGAGCCGTATTGTCTTTACCACAAGTTTGGTTAGCGAAACAATGGAACTTGGTTGTAATAAATGTTAACCTATTAATTGGATATGGATTGTATATATTTGGTTAATCTAATTTTTATATATTTATAAACATAAACGGAACACTATGATTAAATTAACTCACTTATTAAACGAAGTACGTGTGTATGGAAAGTTTGATAAAAAGAAATTACTTAAACTTATCAAGAAGCAAGATGATGCTATGATACAAAACAGTGATGGTAAAGAATTTGTAATTTATAGTCCTTTTACTAACAACAAAGATAATGTTGATATGTGGAAAAGTAACAAGTATGTTGTTGCGTTAAATAAAGATGGTGATGAACACGAGATTGATTATAAAGACATAACGATGTTTTCCGCATGATAACACTAAAATCAATATTAGAAGATGCTAAAATCAATTCAAAAATTGATGAAGCAAACGATACTTACTTTAAGTCCTTTACACAGGCAGTAGAGTATGCTAGGAAAGCTACCGAAAAAAGAGGATTTACAATCGATGAAGATGATTGGCAAACTCAAATAGCATTCGGTGGTAAGTACACTCGTTCAAGACCATCCAAAGGTAAGACTAACTCATTTACAGTAGGATTACTTAAAAATGGTAAACCACAAAGAAAGTCATTACAAATCTCTGTATTTGGGATGGATAGTGGTTCTTATGAATTAACTCACTACATTAACTAAAGTATGAAAATCAATATTAAAGCAGGAGGTACAACTCACAAGGTTGAATTTAAATTTATCCCTCAATTAAAAAACAAAGGATTAATTGCCATGGCTAAGAGTTCTAAGGAATTGGATATACTCTTATCAGCTATATCAGATAGAGCAGGTGGTGATGAGTTGATTGATTATATCATATTAAAAGAATTAGTAAAGAAATTTAAATTACCCTTTGAAATAGACCACAGTTATGATGGTGCTGGATATGGGTTTGTATTAGATTTCTACACAATAGCAAAAAAGTTAAATTAAATAGATTACCCACTATTTTAAAATTCCTTAGAAGTAAATGGTATTCAAGCCACTCAAATGTGTTGGTATTAGTTACAAACAAACCGAAGTATCAATACGAAGTAAATTTGCACTAACCGAGACTTCTATATTAGATAGATATTCTAATACATCATTATTCCATTTTTTTATTATTTCAACTTGTAATAGAACTGAAATCTATTCATTTGACCAACCAGAGGATAAACTCTTAGAATTATTGGTAGGTGATGGTGATATTGAACTATTCAAACAAGAAGCATATTACATAGATAATAGAGAATGCTTCGAACACTTAGTTGAGGTTACATCTGGAATTGATTCTCAACTATTAGGTGATTATGAAGTATCTGGTCAGATGAAACATTCACTTAAACTAGCAGGCGATAATGGTAAGTTAGGTGGGTACTTTGAAAAGATAACCAACTTTGCCCAATCGATAGCTAAAACGATACGTTCTGAAACTAATATATCAAAGGGGTCTGTTTCGGTTTCAAATGCGGCAGGGGAATATATTAAACAAAATGTAAAGGATATTCAAGACAAATCTATTTTAGTAATTGGAGCTGGTAAGATGGGTAGAGCTACAATGAGAAATATTATTACCGAATTGGATACTAATGAAATTACACTATTGAATAGAACCGAATCGGTTTCGGATAAGATAGCAAAACAATTGGATGTAAAGAGTGATAGCTATTCTAATCTAAAAAGTAATATCAAAACAGCCGATATCATTATAGTAGCAACCAATGCAGATTATCATATTATAACCATTGATGATGTAGATGGAAACAAAGTAATTTTGGATTTATCAGTACCTCAAAATGTAGACCCTACTATTGGGTTACATCCTAATATTAAATTAATAGATGTGGATGGGTTATCAAAAACAAAGGATGCCACTTTGAAAATGAGACAAGGTGAAATACCAAAGGCTAAAGAACTAATGAGAATCCGATTAGATAAATTCGAATTACAAGTCAACAAAGGAGTTGAGTTTGTGAAGAAATACCTTATGAACGATTAAATGAATTACCTTAGAACTTATATGTAATTCTAATAGATGCATCTATCCCATTTGTAAATGTATTGGTTATTACATTACCAATATCAGTTTGTTGTTCTAATTTAAATGGAGTATTCAATACATTATTTAATCTCATAGATAAATTAAATTTATCCCTTTCTAAATTCCAAATCAAATTTAAAAAATGCTGAGGGGATTGGTAGATATCACCTAATCCATATATTCCAACTGAAGATAATTTCTTACCAACATAATTGTAAGTGAAACCTAAATTAGATTGGTCTGATATATTATGGAATATATCCAAGTTAGATAAGATAGGAGTAGAACCTTGTAAAGGTCTATTCAAATTAGTTACCACAACCGATGAACCATTACTTTCGGCAATTTCAATATCTGAATGAAGTAGAGATAAATTATAATCAACATTCCAATCGCCCCATTTCTTTTTCATCTCAACTTCTAACCCATATACATTAGACCCTACGGAATTTTGATATGTTTCCAATCTACCACTAGCAGTAGCAACATTAACTCTTTCTATGGGGTTTACAATTCGTTTACCAAATAAAGTTAAAGCTATTACCTCACTACGAGTTGGAAAGAATTCAAAAGTTAAATCACCATTGTAAACTTTGGAGTTAATAAGATTTGGGTTTCCTTGAATCTTAGAACCAGCAAACACCTCAGTATAAATAAAAGGAGTTAGTTCTCTAAACCTCGGTCTGATAGTTGTTATTGATGTAGATGTTTTTAATTGAATCTTTTCACTAAGTTTAATCTTAGAGTTTAGATAAGGGAGAATCTCAATATCATTAAGTACACTTTGGCTAGTAAAAGTTGGAGAGAATTGGTCTTTGTAGGTTATAATTTGTATTGGATTCTCAATTCTAATACCTCCACTTAAATCTAATTTATCTGATGTAAAATCTCCTTTATAGAATCCACCATTAATCATTGTATATCCATCTACTTTAGAAGCCGGATTATTTACCAACAAGTTTATTGTGTTTGGATTATTAATATATTCTGAATAGTTATTTGGGTCAATTTCATATAATGCATTAATATTATTTAAATCATAATATTGTTGTGTATAATCAAATGAATTTAAAGCTATTTGATTAAACGCACCAAACAAATGATTTAGTTTACCCCCATCTAAATTTACTTCCAATGTAGTATTAAATCTATTCTCAATATTTGTATTGCTAAAAAGATGATTATCTAACCTATCAATGTTATTGAATTGATATGTACCATCATATAAGAAAACATATTGTTCTCTATCCTTTTCACCACTTTGCACTCTACTGTATGATGTCTTTAAATCAAATATATCGTATCCAATTTTTAGTTGGTTGGTAAATAATGTGTGTTGTGTTGGTGTAATTCTAATTGTTTTTAAATCATTAGAATAATCAAAATGCCTTCCAAATGTTTCTCTATTTGATTTGCCGATTTGGGTAATAAAGATTGTAGAGTTTTTAATATCAAACTTATTCTTCATATAGTTCAATACTAAAATAGATGATGGAATGAGTTGAGTCCTCTTTTCATTAAAGTTGTAATCCAATAAATTACTACCTTGTTTATTTACTAGTCGGATTACACCATCTCTATTCTGATTATCATGTAATAAATTAAATCCATAATAGATTCCGAAATCACCATCCTTACCCCATTGTAAAGAAAGATTAGAATTGGGTGTTGGTGTTTGTGAGTTAAGTGATACCCTATATCCTACATCAAATACATTTCTGATATTAACAGATGATATATCAATTTGAGCTCCACCAATATTACTCCATTGTTCTGATGAATATGATTTTTTAACTTTAATATTATCACTTAGTGCAGTTGGTAGAATATTTAAATCTATATTCTTCTTATCTGAATTGTTAGAAGGTAGTGGCATACCATTTAAGGTGATTTGATTGTATCTATCATCTAACCCTCTTACATTGATTCTATTGTTATCAAATGTAATACCTGATACTTTCTTCAATCCATCTTCTATATTAGATATCCCCTTCTTAGAGAGTTCTTCACCACCAATAGATGTTTCCACACCAACAACGTTCTTCTTCTCTAAAACCATAACAGTTTCACTTCTGGTGTTTCTTCTTGCTCTAATAATTACTTCATCTAATTGAGAAGATAATTCTATTAACGTAACATCTAATAATCCACCACTTGTTGTTATTTCTTTAGTTTCATATCCTATAAAAGAAAAAATAACTACAACATTTTCCGATGGTAAATCTAAAGAATATAATCCATCAAAATCAGATGTAGTTCCAGTTACAGTTCCTTTTATTATAATATTAGAAAAAGGTATTGGTTGATTTTCCTCATCCAATATCTTTCCACTTATTGTTTGAGCGAAGGTTGGAACTGATAATAATATCAGTAATCCGATTAAAAGTTTTTTCATATTATTTAGTCCAACCAATCATCCATTCGGTACCCGAACCAATTGTTATATCGTTTATGAACCAAGAATCATCTAAAGTTGATGTTGTTTGTGAGAAATCACAATCTTTGAAATTAGTTCCATTGTTAGTAACTTCTAAATTTGCTACAAATAGTTCACCACTACTAACATTATTTAAAGTGATTTGGTCTGAAACTCTAACTCCATACTTAGGGAATCCACTAATCGATGCATAATAAATTTTACCTTTAGTACCTTCTCTCAATCTCATACCAGTATTAGAACCATCTCCATCATCAACCCCAATTAAAGTAATGTTTGAAAGAGTTGGATTTGAGTAAGGAGATAAAGTATTATCATCACCATTGTTATCGGCTTCAATACCTCTATCACCACCATCTGGTCCTTGTTGAACATACCAATATTGTCCTTTACCTCTCCAACCATGAGTCCAATCAAATGAATCATCTTGACTGTGAGTAGAAACCGCATATCTTACATTTACAGTTCCACCGAAGAATTCAATACCATCATCTGCTCCTTTATAGGATTGGATATATTCTACATCAGTTCCACTACCAACACCATTAAATGAGAATCCATTTAATTCATTATCAGTACCTAAGATTTTTCCGGCATACTCAACTCTAACATATCTTAAAGTACCTGAGTTATCCGAATCATCATCACCACCATAAATACCAGTACCACCTTCTCCTTCAGCAGTAAGACCTGTGTTTAATTTAGCAAACCCATTGATGATAATTCCACCCCAAGTTCCATACGTTGGATTGTTTGAAAGAGGTGTGAATATGATTGGATTGTTTTGTGAACCTTGAATGTTTACTTTACCACCTTGTTGAACTGATAGGAAAGTTGTAACATTAGTATCTGCGTAAATTGTTTGTCCATCTAAGATAGAAAGTGTAAATCCATCTTCAACGAAAACACCACCTGATAATAACCACTTATTAGAACTTGATAAAATCAAATCAATGTTGATGTTACCTTCTAATTTTTTATATAGAACACCATCAATATTCACATCCGATACGATGTAAGTTGTATTGTCTAGTTCAATAATTTCTGGAGTACATGCCGTAAAAAAAGTTACTAAGGCAATGAGGGAAACGAATAATTTTTTCATATATATATTAAGTTTTGTTAATACTAACAATACATACCGATTAATATAATTCTAATATTAAGAGAATGTTATATTTTTATTATAAAAAGGGTAATTTAATTAATATTCCTCATATTATGGGTATATTTGTGTAAATGAGTGAATATATGGGGTAAAAACCCTTTTTGTAGGTATTTTAGGGGTAAAATTGGGTATATTTAAGGAAAAAGCACACTATATTGACCATCCGGATGTTCAATCTATTTCATCATCATTTGAATTAGTTAGAAATTAGGCATAAAAAAAGGGGAAACCTTTCGGAATCCCCTTTAATTTATATCAATTTGATATCTTAGAATCTATAAGTTAAACTTGCGTTCCAAGTTCTACCAAATCCGAACCATACTGAGTTTCTAGTATCAACACCATTCCATGTAGTTGAAGCATCAGTTGCATGAATGTTTGAGTTTGATTCTGCAATATATGTTTCATCTAATAGGTTATTGATGTTTGCTCTAATAGTCCAACCATTACCAATCTTTCCAGTAACACCTAAATCAAACAATCCATAAGAAGGAAGTTTAAGTGCTCCAGCATTATCAGGGTTTGTAAACTCTGAATCGGTAATAGAGTAATCAGCGTAAAGTCCATCAACGAATCTATAATCTAAATCCATAGAGATGTTCTTAGTGATTCTTTGGTCTACACCAATGTTAGCAGTAAATTGTGCTGCATCACCAACTTTAGCATCTTTTAGGTAAAGAGTACCTGTACCAATTGATTGTTGTTGGTCATCGAATAACTCTGCTTCGAAATCTTTAGTATATCTCCAATCTCCGATTGATAACATACCTTTAAATTTAGTAGCATTAGATAATCTATATTTACCTTCAAATTCGATACCATTATGTACAACATCAATATTCTTAAATTGAGCTGAACCATCTACACCTTGTTGGTTAGATAAGTTTCTTTGTACAAAACGATTACCCCACGTTGTAGTGTAAGCGTTGATATTGAATGAGAAATCATTAGCAGCAAAACCATATCCTAATTCGAATGAAGTAATTTCTTCATTTTGTAAATCTGGATTGATTTCATTTGCATAGTTAGGGAATACTGCTCCAAACTGAGGTTGACGAGAAATGAATCCTGTATTAAAGAATACATTTTGTTTCTCATCAATGTTGAAGTTAGCACCACCTTTGATATATCCACCACCTTGGTTTTGAACATCTGATTCTGGATTACCTACTTGGTCAAAGTAATCGATTCTTTGGAATGCTTGATTCGAAAGACCCGCTTGAACAACGGCAGTTAATTTATCACCACCATATTCAACCATAGTATTTAAACCTTGCCAACCAACTTTACCTACGTTGTAATAGTCAATCTTAGGTCCATTCAAACCTGTGTTCTTAAATGGAGATGCTTCAACAGTAGTTTCGATAATCTGACCTGCAGAGTTTCTATTACCAGTTGAGTAGTATCCATCTAATCCCATCAAATGGTTAAGAGTTCTATAATGGTAACCAGTATAAGAACGTAAATCAACACCAATAGATGTTTTAAATTTACCGAACTGACCTTCTAAGTTAGAGATACCACCAACCCAATTGTGTGAGTTCATAGATGCTCTTCTTACCAATACTTCTCTGTTTACATTTGAATCTCTAAATCCATTAGAACCAATTAACAATCCTTCGTATCCACCGATATCACCAGTGTATCCTTCGGTAGTTGATTGGTTGTTAGCAACAACTGCATCGAAATCGATGAAGCCATTTGCATCTCTTGAACCTCTACCATTTTCTAAGTAGTGTTCAGTTAAATCCTTTCTAAAAGGTAGGATATCAGATACTCCATTACGGAAGTTGTTTCCTCTTGGACCTGTTCCACCACCTCTACCAGCTGAACCATATAATGATGTAGCTAGTTTAAGATTAGAATTAATTTCCCAATCCCAATTGAAAGTTGCTAGTGGTTTGTTATAGAAGTTTCTTCTCATTGAGAATTCTTCTCCATTTAAAGTACCACCATTAGAGTTCCAACGTTGGTCGATTCCTTCACTACCAAAGTTTTGGTAATCTCTAATAGAAACCCATACATCTCTTTGGTGATGCCATTGACCTGCCCCTAAAAAAGAAAAGTTCAACTCATGAGCTGAACCTTCTGGTGCGTAACCAACTGCTGCGAAGTAAGTGTAACCTTCTCCACTTGTGTTGTAAACATATCCATCTCCTTCCCATCTTGATAGTAAGAAAGATGATGCCCAACCTTTTTCATTTTTACCTGTGTTGTAAGATACTCCTGTTTTTTTGTAACCATCGTTACCAATCATTTGAAGTACTTTACCACCTTGACTTTTAGAAGCCGCTTTAGTAAAAATAGAAACAGTTCCACCAACCGAAGGTACTGCTAATCTAGATGCACCCAATCCTCTTTGGATTTGGATACCACTTGCAACATCAGTAAGACCTTGCCAGTTAGACCAATACACCCAACCATTTTCCATATCATTAACGGGTTGTCCGTTGATAAGGAATGATGTGTTTCTTTGGTCAAAACCTCTAAGAGAGATTCTTGAATCACCATATCCACCACCTTGTTTAGTAGCGTAAACACCAGGTGTCTTGTTCATAATTTCAGGAAATTCTAAGTTACCAGTCTTTAAAGTAATCTCCGATACAGAGATTGCCGAAACTGCTACTGGGGTTTCCCTTATCTTCGCTATATCAATTACACCAGAAGTAACTACTACTTCACTTAATTGATTTAACGCAGTTTGTAAAACTACTTCCATTCCATCATATGCATCCTCTTCGACTGCATCGAATCCAATAAAAGTAATAACTAAAGTATCCCCTGACTTAGCCTCAGAAATAGAAAAGAAACCATCAAAGTCGGTAGTTGTACCTATTTGGGTTCCTTTTATTACTACCGTTGCTCCAGGTAGGGGTTGATTTGCTTCCTCATCAATCACTGTTCCAGAGATTTGTGAGTAGCCGGTCATTGTGGTAAACACCATCAATAACCCAACTAAAAATTGCTTCATAATTGTTCTTTTGTTTTTGTTCATATTAAATATAACTAATTATTATAACTCAACTCCCACAATGGGAGCTTCTTTCAATACATATAACGAACTATCCAAACGGAAAATTCATTTAAACATATTTTGACACTAAGATACGAATATATTTTCTAATAACCAAATAAAATTAGGAAAATTTTAACATTTAATTTAATTTAATGTAATATTTTTTCGTTTTTAGTAAAAGTATATATTTATATATACACATATATAAGTATTAAGTATGTTAACATTACGAAATAATCAAATAGAACCCGTTAGAGTTGGAATTGAATACTTTTCTGAAAAGAAACCTGTTCCATCCCTTATAGTAGCACCTACTGCATTCGGTAAATCTATCGTTATTGCCCAAATTGCAAAGAATATTAACGAAAAAGTCTTAGTAATTCAACCAACTAAGGAGTTATTGGAACAAAATTACGAAAAATTTATCAATTTAGGTGGTAAAGCGACCATATATTCCGCATCGGTGGGTAGTAAAGAGTTGAGTGATGTCACTTATGCAACTATTGGGTCTATCGTAAAGATAGCACCTAAGTTTAAAGAATATGGAATCAGTAAGGTAATCATAGATGAATGTGATAGATTTCCAAGAGAACCAAGTGGTATGTTAAGAAGATTCTTAAAGGGTGCTGGAATTGTTCATACGTTAGGTTTGACTGCAACTCCTTTGAAGTTACAAACTAATATGGGTGCAGATGGTAGACCATTTTCTAAACTAGTAATGTTAACTAACCGTTCTAAGAAAGGAAACTTCTTTAAAAAAATTATTCATGTTGCTCAAATACAAGATATGGTTAAAAATAAATTTTGGAGTAGATTGGAGTACCAATCATATGATTTTGATTCTGGTGATTTGGTTTATAATACAACTGGTGCCGAGTATTCCAATTCGTCTATTAAGAAATCTTACAAAAATCAAAAAATATCTACTAAGATTGTCAATAAGGTAAACGAATTATACGATAGAAAGTCTATTCTTATTGCAGTTCCAACTATTGCAGCTGCAGAAGAGTTAGAAAAACTCATCCCAAGTTGTAAAGCTGTCTATTCCGGTATGCCTGGTCAAGAAAGGAAGTCTACCTTAGAAGAATTTAAACGAGGAGAGCTAAGATGTATAGCACAAGTTAATATATTAACTATTGGATTTGATTACCCAGAACTTGATTGTATTATTACAGGTAGGTCTACTGCATCTTTAAGTTGGTGGTATCAATTTGTTGGTAGGGTTACTCGTATACATCCAAATAAGTCAGAAGGGTTAGTTATAGACTTCGTAGGTGCTGTTCCTAAGTTCGGTAAGGTGGAAGATATTTACTTTAAAGAAGAAAAGGGTCGTTGGTCTATGTATGGTGAAGATAACAAATTACTAACTGGAATTCCTCTTAGCGAGATTGGATTACACATCGAAGGTAAACCATCACCACATGAACTTGCTGAAAGAGGCCCTTCTGTTAAGATGCCATTCGGTAAATATGCAGGTAAAGAAGTTAGACAAATCCCAGCATATTATAGAGACTGGATGTTGGCTAATTTTAAATGGACTCCATTTACCCAAAAGGTTAAGGATGAAATTTTAAGGTTAAAAACCATTGGTATTTAAAACTTAGTTATATTTATAGAAAATACTTACCGAGTAGTATCTTATACTCATAAGTAAAATTGTTCCAAAAATATCCGTTATTTAGAGGGCGTTCGCCTGTTGTAGAAAGTTTATCCGTTTTAGAATTGTTTTATTAATTGTTTTACCTAAACAAGAAAGGTATAGCATAATGAAATCTGCTATAAACAA
>Ga0209603_1001555_pt1 | contig 23565 bp, 25 predicted proteins | sample COGITO_mtgs_1206_FD_184812 | JGI IMG/M metagenome (GOLD analysis project Ga0209603, IMG submission 184812) | Pelagic marine microbial communities from North Sea - COGITO_mtgs_120607 (SPAdes) (version 2) | ecosystem: Environmental > Aquatic > Marine > Epipelagic ... | reverse complement strand
GAGCGACGCTCGGTCGGTGGTTCTTCCGTTTGTGTTGAGCCATATCGTGATTTTGGCGATCCTTGGTTTCCGCGGGGACGGTCTTGGGGACTCTGGTGTTCAGTTCGCGATGACAGCGTTCCTTGTTCTCGGTTCGCTCTGGACGTTCATGTGGATGGATGACGCCATCCAAGATGTCTTTGCGTGCATGAAGGACTTAGGACCAGAGTTTGCGGACACCGAAGTTGGCAAACGTGCCGCAAAGTTTCCGATCGTCATCTTCAGAGGGGTCAACTTTGCGATCGTGGCAGCTCTCGCCGCCGCGCAAATTGTCGCCATCTACTGATCCATCTCAACGCAGCAACGTTGCTCAAAACGGGGTCTGAACGTCGTCAAGACTCCGTCGTTGGCTGCGCCGGTTCTGTCGGTCGGTCACGTTGCGTGGACTTGTAGAAGATTGTCTGCTGTTGTGTTGCGCTGTTGAGCGCCTGCTTTCAAAAAATGGCCCGAACACGGGCGGTCTCAGTCTGAGATACCGAACCGGTCGAGGGTTTCTTGGCGGCGACCACTTCCGTATCGATTTCGGCTGCCTCGGCACGCTCACCTTCGACGTCTTCTGATCGGTCGCACTGTGCCTGACATAGAAAGAGTTCGGTGTGTGACCGCTGTTCCACATGACGCTTTAGGCCAAGCGCAACTATTGTCCTGCTTCGTGATCGCGACCGAGCTAGATCCTTCCTCCGCCCAAGGTCAGGGAAGCGGTCGTCGATCGTGGGCGCTGGGTGCTGGGACATGTCTGTTTCTGGCAGTGATCGTTGGGGCCTGCGGACTAGGGGCAGGCAGTGATGACGCCGCGCCGACAGGCGACGCAGATCCAGCAGTGACGGGCTCGGTCAGTGCCGACTCGTCGAGCGCCGAGACGTCAGCTGATCCAACACCAGCAGCAGAATCTGACACCACGACCTCAGAGGTGCTGGCAACAGCGCCGGCTGCAACGCCGCCCGGCAGCGTGTCATTTGCATCAAGCATCCAACCAATCATCACCGAGACTTGCGCGAGCTGCCATACGGGCGATGGGCCAGGCACGCAGCACGTTCGCTTCGACACCGCTGACGATGTGTCACGCGTTGCCTTTGCTATCGCCATCGTGGCCGAAACTCGCTTCATGCCGCCATGGCCTGCGAGCGATGAAAGCGTTCCGTTCGACCATGACTGGAGCCTGACTGACGAAGAGATCGAGACGATCATTAGTTGGGACGATGAGGGTGCGCCACTTGATGTCGATCCAAACACCGAGATGATCCCGGTCAACGGTGTTGTCGGGCTCAATGACCCTGACCTCGTCATGGAGGCTGACGGCAGTTACGACGGCGAATTCGGTCAACCCGACGAGTACCGCTGCTTTGTTTATGACCCCGAGCTGACCGAATCGACGTTCGTGTCGGACATGGAGTTCATCCCGCAGCAAACTCAGGTCGTCCACCACGCCGTCGGTTTCGTCGTGCCAGGGTCAGAGCGAGCTGCCGTTGAGGAACGTAACGGTGCCGACGGCCAGGGTGGCTGGACCTGCTTTGGGTTCAGTCCCGGGAATGGCGCAGATCTGATCTTCACCTGGGCGCCCGGTACTGATCCAACCGCCTTCCCCGATGGCACCGGCCTCGAGATGGAAGCCGGTGATTTCTTCGTTCTGCAGACGCACTACCACTACGACGTTGAGGCCGACGCTGACCAGTCGAGTTTTGCTGTCAATTTCGCTACAGGCGCCGATGTTGACCCGATCGACCTTGTCACGTACTTGGCGCCAGCTGAGATCCCGTGCGGTGAAGGCGAAGAAGCTCCACTCTGTGACCGTGATGCGGCCCGCCAGAAGGCGATCGATGCCTACGGCCGAGAAGGTGTGCTTGCCGATCTACTGATCAGGGGCTGCGGCAACCCACTCGACGAGCCCGACGGTTTCGTCGATGGCGTGGCGAAGTCGACGTGCACGTGGCCAGTTGCCAACCCGGGAGAGATTGTTTCAGTGTTCGGGCACGAACACGAGCTCGGTGCGAGCTTCAAGATGACACTCAACCCGGATACGCCAGAAGAGTTGGTACTGCTCGATATCCCTGTGTGGGATTTCGACTGGCAGCTGATTTATGAGCCGACTGACAGCATCATCATCGACTACGGCGACACCATTCGGATCGAGTGCACCTGGGATCGGGCGCTGCGTGATCCTCTCCTCGAACCGGCCTATGTCCTGTGGGCTGATGGCACCGACGACGAGATGTGCTTTTCGTCGGTGGTTACTCGCCCCGTCTGACTCAGATCGCAGCTGGCGAGGCTTCGGTCGAGGTGAGCTCTTCGTAAATGTCGATCTTCCGGAGCGACGGGAGAATTAATGCGAACGACGCTATTGATCGCCACGGTGGTGAGCCCGCTGAGTTGTGCGCGAGGGGGGACTTGAACCCCCACGCCCTTTCGGACACCAGCACCTGAAGCTGGCGCGTCTGCCATTCCGCCACTCGCGCAAGTGGACCACAGACGATAACGCAGCAGACACCCGTTCCCCACTCGCGTTCCGGAGACGCTGTCGTCATCGCGGTCGGGGTGGGTCGAACGGCTGGGTAAGTGCAGGTCGGTGGGCCTGCTCAGGAAGTATTGTGGTTCGCCTCATGGGATTGCAGTCAATAGAGAGGCGATTGGAGCGTATGGTCGATGGTGTGTTCTCTCGTCGGCGTCGCGGCTCCATCCGTCCCATCGAACTCGGGCGCCGTCTCGTGCGTGAAATGGATGACAATCGCTCGGTTGATGTCAAGGGTCGCCGCATTGTTCCCAACGATTTCACCGTGCTCCTGAGCCCCGCCGATCACGCCAGTTTCAGCGATATTGAAGATGCACTCACCACCGAACTCGGAGAAGCCGCCCGCGAATACGCCCGCGAAGAGAGCTACCACTTCATGGGGCCGGTCCTCGTCAAGCTCATGGTGGACAACAACCTGAAACCGGGCCGTTTCGGCATTAGCTCACAGCTCAAGCAAGCTGCTGGCGGTCTTGGTGCCGGGTCGCTGGTGCTGCCATCCGGCGAGCGAGTGCCCCTCGGCGAACATGTCACCACGGTCGGCCGTCTGCCCGAATCGACAATCTCGATCAACGACGCCAACGTCAGCCGCAACCATGCCGAGATTCGCACGGGCAGTGCCGCTTACGTGGCGGTCGACCTCGGATCCACCAACGGCACGATGGTCAACGGTGTCCGCTTCGTCGGCGAGCAGCGTCTCAACGACGGCGACATCATCAGTTTTGGTTCAACCCACGTTCGCTTCGAGGCGTCGTAGCTCCGGCCAGCGCCAGCCAACCATGACCGATCAAGTCCTCAACATCTTGAAGTTCGCTCTTCTCGGGCTGCTCTACGTTTTCTTCGCCCGCGTGCTCTGGGCCGTGTGGAGCGAAGTACGCACACCAAAGCAGCGCACAGCCCAAGCGACGCCCAGCAACCAACGCGTCAGCGGCCCGCCCACCCAAGCTCCTCGAGCGCAGCCTGCACCGGCGCCGCAGCGCGCGCAGAAAAGTCGGTCCGGCCGCGTCGGACGACTCGTCATCCTCGAACCTCGCGCTCGTCGCGGCACCACGATTGCGATGCAGGGCGAGATCACGCTCGGTCGCGATCCGTCGTGCACGATCACGATCGACGATGACACGTTCATCTCGCAGCTGCACTTGCGGATGTACGACTTCGAAGGCCAACCGATGCTTGAGGATCTTGGGTCGACCAACGGCACCTTCCACAATGGGAGCAAGGTTGTCGGTGCAAAATTGCTGCACCCAGGTGACCGCATCCAGGTGGGCACCACCGTGATCGAGGCGCAGTAGGAATGGCAAAACTCAATTGGGGGTCAGCGACCCATGCCGGCCAACTCCGCCCGCAGAACGAAGACAACCTTCTGGCGATCGACGGCATCTACGTCGTCGCTGACGGAATGGGTGGCCACGAGGCCGGTGAGGTTGCCAGCCAGATCGCGGTCGATCGAGTGCGTGCCGACCTCGACACGGAAGAACTGCCAGGGGCCCCGGCGGTCGTCGGCTCGATCTCGAACGCGAACGGCGACATTTTCCGTGCCGCGATTACAAATCCCAGCCAAGCAGGCATGGGCACGACGATCACCGCCATTGCTGTGATCGGCGATCAGCTCGCTGGCCGCGGAGCCCCAAACCTCGACGTCAACGACGACCCCGGCGAAGTGACCCCCGTGGTCCCCGTCGAGCCGTCTGAAGCATTCGTGCTCGCCAACGTCGGCGACTCGCGTACCTACCTCTTGCGTCACGGTCGGCTGCGTCGTGTGACCATCGATCACAGCTACGTGCAGGAGTTGGTATCGACCGGCCACATCTCCGAGGACGAGGCCCGTACCCACCCACGACGCAACATCATCACGCGTGCGCTCGGCATCGAGCCCGACGTGAAGGTCGACTGGTGGACGCTGCCGCTGATCCGCGGGGATCGTTTCCTGCTGTGTAGCGACGGGCTGGTCGACGAGGTCGACGACGAAGTCATCAAGCACACCCTCACGACGCTTTCCGATCCTCAAGAAGCATCGGAGCGGCTGGTCGATCAGGCCAACGAGGCAGGCGGTCGCGACAACATTACGGTGGTCATCGTCGACGTGCTCGAAGGCGACGATCCGCCTGACCCCACCCAGGAGTTCGACGTCGTGCCCCTCTGGGCTGATGACGTTGATCCGACACCAGCGGGCAGCCTGCAAGTCGATGCCGACGGTCAACCACTTACTGCGACCGACCCCGACGATAAGACACCGCCGCGAGCCAAGCGGTCCGACCGCGGTCCGAAGCGATTCCTTGCCCTGCTGGCCGTCGGTGCCATTCTTGTGGCGAGCTTCGCCGCCTTCGCAGCGTGGGCGCGACGTGGCTACTACGTCGACTTCAACGACAATGACGTTGTGACCATTTTCAAAGGCCGGACCGACGGTGTGCTGTGGTTCGACCCGACCGAGGAGAACACCGGCCCACCGCGTGAGATTCTTGACGACGAGAGCGTGGTGCTCGTCGAGATGCAACCGCGCTTCGACAGCCGCATCGAGGCCGCCCTGTTCATTCGTGAGGATCTGTCGACGATTCCCACTACGACCATTCCATTATCGACCACGACCACCACCGAGGTGATCGTTGCGCCAACCTCAACGGTCCCGGCCACCACGATTCCGACTACCACCACTCCGGCGATCACCACCACGGTGCCCTGATCCCACCATGTCGACTCCTGTTGCGACCAACGATGTCGATCCGGCGTTGGCGAACCAGACCAGTCCGCGCTCGCCAATAGCTCGCCGGCGGCGCAACACCGAGCTGACGCTGATCATCATGGTCGGTCTCATCACCGGCGCGGCCTACACGGTCGCCGCGCTCGGCACGAACGCCGAGATCCCGCCCGGCATTGGCATCTTCGTCGGCATCCTCCTCGCCCTGCTGCTGTGCGCACACATCGCCGTCCGCCTCGTCGCTCGCGGTGCTGACGGCACAATCCTGCCGCTGGCTGCACTGCTCCACGGCATCGGCTTCGTGATGATCACGCGCCTCGACGACCGGCTCGCGAGCTTGCAGGCAACGTGGAGCCTAATTGGCATCGCTGATCACGCGCCTCGACGACCGGCTCGCGAGCTTGCAGGCAACGTGGAGCCTAATTGGCATCGCGGTGTTCATCGGGACGCTGCTCCTCGTTCAGCGGACCAGCGACCTGGCCAACCGCAAGTGGCTGTTTTTCGTCGGTGGCGCGTTCCTCCTATTGCTGCCAATGGTCCCGGGTGTCGGTCAGACCTTCAACGGCGCTCGGATCTGGGTCAGCATTGGATCCATCAACTTCCAACCGGGAGAGTTCGCCAAGATCGCGCTCGCCATTTTCTTTGCTGCCTACTTGGCCGAGCGACGCGAGTTGATCGCCGCGATGACCTGGAAGGTCGGCCCGTTCCACCTTCCCGAACCGCGCTACATCCTCCCGATCATCGTTGCCTGGGGCTTCGCTGTGATCGTCATGGTCGGCGAACGCGACCTCGGATCGTCGTTGCTGTTCTTCACGCTGTTCGTCGTGATGATGTGGGTAGCGACTGAAAATGCCGGCTACCTCGTCGTTGGCGCAGTGCTGTTCGGCGGAGCGGCGTACTACTCGTGGTCAAACTTCGCTCACGTCCAGACCCGTGTGACCAACTGGATCAACCCCTGGGACGACCCGCTCGACAAGGGATACCAGATCATCCAGTCGCTGTATGGCCTCGCCGACGGCGGCCTCGTCGGCACCGGCCTCGGACGCGGCAACCCAAACCAAGTTCCCGAAGCTCAGAACGACTTCATCTTCGCCTCGATCGGCGAGGAGTTCGGCCTGATCGGCGCGACGGCGGTCCTGATGTCGTTTGTACTCATTGTCGGCGTTTGTACTCATTGTCGGCGCTGGACTGCGCACCGCAGTGCGAACCGACCGCACGTTTGAGAAGTTACTTGCGACAGGCCTGACCGCGATTCTCGGAATTCAGGCGTTCATCATCATCGGCGGCGTGCTGAAGGTGATTCCCCTCACCGGCATCACGTTGCCGTTCGTGAGCTACGGCGGCTCGTCACTGATCGCCAACTACATCCTCCTCGCGCTGCTCATCAGAGTCAGCGATTCTGCCGCCCGGCGACTCAACGAACTGCCCGATGACCCGACGACCAGCGAGCGATGGCAAGCGACCAGCGAGCGATGGCAAGCCTGGCGCTTATCACGCCGCATTCGCAAGGCGATCAAGCGCGGCGAAGTACCGTCCGACTTTGTCGAGGTCGTCGCGTGAACAGGTCGATTCGGCAGCTCGCCTTGGGGCTGATGGCGTGCTACGTCGTGCTGTTCGTCGCACTCAACTACTGGCAAGTCGGCCAACAGGAAGAGCTCGGCGCAAAGTTTGACAACACCCGCCAGATCCTGCGCGAGTTCAACCGACCGCGCGGCAACATCATTACTGCCGACGGCGTCGTCGTCGCCCGGTCGTTACCGGACACGGTCAACGAGAGCATCGACTTCGTACGGGACTACCCGACCGGTGATCTCTTCGCCAACGTGAGCGGGTACTTCACCAAGGATTTCGGCGCGACGCAGGTCGAGCGACAGTACGGCGACATCCTCGTCGGCTCCACCGCCACGCAGCAAGTGCGCGGTCTCGGTGACCTCCTCGAAGGCAACACGGATAACTCCGGCACTGTGCAGCTGACGCTGCGCAACGACGCGCAGAATGCCGCCAAGTCAGCGCTGGGTGACCGCGAGGGTTCAATCACGGTGATGGACCCGGCGACCGGCGCGATCATCGCGATGTACTCGAACCCGACGTATGACCCGAACACCTTCGTCAGCCAAGACTTTGAGACTGCCCAGCAGGTCATCACCGACTTGCAGAATACCGACGGCAACCCTCTGCTCGCCCAGGCGTACCAGGAGCGATTCATGCCCGGGTCGACGTTCAAAGTCGTGACCACCGGTATTGGACTCGAGGCTGGCGTGCTGTCACGTCATGCCCGGGTCGACGTTCAAAGTCGTGACCACCGGTATTGGACTCGAGACTGGCGTGCTGTCACGCGAGACGAGCTTCCCGCGTGAGCGCCAATACATACCACCGCAGACCAACGACCCCATCCAGAACTACAACGGCAGTCAGTGCGGCGGCGACATGGCTGAGGTGTTCCGCAGAAGCTGCAACATTCCGTTCGCCAAGACCGCCATCGAGTTGGGTGTCGACCGGTTCGTTGCCGGCACCGAGGCATGGGGAATCGGCGAAGAGCTGCCGATCGATCTGCCCCGACCGGCCACCAGCACGATCGGTGACACCGAGAACCTCGACCAGATGCTCCCCTTGCTCGCCATTCGCGGCTTCGGTCAGAGCGAGGACCAGATGGTGCCACTGCACATGGCAATGGTCGCATCGGCGGTTGCCAACGACGGCAAAATGATGAAGCCCTACGCCATCGAGGCGACATTCGACAAAGCCGGCCGCGAGCTCAGCCGCACCGAGCCTGAAGTGTGGAAGATGCCGATCTCGGCGGAGACTGCTGCACTTGAGACCGAGTTCATGGTCGGCGTCGTCGAGTCGGGGACCGCCAGCTGCTGTCTCGCCCTCGATGGTGGCATCCAGGCCGCAGCCAAGACCGGTACTGCTGAACTCGGCATCGCCTCGAACCCGGATCTGTCCCACGCCTGGATCGTCGCCTTCGCTCCGGCTGATGATCCGCAGTTCGCCGTCTCCGTGGTACTCACCGACGTACAGTCCACCCAAGACGTATCGGCAACAGGTGGCCGACTTGCCGGACCGATCGCCGAGACCATGCTCAACTTCCTGCTCACCGGTCAGGGCGCGTCGTAGTGCTCGGGACGAACGAGCCGGGCGCGGATCGAAGTGATGTTTGCCACGACACCGACATCGGCGCCCTGAAGGCCATGGGCCAGACTCGCTCGGTAGCCTGGCTCATCGCCGTTTCGGCGGACAGGAAGCATTGAGAGAGCAGTGAGCGACAACGGCGCAGCCACGGTCATCAACGACCGCTACGAGGTGCACAAGCGGATTGGACGCGGCGGGATGGCCGACGTCTTCTCTGCGCGCGACCTGCTGCTCGACCGCCAAGTTGCCATGAAGGTGCTGTTTCCTGAGTTCGCCGTCGACGAGAACTTCGTCGAGCGGTTCCGGCGCGAGGCACAATCCGCTGCAAACTTGTCGCACCCCAACATCGTGAACGTCTACGACTGGGGCAAGTTCGAAGGCACCTACTTCATCGCGATGGAAGAGGTCCAAGGGCGCACACTCGCAGACGTTCTCAAGACCAACAAGCAGCTCACAGCAAAGCAGGCCGCGGAAATCGCGAGCGAAGTCGCGGCTGCCCTCGGGTTCGCTCATGATGGCGGTCTGGCACACCGCGACATCAAGCCCGCCAACATTCTCATCGGGTCCAACGGACAGGTGAAGGTGGCCGACTTCGGCATCGCCCGGGCGATGAATGCGCCAACCGAGGACAACCTCACCCAGGTCGGTTCGGTCATGGGAACGGCGACCTATTTCTCGCCCGAACAGGCGCAGGGCGCGCAACCAGACCCGCGCAGCGACCTGTACTCCCTTGGCATCGTGATGTACGAGATGGTCAGCGGCAAGCCACCGTTCACCGGCGAAAACCCGGTGAGCATTGCCTACAAGCAGGTGCATGATGCGCCACAGCCACTCGTACAACTCATTGCCGATGTGCCTCGGCCGTTCGAGGCGATCGTCGCGAAACTCCTTGCCAAAGACCCCAAGCTCCGTTACCCGAGCGCCGGCGCCCTCCGCGACGACCTCAGGCGATTCCGCAACGACGAACCCGTCCAGGCCCTCTCCGTCGCGACGACCGCCCAGGGCGTCTCCGCTTCTGGCGCGGCAGCAACGGGCGCTATTGCCGCAGCCATCGCGACCGGTGCAACCACGACGGGACCAACCGTCCCGCCGCGTGCTGGGAACGTGCCGCAAGCCGGCATGTACGAAGCTGGCTATCCACCGGGCGCCTCGCCCGATGCCATGTACTACGACGCCGCGTCGTCGCGTACAGGCTGGTACGCGCTCGCCGCGTTCGTTGCACTCATCGCACTCGTCGTCGGCGGCGTGCTGCTGTTCCAGTCACTGAACCAAGACGACCTGACCGCAGCCGAGCCTGTCTCGTTCGAACTCGCGGACTACACCAATCGGCCGCGCTTGGATGTCGTCACCGAGCTCACTGACCTCAGTCTCAACGTGCGCACCGAAGCCGAAGAGAACGGCAACTTCGGCATCGACTTCGTCATCCGCACGGAACCGCCGGCTGGCACAATCATTCTTGAAGGCCAGGAGATTGTCGTCTTCTTCAACCCTGACCCGCAGGTCACGCCTATCCCGAACGTGGTCGGCATCCCGATCGAGGATGCACGAATTCAGCTCGAAGCAGCGAGCTTCAATGTCGGCATCGAAACAATCCGATCGAGGATGCACGAATTCAGCTCGAAGCAGCGAGCTTCAATGTCGGCATCGAAACGATCGAGCAGACCGATCAGTTCGAAGAAGGAACGGTGCTCGGTATGAACCCGCCGGCGGGTACGCAGGCGAACGCCGAGGACTCCGTCGATCTCATCATTGCCGGGCCGCCATCGAGCGTTTCCATTCCCGGCTTCCTCATCGGCCAGACCGAGCAGGCCGCAATCGACGTGCTCGAAGGCGAGCCGTACAGTTTCGTCGTCACCGTTGCCCGCGTTCCGAGTAGCACCGTCGCTGCCGGCATCGTCATCGAGATCGCCCCGGCAGCCAACACACTCGTCCCGCGCGGTGGCGACGTCACCATCACCGTCTCCGATGGACCTCAACCAATCAGCGTTCCGACGGTGAGTGGGCTCACCGAGGGTCGCGCCCGAAATCAGCTGACTAATGCAGGGCTCACCGTCCTGGTCAACTACGTCGAAGTGGCTCCGGGCAGTGTCGACGATGGTCGCGTCAAGGAACAGGACGTCCCCCCTGGCTCACTTGTGCCACCGGGAACGCTGGTGACGCTGACCGTCGGTCGGTCGACCGTGCTCGCCACGACCCTGCCGCCCACAACCACACCGCCAACGACAACGCCACCCACAACCGTGGCGCCCACAACCGCACCGCCAACGACAACGCCACCCACAACCGTGGCGCCCACAACCGCACCACCGCCGCCAACCGCGCCGCCAGCAACCTGAGCGTTGACCGGCTCGTTCAAAACGGGTGACCGCGCCGTGGCCCTCGACCGTCATACTGGAGCCGTGCCGCGCATCTTGGTGATCGACAGCTACGACAGCTTCGTCTACAACCTCGTCCAGTACCTGGGTGAACTCGGTGCTGATCCGATTGTCGTGCGCAACGACGAGATCAGCGTTGCCGAGGCAGTCGCGCTTGAACCCGACGGTGTCTTGCTATCGCCCGGCCCCGGTCGCCCTGAAACCAGCGGGATCATCTGTGATGCGATTGGTGCGTTCGCCGACGTCTCGACGCCGGTGTTCGGCGTGTGTCTGGGACATCAGGCGATCGGCCATGTGTACGGAGCAGAGGTGATCGGCGCACCCGAGTTGATGCATGGCAAGACGTCGCCGGTCGAGCACGAGGGTGGCGGAGTGTTCGCTGGTTTGCCATCGCCGCTCACCGCAACCCGCTACCACTCCCTCACGCTCGACCCCGCCACCATTCCCGACGTGCTTGCCGTCACGGCCCGCAGTGTCGATGGCGTGGTCATGGGAGTCCGCCATCGCGAACTTGATGTCGAAGGGGTGCAGTTCCATCCCGAAGGCATCCTCACCGACCAGGGCCACGACCTCGTGCGGAACTTTCTGATCCGCTGTTGACCGGCACCGAACACCCTCCCCAGACCAGGAAGGTTCGACGACTTGTCTTGCCCTCTGACATTTGTCGCCTATGCTCTGCGACCGATGGCACCTCCGAAACGAAAGACGGGTGGCGGTCGCGTCACGGCGAAGGGGACTCGGCCTGGTGACCGCCCCGCATCCGGCCACCCGACCACCGATCACCATGAGGTGTCCGCTTCCTCGCGCTACACCCCGAAGCAGGAACGGCGCCAGCTGATCCCGCCAAACTGGATTCCGGTGATCATGCTGATCCTCCTGATCGGTGGTGGCCTCTTGATCATGGCTCGCTACTTGATCTTCACCGACAGCAACTGGCCCACCCTGGTTGGCCTCGCCGCAATTCTGGGCGGCCTCTACACCGCCACGAAGTGGCAATAGGGCCGACATCTCGCTGAGGCGAACCAGAGGCACGATTCTCATCCTGTGGGAAACCCGGGAAACACGTCGACTGTCGTCTCAGTTATCCACACAGCTGTGGACAACTCTCCAGATCGCCGCTACGCGTAGCGGCGCAACCGCGGAGCAAGTCCGTCAGTCGTAGAGCGGCGCAACCTCGATCATGTCCTCGAGACAATGTCGAGGCGGAGGGGGATCGTCGTCAGGCGCCATCGTCATTTTGATCTCAACGCCACACACATCGCACCGGTACTTCTGACTGATCTTGCGCAGCTCGCCTGTTGGCGGCGGCTCAGGTGGGAGCATCGTCATGCTGCGCAACATCGCAATACCACTTTTCCACAGGACATAGCCGAAGAAGATCCCGAATCCCACCCAGATGATCGTCGATACGGCTGGCATGATCCGAGCGTACCGGCCCCGCCAGCGCCCGTTCACCACTGCGGTCCGCCACACCGTCCGGGCCATGATGTTGCACTGAGCCGACCAACTGGGCACGATGGCTCCGGTGAAGTGGCCCACCTGGCAACAGGCAGCAATCGCTGCGGTCGTCAGCGGGATCATCGCGATGGTGCTCGCTCGCCGTCGTCGCCCCACCGGCCGCACCCCTCCAGGGTTCGGTGAAGCCTTAGCAACCGAGTTTGCGTTGATCTCGGCGCTGTACTCGATTTGGCGAATTGCTCGGAAGCTTCCGCTCGCGCAGGATGCCGGTGCGATCGAACGGGCACGGACCATCGTCGATGTTCAAGAAGCGATGTACTTGCCATCGGAACTTGGCCTCCAAGAATTCATCCTGAACAACGATTGGCTCGGGTGGCCGACCACCCTCTACTACGCAACGCTCCACGTCCCCACGCTCATTGCGTTCCTCGTCTGGCTCTTCGTCTGGCATCGCGACCAGTACCCGCATTGGCGCAACGGACTGGTCTTTCTCACCAGCACCTGCCTCGTCATCCGATTCTGGCGGGTTGCTCCCCCGCGCTTCCTGACCGACCTCGGATACGAGGACCTGTCCGAAATTTTCGGACCATCGATTTACGGCCCCGTCGGCACCGGCGTGTCGGATCAGTTCGCTGCCATGCCATCGATCCACGTCGGCTGGGCTGCCGTCGTGTCCTTCGGCATCGTGGCGGTGAGCACGAGTCGATGGCGGTGGCTCGCCTTGCTGCACGTGATCATCACCATGATCGTCGTGTCCGCCACCGGAAATCACTGGTGGCTCGACGGCATTGTCGCAATCGCGCTCCTCGGCGTTGGCCTCGCGCTCGACACGGCATTCCGACGCCGTGGCAATCCGACTCCCGTGGTGCCACAAGCGTCTGAGGTTGATCAGGTGTCGTCGGCCGCAGGCGTTTCCTCAAGTTCCTGACCCGCTGCGACGAGCTGATCGAGAATGCGCTGCATGTCAGCGATGTCCTCGGCACCGAGATGGATCGCAAACAACGCCTGCAGAGCCCGGCGGTAGGTGACCGACATCTCGCGCCAGAGGCGGCGACCGGTCTTGGTCAGCTCAACATCGACCGCACGGTGATCATGCTCATCGACGTACTTGTGGCGAGCAACCCACCCTTCTTCTTGCAGCCGGTCGAGGCGACGACTCACACTTGAGGGAGGGAGCCGAAGATCGGCAGCCACATCGAGTGGGCGCGCCCGGCCACCCAACCGTTGCAGCGACGCCAACACATCGAACCAGCCCAGCGAGATATCCCACTCCGCGCGGAGCTCTTCATCGATGTTCCGCTCGATTTCACCCGAGAGTGCCTGCATGCCGCGCCACACGCCGACCCGAACGTTGTCGAGACGAGCCATGACGTGCGTTCCCGGTCTCCGTCGACGCGCTGATCAGCTCGTGGCGCGAATCGCTGCGGCGAATGCAGAGACCGCTTCGGAGATTTCTTCGGAGGTCACGATCAAAGGCGGCATCCACCGGACGGTCCGCTTGCGTGTGCCAGCTGTCATCAGGATCACGTTGTTCTCGGCAAGGCAGTGCTCGACCACCGCTGATGCACGTTCCGCCGAATCGAATTCCACAGCCACCATCAAGCCGCGTCCACGGACGTGCAGAAGCGAGTCATCGAGCTGCTGCAGGTCGCGTAATGCGTCGATCAACTGCGTGCCGCGCGCCACGACGTTGTCGAGGAAGCCCGGCTCGGTGAGCACTTCCATGGTGGCCAACGCTGCGGCACAACCAATCGGTGTGCCGTTCGACGAACCGCCGTGGCTCCCTGGGCGCCACTTGTCGTCGTGGGCTCGACGCGTGCCCAGTGCCGCAAACGGGAAACCAGACGCAATTCCTTTCGCCATGCACAGGATGTCGGGCTCGGTGTCATGCGCTTCGATGGCGAACATCTTTCCGGTGCGTCCGAAGCCGCTCTGGGTCTCGTCGGCGACAAAGAGGATGCCATTCTCGCGACAGCGTTCACCGAGCCCCGCAATGAAGGCAGTTGGTGTCGGGATGTAGCCACGCTCCCCGATGACCGGTTCGATGATGATCGCCGCAACTTCGTTCGCTGGAATCTGCGTGGCAAACAGGCGGTCAAGTCCGCGCAGCGCTCGTGTGATCTCGGACTCCTGGTCCGATGCGTGCGGGTCGGGGAACGGAGCGACATGCACACCGCCCGGAAAAGGCCCGTACCCCTCACGGTCGATCGCTCGCGATGTCGACATCGCGAGCGTCAACAGCGTCCGACCATGAAAGGCTCCATCGAACGTGATGATGTCGTGGCGTCCAGTGGCATGCCTGGCCAGCTTCACCGCAGCTTCGAGGATCTCGTCGCTTGAGTTACTGAAGAAGAAGGTGTCAATCGACTCAGGAGTCAGCCCGGCCAGTCGTGCGGCAACCGGCTCGAGAAGATCGTGTTGATAGACGTTCGCCTGCGCGTGCACGAATCGATGCGCCTGATCCGAGATTGCCTGCACCACCTTGGGGTGGCAGTGCCCGGTCGAGGCTGCAGCGATGCCCGCGGTGAAGTCGAGATAGGAGTGATCGTTCGCGTCGTAAACGCGACATCCTTGGCCGCGAACGACCTGTAAGTCGGTCACCTTCGACCAGACGTTGGAGAGATGCGAACCCGGGCCTGACGGCTGCGACGAGGTCATTCCAGGAGCCTACGGTGCTGACGACGCGGGCCACGATGACCCCGGCCGCCGGCTGGGCGCGACGCGTCGACTGATGCAGCGCCGCAGGTCGATGGGTTACCGTCACGAGATGACCGACCCCACAACAAGTGCGGCGGCGCCCGCAGGATGGACCTTCACCGATGGCGGCGCCATGGACTGGCAGCCGATCGCTGAAGGGGCCCGCATGAAGGTGCTCGGTATCGCCGACGGCAAGATGATCGCCACGTTCAAGTTCGAGGCCGGCTATGTCGGTGGCGTGCACCATCACGAAGAGCCAGAGTTCTCGTACATCCTCGAGGGATCGATGGTGTCCCAAGGCGTGCAGATGGAAGTCGGCCACGCCTACGCCGCCCAGATGGGCACCACCCACGACGACTTCCGCACCGAAATCGGCTGCACGTTGGTGAGTGTCTTCAAGATTCCCGGGTAGTTCAGCGCTCGAACGCAGCCGTCGCGACCTCTGCATAGGTACTGGCGATGTGGAACGTCATGTCGGCTTTCACGTTGTCGGGGATGTCGTCGAGGTCGTTCTCGTTCCGCTTCGGGAGGACCACTTCGGTGAGACCCATGCGGTGGGCTGCAAGAATCTTCTGTTTCAAGCCGCCAATGGGGAGCACCTGACCCTGCAGGTTGATCTCGCCGGTCATCCCGACGGTCGGCTTCACTGCCCGACCGGACAGCAACGACACCAGGGCCGTCGTGATCGTGATGCCCGCAGACGGGCCGTCCTTCGGGATCGCGCCGGCCGGCACGTGCACATGGAAGCGCTGGCGCATGGACTCCGGATCGAGGCCCAGTTCGTCGGTGTGTGACCGCACATAGTTCAGTGCGATCTGGGCCGACTCCTTCATCACATCACCGAGTTGACCGGTCAGAGTCAAGCCGGGTTCGGAGTCAGGGCCGGTCGGGAAGGCGGTCGTCTCGACAAAGGGCACATCACCGCCAGCGCCGGTGACGGCAAGTCCGGTGGCCACCCCGGGAATGTCGGTCCGAGCCATCACTTCGTCGTCGACCTTGCGCCGACCGATCCACTCGGACAGGCCGTCTGAGTCGATCGTGATCGATGTGGATGAACCTGTTGCGACCTTCGACGTGACCTTGCGGACCAATCGGCCCAACTCTCGTTCGAGTGATCGGACGCCTGCCTCTAGCGTCCATCCGGAGATGATTGAGCTGATGGCCGCATCGTCGACCGTGACCTCGTCTGGCTGCAGTCCGGCTCGTTCGATCTGCCGGGGCAGCAGATAGCGGCGGGCGATGAAGGTCTTTTCTGCCTCCGTGTAACCATCGAGGCGGACGAGGTCCATCCTGTCGAGCAGCGGGCCTGGGATGGTGTCGGCAACGTTGGCGGTTGCGATGAAGACCACTTCGGACAGATCCAGGTCGATCTCGAGGTAGTGATCGCGGAACGTGTGGTTCTGGGCCGGATCGAGCACTTCGAGCAATGCAGCTGTCGTATCGCCGGACCACCCACCGGCCGCCAGTTTGTCGACCTCGTCGAGCAGAATCACCGGGTTCATCGTCTTGGCTTCCTGCAACGCACGGACGATGCGCCCAGGTTGCGAGCCGACGTAGGTCCGACGGTGGCCACGAATCTCTGACTCGTCGCGCACACCGCCGAGCGCGACGCGCAGGAACTCGCGGCCCATCGCTCGTGCAATCGACTCACCAAGGCTCGTCTTGCCGACCCCGGGCGGGCCGATGAGGGTGAGGGCGGTCCCGTGCCCGCGGACAGTGCGTTCGCCGCCGGCGTCAATGCGCGCATCGAGGCCCCGCTCGTGTCGAAGCTTGCGCGTGGCGAGAAACTCGACGATGCGATCCTTCACGTCGTCGAGGCCGTAGTGGTCGTCGTCGAGCACGGTCTGCGCGTCGTTGAGATCAATGTTGTCATCGCTGCGCTCGCCCCACGGCATCTCGAAGATGCGGTCGAGCCACGTGCGAATCCATGAGTGCTCCGGCGACTGCGAACTCATCCGCTCAAACCGGTCGAGTTCCTTGTCGATGGCGATCTTGACCGATTCGGGCGCGTCGAGATCAGCCAGTTTCGCGCGGTACTCGTCAGTGACGTCCTCGTCGCCTTCACCGAGTTCCTTTCGAATGGATGCCATTTGCTGGCGCAGCAGGTACTCACGCTGCTGCTTGTCCATGCCTTCGCTGACGTCGTTGCGAATCGTCTCGGCGACCTGCAACTCGTTTAGGTGATTGCGCGCCCACGAGTGAATTGCATCGACGCGGTCCGCGACGTCGGTGGCGCGCAGTACGACGAGTCGGTTGTCGTCGGAGAATTCGGCCCAGAGCGCCACGGCATCAGCGAGTGCGCCGGGTTCCTGGGTTGTCCGAAGGAGTTCGGGCAAGCGACGCGAGTTGCGCTTCTCGGCAATGAGCTCAAGGGTGGCGCGCAGTTCATGCGTGGCCGCGGTGGTCGACGCGCTTGACGGTCCGTCGATCAACAGTTCAGCTTCGGCAAATGTTGCTGCTCCGGCTTCGACCTGCGTCGAGGTGATCCGCGCTCGGCCTTCGACGCGGACAATCGCAGCCGACTCACCAGTCGGCAGATTGCCCACGTTCGGGACGCCCGCCACCACGGCCAGTTCGTCTTCGTCGCCCCCGGTCAGGAGCAGTCGCGAATCGTTCAACTCTGTGGCAGCAGTAATTGCCAGGCGCAGGGCGTCGGTGGCGATGGTCAGGGTGACCGTGGCACCTGGAAGCACAGCACTCGGAAGGTGTGCGATGGGGAGGCGAGCCAGCCAGACAGCCCCACAGCCACTGAAATATGCAGGAAAATGTGCGCTCAGCGAACCTGAGCCCTCATTTTTCGGTCTGGCGGGGTGTGAGGTGGATGGCGGTGGGAGAATGCAGTGCGATGAGTCTGAACGAGCAGTTCAACCAGCAGTACGAGGACACGATCAAGCTGGTCAAGTCGCGCGCGCTCTGGCGGGTCGGCGAGCAGTTCACCGAAGGTGAGACGTTGCGCTGCCACTGTTTCAACTGCGGATACGTGAGCCTCCACCAACGCTTCGACATCACGCGCCACCGGATCCTGCTCGGCAAGTCGATCCGCGCAATGGAAGCACCGCGGCCGATGCTGCGATGTCGACGGTGCGGACATCAGCAGCACCTCCGCGACGTCGGAGAGTTGATTGTGCCGTCGACGATCGCATTGCACGACGAGCTACGCGACACCTTGCGGGCCCACCTCAGCAACACTCCAGGCAGCGAATTTCCCCGCTACGTGCGCGAGCAGATCGCAAAGTTCCGCGAGGAGGCAAGTACCCCAGTCCGCCAGCTCCTGCTGACCGCGATCGCCGACGCCGCCGTCTCCGAAGAGGGAGCAGCAACATTGGAAACCGTCGGTCGCGAACTCTTCCTCAGCACCGACCAAATCGCCACTGCGACCGGCAATCAGGCGCCACCAAGCACCGACTGACCGATTACGGCAGCGATGCCACGAACGCCAACGCCTCATCGAGGCTGACTTGGCTGAGCAGCTGCTTGCGCATCGGCATCACCCATCGAGGAGCATTGAGCCCGAATGCTCCGTGCAGTTTTCCGCCACGTCCATAGAGCGCGAGGAGCTTGCCCTCAGCGACGGACCCGGCAGCGACGATCACCTCGTCGTCGGGACTCGATCGGCCCAGGAATTGGATCCGCTGATCGAACTGGTCGCTCCAAAAGAACGGGACCGGCCCATACGGCAGCGGCGTCTCACCTGCAGCCACATCGAGCAGATTGTCCGCGGCCAACGCACCCTGCTCGGCCGCATTCGTCCAGTGCTCGACACGCATCTCCTCGTCAAACAACGGATTGGGCCAGCGCGCGACGTCGCCGGCTGCATAGATGCCGGGCGCCGCACGCAACGTCTCGTCGCAGACAATGCCATCACGCAACTCAAGCCCGCTGTCGTCCAGCCATTGAGTTGCGGGCACCACACCGATCCCGACGACGATCAGATCGGCATCGAGGTGTTCCCCGGCGAGCTGCACACCGGTGTAGGTCAACGATTCGACCTGCACACCACAGCGCACATCGATGCCACGAGCACGATGAACGTCCGCAACTGCTGCGCCCATCTCTTCGCCGAGGCCTCGAATCAATGGAGCGGTGGCGCCTTCGATCACGGTGACCTGATTGTCGAGCTGCTGTGCGATCGCTGCGACTTCGAGGCCAATAAAACCCGCACCAATCACCACAACGCGCTGTCCGCCAGCGAGGATCACGGCCCGAACCGCCATGGCGTCGTCGAGCGTGCGCAGCACATGCACGTGACCGAATTGCGACTGACCCGGCAGACGCCGCGGTGAGGCGCCAGTGGCGATGATGATGCCCTCCGCTTCGAGATGTGAACCGTCACTGAGGTGGAGTCGCCCACCAGTACCCGTCGCTGCCGGTTCCAGCCGTGTTGCCGCGATCCCGAAGCACCATTCGACGTCGAGTTCGTCAAACGAGTCAGCGGGCCGAAGTTGAATCCGATCAGGTTCCCACTCACCGGACAGCAGCTTCTTCGAGAGCGGCGGCCGATCGTACGGACGATGCGGCTCGGCTCCGATCACCACTACCTCAGTGTCGGGCGAGCGCTGGCTCAGCGTCTCCGCGGCGCGTAGACCTGCGAGGGAGGCTCCGACGACGGCGATGCGATTCGGTGACCCGTCCATCTTCCTACCTTGACACACAACCCCGGTCCAACGAACCGTGAGCAGCCGATTCTCAGCAGCGACTCAGTAGGTGCGGACCTCCACACGATGACCATCGGGATCACGGACGTAGACACCGTCGCCCTGGCCGCGCGCACCAAACAGTGGGGCCGGACCCATCTCGATGATGTCGACATGGGTGGCCACGAAGGCATCGAAGCCGGACCGATCAGTCACGAACGCAACGTGATCAACGTTGCGTCCCGACGGTTCGTCAGCGAGAAGGTCGATCAAGGTGGCGGCATCGACTCGGAGCGAGACAAACGGCGCATCACCAGCGCGCCACTCTTCCAACCGCTCGGCCACGAGACCGAGGTGATCGCGGTACCACGTCACCGAGCGCTCGACATCGCTGACGCACAGCACGATGTGGTCAATGCCAGAGATCATCGGTTCAACGTATCGGACAGCGCGACCGCCCCCGCTACGGTTCGGTCAATGAGCGAACTCCCCACTGTCGATGCGATCAACGCGATGCTCGTTGGAGAGTTCAGCGGTATGGGCAGCCGATGTGCAGCCGTCGGACCCGACTTCGCGCTGGCGCACCTGATACCCGACCAGGATGCGCTCAGACCCGGTGGCTTCATCTCGGGCCCAACACAGTTCGGCATGGCCGACGCGGCGCTCTGGTATCTCACGTTCGGAGCGATCGGACGAATCGAACCGATGGCGCTCACCTCGGAGCTCTCCATTCGATACGTCCGACCAGCGCAAGGCACCAACATGTGGGCACGCGCAACGCTCGACAAGGCGGGCCGCCGAAACGTTGTCGGCACCGTGCGCATCTGGTGCGACGACGACGAGGACCGGATCACCGCAACCGCACAGGGCACCTACGCCCTTCCAGCCTGAGCCAATCTGAGCCAAACAGTGCCCGAACTTGCCCGCTTCCACTTGGCGATGCCGGTCCATGATTTGGCAGCCGCCCGTTCGTTCTACGGCGAGCTCCTCGGCTGCCCCGAAGGCCGCTCAGCAGAACATTGGGTGGACTTCGACCTGTTCGGGCATCAGTTCGTGGCCCACCTTTCCCCGACGGCCACGCCACGCATCACCAATCCGGTCGATGGCGACGAGGTTCCCGTCCCGCATTTTGGTGTTCTCCTGAGCCCGGCCGACTGGCAGGCGTTGGCCAGTCGGCTGCGGGACGCGGGGACGATCTTCGTCATCGAACCGCATACTCGTTTCGCCGGCGAAACTGGCGAACAATCGACGATGTTCTTGCTCGACCCGTCGGGGAACGCCCTCGAGTTCAAGGCGTTTGCCGACGACTCGCAGGTTTTTGCACGCTGATCGTTCACCGCTGCCGGGCAATCCGAGCGGGCAGCGTCAACTGTCGGCTTGCTGGCTCCCGAAAATTGTCGGCGGGCCCTGCTTGCGCCAGTCAGGCGCACCTCGCATCGCGCGGCCCTGCACCGTGACATCCTGACTTGGAGTGCCACCCACGATACGCCCGCTGTACGCACCGTCAACACCATTCGCACCGATGCCGAGTACCGGGTAGCTCGTGAGCGCCGAGTAGGTCTGCAAGAGCAGTGGCCGTGGGTGATCTGAGTGGTTGGGCATCGAACCGTGCACCATGCAGCAGTTGTGGACCGTGACCGAGCCGGCCGGACCCTGCAGCCATGCCATGTCCTCCATCGGCAGCGTTGCGATGTCGTCGTCACGCATTGCGCCACTCCACGATCCATCCGCGCTGTACAGGTCGTAGAGCTTCCCGGTATGGCTACCGGGAAGCACGCCCATCGGGCCCATCTCGTCGTCGACGTCGTCGAGGTACACGCCGATTGTCAGTGGCGTAAAGTCGGTATGGGGCCAGAACTGAATGTCCTGGTGCCACTTCACCTCCTCACCCCCGCCCGACCACTTGTAGTTGAGTTTGCTGTGATGGAACCGCACCGGACCACCGAGGATGGCCATGGCGAGTTGCGCCACTGGTCCTTCGAACGCCAGACGGTAGAAGGTCTCGTGCAGATCGACGGGCGAGACCAGTCGCCGGAGTCGCGGCGTGGCAGCCGAATGCCCTGCTTCGAGATCGAATCGACGACTCGACGTGGCGAGCTGTCGACTCTCTTCGACAAACTCATCTGACGCCGAGTGCAGCTCTGCCATCCACCCTGCATCGACGAACGACTCGAGTTGGAGGTAGCCGTTTGTCTCGTAGAACTGGAGTTGCTCGGAGGTGACAACGTCGTGGCTCACCCCACGAGTGTAGAACTAACGCGTGTCGTGACGGAAGGTGGTTGCTGGTCAAAGGTGCGCCGCGGTTCGCACCGGAATGATCGGTGCTGCCAAGCTCGCGTAATGACGCGCGAACTCGATACCGGAACCACTGACCTGCTCGCCCACATTGACGGACACGTTGGTGTGATCACGTTCAACCGACCCGAGCGGCGTAACGCGCTCAGCGACGCAATGTACGAGGGGTTCAGTCGGGTGCTGCCGACGCTGGCCGAAGACGACGACGTGCGCGTCGTGATGGTCACCGGCAACGGCGGCGCCTTCTGTGCCGGCGGCGACGTGAAGGGAATGCACGAAAGCCACCAGCCCGGCGCGGCTCCGCGTCGCAGTGGCAGCGTCCAGACCGGCACCGACGTACTACGTCGCCTCCAGAAGCAGGTCTCGCTCGCGCTGCACCGCTTCCCGAAACCCGTCATCGCCGCAATCCCCGGCGCGGCAGCAGGTGCTGGCATGTCGATTGCGCTGGCCTGCGACATCCGCCTAGCTGCCGAGCGAGCGCTCGTTGTCCCGGCGTTCGCGAATGTCGGCGCGTCCGGCGACTTCGGCGGCAGCTGGTTCCTCACGCAGCTCGTTGGCACCGCAAAGGCCAAGGAGCTCTACTTCACCTCGCCACGCCTCACGGCTGCCGAGGCACGCGACCTCGGCATCGTCAACCAAGTGCTTGCCGACGGCGGCTTCGAGCAAGCCGCCCTCGACTGGTGTCGAGGACTCGCAGACCGGGCCCCCATCGCCATGCGCTACATGAAGGAAAACCTCAACCGCGCAATCACCTGTGACGTCGAGACAGCGCTCGATGCCGAAGCCGCCAACATGGTGCTGTCCATGGGCACCTCCGATCACCGCGAAGCAGCGGCCGCGTTCGTCGAGAAGCGCACGCCGAACTTCACGGGCCAGTAGGAATCGCGCCACTCGCGAGCTGCCGGGCATACCGTCACCCGTCATGAGCGAGCAGGTCCACGCCCCAATCATCGTCGAGGATCCCGACGACCCGCGCCTGGCCGATTATCGCGAGTTGAACCACCAGCCGATACGCACGGCAATGGAGGGCGACGAATTCTTCATGGCCGAGGGATACATGGCCATCGATCGCCTCATCGACTCGGGCCATCAGCTCCGGTCAGTGCTGCTCGGCCCAACCCGAGTGAAGCGGTTCCTCCCGTACCTCGAACGACGTGAGCTTGCCGGCGTTCCCGTCTTCGTTGCCGACCACGAGGTGATGGAACGCATCGTCGGGTTCAACCTGCACCGCGGCGTGCTCGCATCAGGGAACCGCAAGCCCTATCCCGCGGTGGCCGAGCTCGCCGCGACTGCGACGCGGCTCGCTGTGCTGGAGGCACTCAACGACAACCAGAACGTGGGCGCCATCGCCCGCGCTGCGCGCGCTTTCGGGTTCGACGGCATAGTGCTCAGCCCCAACTGCACCGACCCGTACTACCGGCGCACGGTACGCGTCAGCATGGGCGAAGTGCTGCATATGCCAACCGCGCGAGTCGCTGAAAATGATTGGCCGGGTGCGCTCGGCACACTCCACGATCTGGGATTCGAGACGTGGGCGATGACACCTGCTGCAGACGCAACCAACGTCTGGAAGATGGCAGCGCCTGAGCGCTTGGCTGTGGTGTTCGGTGCTGAGGGGCCCGGGCTCACCGACATCGCGATCCAGAACACGACGCACCGCGTGCGGATTCCGATCGCGGCGAACGTCGACTCGCTCAATGTCGGCCACGCTGCGGCGGTGACCTTCGCCGCCGTGAA